>Ga0306912_1000504_pt1 | contig 22808 bp, 18 predicted proteins | sample AntRauFillE10628_FD_190443 | JGI IMG/M metagenome (GOLD analysis project Ga0306912, IMG submission 190443) | Saline lake microbial communities from Rauer Islands, Antarctica - Metagenome Filla E10 #628 (v2) (version 2) | ecosystem: Environmental > Aquatic > Non-marine Saline and Alkaline >... | reverse complement strand
GCAGCCAGGGCCGAGCGGAGCCCAAGTATCTACATGTGCCAGGTGAAATAAAAACGTTTAATATTTTGAAATGAAGCTTTATATCTTGAAAAGTATTATCAGTTAACTTCATTTGGATATATTTTACCATACATATTATCTATTACATTTTGCTAAGACTTAATGAAATAATACCTAAAGAACCAGTGGTATAACCAGTAATTCCTGCTGACAGGTTTGCTTTGGTTACTCGACTTTATAGTTGATCACCCTGCCGCAGAAATGATAGGCCGTTAACCAACCTACCCTACCGTTGTAAAACGAGGCTTGATCCGATATCTTATCAGTGCACAAATAATCTTTTAAAGTACTGATATGGATATTTCAAAGAACATCGAACCCCTTTCCGAATTTCGTAAAAAGTCAGCGGCTTTTATAAAACGCCTAAAAAAAGAAAAGCAGCCGATTATCCTTACTCAACATGGCAAAAGTGCTGCTGTACTGATGGACGTTTCAGAGTATGGACGTTTTACAAACAAAATGGAGATGCTTGAAGACTTACTTGAAGCCAAACAGCAAGTTGAACAGGGTAAAACCCATTCGATGGCAGAGGCCAAAGAAAGAATTGAAAAGCATCTTTCTAAATGGAAGTAATTTTTACGGATCGGTTTCTTGATCGTATTGAAGAGTGCACCGACTACATTGCCATTGACCATGTTCCAACGGCGGTAAAATGGGCACATGGTTTTTTTTGAAAAATGCCAAAAACTAAGCAATCAACCGAAAAGTGGAAGAATGGTCCCGGAGTTCAGACGTCCTGAAATCAGAGAGATTATCCATGGTAATTATCGGTTGGTTTATGAATTAAAAACCAATCAATTTGATATGTTGACCATCTGGCAGATGTTGCCAGACGATCCGCACAAGGTTGGTTAACATATATATGGCCTCCAATGTCAAGTGGCAATAGGTCTCCCTGGCGAGAAAAAATCTCTTCTCGCGTTGCCGGTTTCGACACTCTTTCAATGGCGTAGTACTACAGGCAGTTTTCAATACCGGTTTTGCAGTTCATCTGACTGCACCTCCCAAGGAATGGCAAAGCCACAAACATATATAGAGGCTCAGCATTTTAGCGGTCTATATGCGATCAAACTACTAAAATGGTCAGGTTCCTGTCCCGACAGCCTCCCGAAAGCATTCGGGATGCGTTCCCTTGTACCGGACAATCAAACAGCAGGCTTGGCGATAACATCGCCATCCAGTTATTGCAAGTCTCGGGGAAGGGGCAGCACAGATCCCCTGTGGTTTGGGTAAATTCGACCATATCCATTGTATCGAGATTATATTGGAAGTTACCGCCGCGGATCAGCCGTGCAATCTTCAGCGAGTCAATCCGATCGTTTTTGGTTTTGACGCCGTGAATCGACTTCATGTACAGGGCGTGACCCAACACAAAGTCGATATTTTCTTGCTCGCATACATCGGCCAGCCAGTACCAGCAGAAAATGCACTCCACGCCAACGACAATATCGCCCCAAAACGGTTCAATGGCTTGAAGAAATCGGTCGGGCTTGCAGGGAATGTTTTTGTGCCAGAATGCAGACATACATGGTTCTTGCGTGCAAATCGATTTCGCTTCGCGGGTTAAAAGAGGGGCGCAGTAATATGAGTAAATACCGGTATATGCGTTCATGGCTTTTCTCCTTGGGCTTGTTATGAGTTAAGTCAAAGCTGTAATTTACGACTTGGGGAGGAGGCCATGAATAATATCAACAAGGCGTTTCAAGCGGACGAGTTTGTGTTTTGAGTCCTTATAATAACTTACAGATTCGCCGCTTAGCCACCGAAACGTTATACTCCTTTCCATATTCATTCGTTTTAAATGTGATTTAGATTAATTACATTCAATTATGTCTGAAGAAGAACTCATAAAACAACTCAAGAAACTTCCATTTGAAGCCCAACAAGAAGCGGCGGATTTTGTCGAATTTTTATCTAAAAAATACCTTCAACAATCAGATAAAACTGATTCATCAAAGAAAAAGTCCATTTTAGAGAGCTCCTTTCGGGGGATGTGGAAAGATAGGGAAGACATGCAAGACAGTACAAAATGGGTTCGGGAACTTAGAAAAAGCCGTTTTTCTGACTAATAGATTTTATGCCTCAACTTGCAATTATTGACACAGACATACTTATCGACTTTAGCCTGGATAGACCTGATGCAATTCAAACAATGGCTATTCTGGAAGATAAATTTTTACTCAGCATCAGCGTTATTACTGCTATGGAATTGTATTCTGGATGTAGAAGCAAAAAGGATTTGAAGAGAGTGGATGAATTAATTTCAGATATTCACATAGAATTTGTTACGAAATCAATCTCCAAAACAGCATTTGACCTGATGAAGAAATTCAGGTCGAGTCATGGTGTGGAGATAAATGATATGCTGATTGCCGCGACTTCTTTAAATTTGGAAGCAAAAATGATTAGTAAAAATCAGAAGCACTATAAATTTATACCAGATATTGAGCTTCTTGAATATCCGTTAAGCGGAGTATAACCACGGTTTCAACACGGACTTGGCAGCTGTATGCTGATTCAAGAATTGTTGGCTTGCAGAAACCGATCGGGCCTGCAGGGGGTGTTTTTGTGATACACCTTTCTGCCATCCTTGTCCAGGATGCAGACGTACATGGTTCTTGCGTGCAAATCGATTTCGCTTCGCGGGTTAAAAGAGGAGTGCAGCAATATGAGTGAATACCGGTATATACGTTCATGGCTTTTCTCCTTGGGTTTGTTCTGAGTTTAGTCAAAGCCGTAATTTACGACTTGGGGAGGAGGCCATGAATAATATCAAGCGCATCAACTGGGGACGCGGACAGGGTTTCGGGTTTCAGATTTGCTTGTTTTGAAATGTTTGCCGTTTATTCACTCATAATCTCCACGCCCGTTATGCGCAGAGTCGTTAGGCCCATTATGAAACCCAATATGAAAAATTACCCCATTAAGATTAGCTTTTTGCCTATTCTCCTTTTGCTTTTAACTTCTACTGCAACCGCACAGTATGATGGTGCTTTTGATGAAATATATTTTAACAGATCCATTAGTGCTCAAAGTAGTGCGTTAGGAAAAAGTAGCAAGGCTCTGTTAGATAATGCTTTTTCTATTTACGCAAATTCAGCACTTATGGGTTTTCAAGATAGCTATGTAGCTAGCTACTCGGCTTCCTCTCCTTATTATATTCTATAAAATGGAAAATTTAACTTTTGTGCCGTTGGAGGAAAGCTTGTAAATAATTTTTCAGTTGGGATATCCTACCTAAATTTTGATACGGGTATATCATTAGACCAGCAGTTAACTACTCTGGCTTTTGTTTACCAAACGAAAGAAAACTTATCATTAGGTGCTAACATCCAACGCTTCACGTTCGATGCAGGTAACAGAACAGATGAAGCAGGAAATGTTATCGGAGATGTCTCTTCAAACCAATACTATTTTGACTTAACATCATCATACATTTTACCTACAGATCTTTCTTTTGCAGAAGAATCTTCTCTTAAGCTAGGGTTTACGTTTGAAAATATTTTCCACCAAGCAATAGATGTTAGGTTTGGAAGTATAATTTCAAAGATTGAATTACCATCAATTATCACAGTTGGAGCTAGTCACAAGCTTACTTGGAATCAAATATCTGACTTCTTTCTACTGAAAAACATTTCTCTGAATCTACTTGCTGAATATCAGGAGGTTATTAACTATAAATATAAAACAAGGTTCAGCTTGGGTTCACAATTTGGCTTAAATGATTATATCAAATTGAGAATAGGTTACTTTATTCAAAACAATAATGATTTTAATATTGCTACTAATAAATCAACTATTTCTGATTTCACATATGGAGCTGGTGCAAATATTCCTTTATCAAAATTTATGAACTTACATAAGAAATTTGTCTTTAGTATTGACTTTACACGAATGCAACAGCCTATTTATACAAATGATAATCAATTTAATATTGGGAAATTTTCTACATTTAGTACTTCAGTTAAAGTAATTATATAATGGGCCTAACCCGCACATTAACTTGGACTGCCTCGCCATCTGGTTGTCTGTTTTTCATTTATTAGTTAATCTGGTTCTACAGGAAAGTTTGTGGGTAAGTAGATGAGGTTGTTTGTTCAGCGACCTGGCAGAGAGTGGCCACGCGTGCCAGTTTAATCTTTACAATTTTTCTTTGCAGTTCGCGTGGGCTCCTGCAAGAGTCGCGATTGCCGGCTCTTATTTTTTTATCGCAACAAATATCCTCTCCAATTAACAACTCTGGCAGGAACTTCGCTCCGCTACGTACTCTACCAGGTTGTTTTGTTCAGCACTATATTACTTTTTTTATAAGATTCAACAGGGTAAATCCACTACAGAGGCTGTGAGAAATTAAAGACTAAAGTTCCGGCCAACTTAACTTTTCTAAGGCTATGAATTTATTTCGAAGCTCCCCTCTCTGTCAAGTCCCGCAGGGCGAGATTGAGAGGGGTCGGGGGTGAGTCAGAAAGACTGGTAGTGTTGAATTTAACAGAAACCTCAATTTACTTAGGCGCCATTTCTTTGGAAATCAATTTTCTCACAGCCACTACAAAGGGGATCGCTAACCATTGAGGTTTTTCGAACTACTATTCTGTTTTACTTTGGAAAATAAGACCTCTGCCCACAAACTTTCCTTTAGATCCACAAAATCTTATAAAACCGCACCATAACCTGGGTTTTGTACTGCTAACAAAAGCCACGAGGACCATTTAGTCTGAAAGGGTAAATTTTGGTAGTTTTTTGATTTCACCGCCGTTCATTGCCGACTCGTGTGCAGTACACCATAAATGACAGTACAAGCCGTTCTAAATCGGTCATATCAGAGCAATTAAAGTTATTATGCTATTTATGATCTGAATTAATTCAGATCAAATTATTCTCTAATGACTTTCAATCTCTTCCTCAGAAGTGTTGCCTGACGGCCCATCGAGTGTCGTCATGAATTCAACAAGATCGCGAAGTTCTCTGCGCGACAACAGATCCCCCATTGCCGGCATTGAGGACGGCGTGATGTCAACAGATTCTATCATCGACTTCTGAACCGTTTGCTCATTGTTGCCAACCGCAATTACATAATAATCATCGGTCTCTTCACGGAGAGCGCCCCGCACGCTATCACCGTTTGTCAGTGTCGCTGAAACAACACCGTATCCCGGGGAGATTCGGGCGGAGGGTGCAACCAGCGATTCAAGAAGTGTTTCTCTTGAGAGTCTTTTTGCCGCGGTCGTCAGTTCAGGGCCAACGTCCCCGCCGCTTCCATCAACCGCATGGCAGCGAATACACTGTGCCGACGCGTTTTGATAGAACACACGGCCTCCTTCGTCTGCATCACCACCTCTCAAAGCTTCACTATATGCTGTAACTGCATCTTCCGATGCCTTCGATTCCATATACGCTTCAAGCCTTGATTTCAGTTCATCTGAGCCAAGATTTTCAACAGTTTCCATGAGTTCAACATGAACAGCTGGGAGAAGCTCTCCGTCTGATAAACGGGTGATCTGCTCATTCAGGAACCGGTAGGACGCGTCATTATCCAGATCGGCAAATGCAAGAAGTACCGTCTGCTTTTGTTCAACAGACTCTTCCTGAAAGGCGGCGCCAAGGAGTGCCACAGCTGTTTCATTGTCAATATCCAGATTGGGAATCATCAGCGTGGCGGTCATCCGAACAGATTCTTCACTATCATCCAGAGCAAGTCGGATTGCCTCATCGATGTTATCAAACCCGAGCTCTATGAGCCCTCGCAATGCGGCGGCCCTTACACCAGGCGTACGTCCGTCGCTTACAAGAGCATAGATATCACCTATTGAATCTGTAAAATCAAGTTCTGCAATCGTTTCAATGGCGGCGATCTGGATGTCTGAGGATGAATCGGACAGCAGCTGATCCGCAACAGGTGTGAGTGCATTGCGCGCGTCGTCGGCGCTATTTTGTATTTTTCCCCGATGCCGTCCTGTCACGCGATCAAAAATTGAGGGATCGTCCCAATACCTGAGTGTACGAAGCGCTTCTACCCTCATCGGTTCAGCTTGCTTTAGATCCGAAGCAAACCGCGTCAGCCGTTCGGCGTCCTCCGCCGTGCCGGTGTAAAGGTTTGCATTGATGATCCTGCGAATTAACGGGGCGTTATCAAACCGCAGTTCGTCAAGCTGAGCAGCAAGGGCCGGCATCGCTTCATCCAAAAACGCATCATCACTGATAGCACGCGCCGCATTCGTGACAACAAATTCACTTTCATCATTTAAAAAACGTGCGGAGCCGGGGTGCTGCAGTCTCTTGAGCGCCACAATCGCAGCAATTCGAACAGCTTCCGAGTCGTGGCCTGACAGATCTGCGAGCGCCTCTCCGTCATCAAATCGTGCAAGAGCGATGGCCCCGGCATGCCTCAGATAAACATCCTCATCATTATTCTCGTCCAGCATCTGCACCACGTCATCAAACGCCTCGCTAAACTCAATACGGCCAAGTGCCTCAGTGGCAAAAAACCGGACCCGGGGATGTTCATCCTGAAGCAGGGTCACAACTGACTCAGCGGCCGGGCTGTAGCGAACATCTCCAAGCCATTTGGCAGCCTGAGCACGTATTTCGTAATCAGGATCATCCAGCAGGGCGATGAGCGGTTCAACAGCATCGGCAGACTCTCTTCCAATCTGTGCAAGTCCCCAAATGCCGTGAATTCTGGCAAGCTGCAGATCACTCTCTTCGGCAGCACGCCGCAGTGATTCCGCATCCCCGCGGTCGGCCAGCTCAAACTGTGCCTTTTGCCGAACCCGCATATCTTCATGGCCCAGATAGTCAATCAACATGTCTGCATTCTGCTCTTCAAAAGACTCAGAAAGTAGTTGTTTGGTTTCAAGGCGGGCTTCAGAACCTGCATTTTGCTCGTCATCAAGTTTCCAAATACGTCCCTGATCCTTTTGATCCCAGCCACGGATCCAGTCCGTCATATATATAGCGCCATCGGGGCCAAAATCAAGGCCAACCGCGAGAACTCCTTGGAGCGCTTCCTGTTCTGATGCGAGTTCGTAAGACGCGCCATTTTCCTTCAGCGTAAATGCATAAATAGGTGAATTGGCAACTGATCCGCGAAATGACATCACAAAAAAGTGATCATCCCAGCTGTCGTTAAGCGCGGTACCGGGATTGTAGGCCATACCGGCGGGACCGGGATGAAACCCTTCCAAAGGCGGCAAAATATGTGCGGCCTGACCGTCCCACCGCGGTCTAAAGTAGTTTTCGTCCATCCATACTTTATAATCGTTGTTTTTATCATCTGTGTACTTTCCAAACTGCCAGTTTGTCCGCCACCCGCTGTCCGATCCGTTGACCAGGTAGACGAGCCGCTCAAATTCTCCCGCGTGATCGCCATCGTTATCTACTGTGATCAGGTTTCCATACTTGTCGAAGACAAATTCGTGTGTGTTTCGAACACCGGCGGCGTACACTTCAAAATTACTTCCGTCCGGTTCTGACCTTAAAATCGCTCCCTGATTCGGATAGTGCCATTCATTGCCATCCTGGTCGGTTACGCTAAAGCCCATATCGCCAATCCCCCAGTAAATACGTCCGTCAGGCCCTACCGTAGCACCTGACATACCGTGCCCGCTAAATCCAATATGCACATTGTATCCATGGCTGATAGATTCTTTCCAGTCGCTCATGCCATCGTTATTTGAGTCACGGGTGCGCCACATATCCGGACCTACGCCAATAAACACATCACCATTGTGATTCAATACGGTTCCTGCAACGTCGGTCACTTCAGAATTAAAATCTCTGATAAACAGCTGTGAACGATCGGCCAGCCCGTCACCGGAAGCATCTTCCACCGTCCAGACTTCTTCATTTATGACGGCAAGATCAGTCCAGTCATGCTTTCCGTCCTTATTGTGATCCCACAACCATTCATTCTGATCACTCTTTTCAGGTGCAAGTTCATCATGCAAAAATGCCCGCCTGTCTTCCACCGTCTCCCATTTCATAGTTTCCATAAGCCAGCTGCTGTCTACATCCCGGATATCAAATTCAGAGTTACGGCTTCGCGACGTGACCGTCACCCATGCTTTCCCGGTGTCGTCCATGTCAATTCCGATCGGGTCTCCCAGAAGATCGGTTGTCGCCCATAGTGAGACGGTCAGATCATCCGGTGTTTCAGTAGCGATTGATTCCGCCGATTCAATGGCATCATTCCGGGCCTGTTCATCAGAAACTGTTCTGATTTCAGGATCCTGCTGTTTTTGGCCACACCCTGAAAAAGCGATAAGTGATATCAAAAAGAGTAGATATATGGTAGTTTTAAAGCTCATCTGAATCTGTTTGGATTTGGTAGAATGTTTAAGATAACATAAACAATATCGTTTTGATTAAAAGGTGATTTACACACTTTTATATGGCGAGTTCTCACACTTATGAGGCCCCCATTTACTGAATTTTATTATGTGACATAAATTCGAATAGTCATCAGGAAAACCGGGATTGCAATAAATATATCATTTGAATCGACATCTTTATCGTACTATTTACACTCTATCGATCAAAAAATGCATCTGACCCAACATTATTACATATTATCAATTCTTTAGCTTTTTATGTCACTATATGGGATGCTTCATACTACCCGATGTGTATCGGTGGTAATTCCAAATTCGAATGACCTCTTCCATCAAACAAGTAAATCAACCATGGTCTAACGATGCAGATTCTTCAGACTCCAGTTCATAATAATCTGAGTAACAACATCTTAAGCATCAGCACCTGTCACCTGCTATGTTTAGCACTGATTTTCCTTATGTCGGGTTGTGTTACAACACAGGTACCGATCGAGCCCACCAACGCACGAGACAATACCTATCTCAACATCAATGTTCTTGATCCCGCCATGATAATGCATGACGGCCGATATTACATGTTTCACACCGGGCGGGGCATTTCGAACTGGGTCTCCCGCGATAAAGTGAACTGGGTCCGGCTCAATCCGGTCTTTAATTCGGCACCGGAATGGGCAGAATCTCTTGCCCCCGGTTTTGATAACTACATTTCGGCGCCCAGCATCTCCTATCATAACGGAACCTACTACCTGTACTATTCAATCTCTTCGAATGACCGCTCGGAATCCGCAATTGGGCTTGTAACGAACCGATCCCTCATCCCTTCCGATCCGGACTTTAAGTGGGAAGATCAGGGCATGGTGATTCAGTCAGTCTCCGAAAAAAATAGGTGGAATGCCATTGATGCCACCCTTTCATTTGATAAGGAAGGTGAGCCGTGGCTTGCCTTTACCACTCACCGTATGGGTATTAAACTGGTACAGATCGAAGATGATTTAAAAACAACTGCTGTATCGCCGGAAGGTCGTGAATTGTATACCATTGCTGAACGTCACCACCTCCCGGATCTGAATGAGCGGAATACCGCTGATACTTCAGTAGCTGAAGTAAGCTATGAAGAACTCCACCCCGATTCCATACTCGGACAGAACCAGCGATCAGAGAACTGTGCAGTTGAGGCACCCTTTATCTTCAGGAAAGACGACTATTTCTACCTCTTCGCGACATGGGGCCGTTGCCGCCTGGATAAGGAATACACATACGAAGTTGTTGTCGGGAGGTCGGAATCAATAACTGGGCCTTATCTCGACAATGCCGGACAGCGCATGGATCGCGGAGGGGGTTCTGTTCTGGTAAATGGAAATGAAGAGTACTCAGCGGTGGCTTACAATTCAATATACACGTTTGATGGAAGTGATTACCTGGTTGCCCACGCCTACGATATCAGTGATGAGGAACGAACGAAACTGGTGATTCTTGAAATGACATGGGATGAGAATGGCTGGCCGGTTGTGGAGCTGAATAGAAGATAAGTTCCGGCAACCCATAAGTAAGTTGGGTTGTTGTATCCGTCAGATTCAGCACAGTCTGAACATGCTAAATGACTACATCCTCTCATACAAATAATGTCGATTAAGCTTGCGATGATGATAACTCACATCACTAAAAAAAATGATTACCTGCCCTTGGTTGTGATGATAATCGCCCCGCTGCTGGCGGCAAGTCCGAAACGGGATGACGCATCTGACCCTTTCAAAACCTGGATAGATGCAATGTAATCGAGCGGGACAATGTTTTCCACCCGATCGTAATCGTTGCCAGACCGTACGCCATCGATCACAAAAAGCGGATCAGATGTTGAGTTGAAAGATAAATTTCCACGAATTCTGACTCTGGTCCGGCCATCAATGTTATGCACGCTCACCCCGCCAGCACGGCGTATGTAATCCGCCAGGGTCAGAGACGGGTCGTGAATCTCTATAACACCATTTGAATCATTTACGCTGCTGTCTGTTGAGCCGCTTGATGCACAGCCGGATACGAGCATCAGTGACATGAAGAAAACTGAAATAAAGAGATTATGCATTTTCATAATGGTCTCCAATTGAAGTAAACACCTCCAAGGTTTTTTGAACCTTGGAGGTCTGCTTCGATTCACTAAACAGAAACCCTCCAAGTTCAAAACTCTTGGAGGGTTGTTAACAAGTACACTTATTAAACGGATGCAACAACAAATTTGGTACTGTAAAACCAAAATCGAGGCTTAAAATATCAACTACGAATTATTCCCCATCATTAGCAATACCTGCTTTTTAATAAAATTGAAGTCTCCATCAACCATACACCACAAATTACTACTCTGTATTCCCTGTTGTTTTATTTGCAATCTGTTTGTTGTAGATGATAAAGAGAATCATCACAACTCCCCACTGCACAAATACGGTAGCAACAGAAAACGGACTCAGCGGATTATACCAGGTATCAGGTGCATAAACCGCAGCACTTAGATAGATCCACCAGGAGAGCAGGGTAACCACCTGAACGGGTACAACATATTTGAGGATAAATGTCCACCACTTGCCAAGCTGCAGTCCGGTATCGCTGGTGTTCACAATGGTGCGCCTGAATTTATCAGCGCCGAAGCCGATCACAGCGAAAGACATAAATCCACCGGAAACCATCAGTCCTACACCCCATACAAAATCCTGATTAGCAAAGAAGTCGAGCGAGAGAGCCGATGGAAGTCCAAATAGGAATCCTGCAGTACAAACACCAATCGCTGCTCGTTTACGTGATACTCCCATATCAACAAATACTTTTGTGGCGAGCTCAATCATTGAGATCAGTGAGCTGAATGCTGCAAACGTCAAGCCAAGAAAAAAGAGGATCGCAAATATCTGTCCGCCTGGCATGGAGTCGAAGAGCTGTGGCATCCACATGAATGTAAGGCCTGTGGACGCAGGGCCGGATGTTTGCATGACCTCCAGAATTTCTCCGTTTGTCATGTCGGCCCCGAGGATTCCAAAAACGGTTGAAAAGATGATGACAGCAGCCATCAAAGAGACCAAATTGTTTCCTATACCGGTCTGCAGCGCAGTAACAGTGATGTTATCCTGCATTCGCATGTAAGCGCCGTAGGTGAGTATCAGGCCCCAGGCCGCACCGGTATCCCAGGCATTTTGCGTGAGCGCTTCAAGCCATAGCTGCGGATCTTTCAGAGTGCTCCAGTCCGGTGTAAACAGATAGGCGACTCCTGCACCACTGCCCTCAAGAGTTAACGCCCTGATAAGTGAAATGACCAGAACCAGAATCAGTGAGGGAATCAGGATTTTATTGATTCGCTCAATATTTTTTATTCCCTTTAATATGACAAACCCTCCCAGTGTAATCATAATGGCATGGAATAGCGATGGGAACACTGAGCTTTGAAACCCAGTCCATACCATATCTGCCTGCTCCATACTTTCGGGCAGCGTGGAGAAAATAGATTCCAGCAAATAGAAGAGGCACCATCCGGCAACCACACTGTAGTAAAACATGATGGCTGTGGCCACAAAGCCAACGAAGGTACCCATCCACGCAAATTTTTCTCCAATTAATTTGATGAAGGAGCCCACAACACCCTGCCTGCCGTGACGTCCAATGCCGTACTCAGCAATAATGAGAGGGATTGACCAGATAAACAGGAATGTAACCCAGGCTACTAAAAAGGCACCGGCCCCGTCTTCAGTACCGTTCTGTGCGGCTATACGCGGAAACCGCCAGATATTCCCGGTACCGACGGCAATCCCCAAAACACTTAAAATTAATCCCCATTTAGTTGCAAACCGTTCACCCGTAGCTTTTGCCATATGAACCAATATTTATTGAATTATATTGTCAACTATTAACAGGAAGACTGCTAAGTGGTCAGTTAGTTATAATACAGCAGCCTTCACATATTTTGGTTTAATGTAATTGAAAAAGTAGCGACCTTCATCTTTTATTCTGTATCTCATTCGCTGTCGGGCTTTTTATTACGGGTACAATTATAGAAAGCTTAGCAAATACGCGCAGAATGTCCGGAATAAATTAATACCAGGATGACCACGTCCCGGTTTCAAACATTACGATTAAAGCTGCAGACACAGAAAGAGATTAAAACAAGAATTAATGCTTGTGCTAAGTTAATCTTCAGAATGTGTTTCTAATGGAATATTGATTCGTACCAGCCCGGGCATTGGGTCAGACGGATGTGTTATAGATCTAAGAATTACTGTTTGTTCTGTGTGGCCTGGAATAAATTGAATCCTCTTCCATGCCTCATCACAAGTTGTGATTGCATTGAATCATAATTCTACAAGTGACGGATGCCATTGCTTTCCTGAAGAAGCTATAGTTTTAGTATGATCCCCAGTGTGTTCCAATCAAATTTTTTGAGTATATAACTTATAAGTGACCGATACTTAATAATCGATCAATCCAGGTGGCAGAATAATCCATCAAGGTTTAATAACCATCATTCCCGTTAGCTTTGAATTAGCTGTCGATTTTAGCAGCAAATTTACCGCCCGACACGTGAAAGAATCAGGGCCGGTACTCAGAGATTTGTTCATGGCAAGCCACGATTTTCTGATTCAACTTGAGCTGAATGAAGAGATTGAATTTAGTTTTTAAAGGAAAGGCCTGTTTATGTTATCCAACACGGAACAAGGACTCACCAAAGAAATAGAAAAGGGCAAAAATCTGGGAATATCGGCAGAGGTTTTGTCAGCTGATGACGTCAAAAGGATGGACTCACAGTTAGATATAAATATTGTAGGTGCAGCGTACTATCCCAAAGACGCTCATATACATCCGGGGTCTTTAATAAATAATTTAAAATCAGTTATTGAGGCGCGTGGCGTCCGGTTTTCATACAACACAGAGGTGACTGATATAGAAACGAGTGACGAACAAATTCAAGCAATAACAACCGCAGATGAACAGACATATAACGGCGGAAATTATATTAATTTTGCCGGTGCCTGGTCAGCAACACTCATGAAGATTGTCAACAAAAAACTATTGATTCAGGCCGGCAAGGAGTGTAGTATCACTCTTAAAAATCCGGCTGCCCAGCCGAAATATTGTGGCATTCTATCGGAGAAGAAAGTGACGCTTACGCCGATGTATAACTCTCTTCGATTTGGCTGAATTTTACTCAACCACGGACAACCTAACAAATCTCTTATGAAACAACTCCTTAAAATCTCCTACATGTCTCAACTTTCAAATGTATCACGACGCCTGATTACAATTTCTCTTTTATTGGTTTTTCTGATGTCATTTTTTTCAGTTGAAAAAACAATGGCAGTCACACAATCGCCTGGCGACGAACCGATGTCTACGCTCATTGAGATTTTTGATGAGGACGATTCAGTACTTAACCGCCGATATTCTGTTCAATACTCCCAGGAATATTTTGAGCGGTTTGACCAGTTCTATCAAGACTGGCTGAACCGGCTTGATGCCATGGATTTCAACTCGCTCAGCCATCGTGAAAAGGTCGATTTTCATCTGCTAAAAAATCACATCGAGCGACGAAACTATTTTATGAAGCTCGATCATGAACAGTTTCTTGCAATTGAGAACTGGCTGCCCGATATCGAATCGATTATGACGTTTATCAATACAAGGCGGTACGGCACAAAACCGGATGCAAAAGCTGTTGCTGCCCGCATGGTACAATGGTCTGCACAGGTAGATTCACTACAGACTCTGTTGCAGTCCTCTCCCCCACTTTTGAAAAAAGATGCAAATGCCGCAAGCGATGCACTTGAAGATATTTTTGATGGACTTGAAAATGCCTACAACTTCTATCACGGCTACGACATTGAATTTACCTGGTGGGCTGAGGAACCCTTTAAGAACCTGGTGTCGTCATGGACTACTTATTCAGAAACTATCGATGAGTACTTTGATGCGGCTAATGAACAAATTGATGAAAGTGGTATAGTGGGTAATCCTATCGGCCGTGAAGAGATAGAACGCCGGCTTGAGTTCGAAATGATCACCTACTCGCCGCAAGAACTTATCGATATCGCTGAACAACAGTTTGTGAAAGCTGAGCAGGAAATGCTGAAAGCTTCACGGGAACTTGGGTATGGCGATGACTGGCGCGCCGCTCTTGAATATGTGAAAGAGCAGTATGTAGAATCCGGTAAAAAGCCGGAGCTCATCATGCGGCTCTACAACGAGTCGATGGATTTTATTGAAGATCGCGATATGCTTTCCATACCTCCCCTGGCCAAAGAGGTCTGGCGCATGGAGATGATGTCTCCTGAACGCCAGCTTTTCAGTCCGTTTTTTCTGGGCGGTGAAGTGATTCTGATATCATACCCCACAAACACCATGGGGCACTATGCCAAACAAATGAGCATGCGGGGTAACAACCCGCATTTCAACCGCGCAATAGTCCACCATGAGTTAATACCCGGACACCATCTGCAGGGATTCATGAACCGGCGGTACAGTACGTACCGGTCACCCTTCAGAACGCCATTCTGGACTGAAGGCTGGGCGTTGTACTGGGAATTGCTGCTTTGGGATAAGGGCTTTGCTGAAACCCCCGAAGACAGAATCGGAATGCTTTTCTGGAGAACTCACCGCTATGCCCGCATCATTTTCTCGCTTAACTATCACCTGGGAAACTGGACACCCCAGCAGTCTATAAACTATTTAGTGGAGCGGGTGGGTCACGAATACGCCAACGCTGAAGCAGAAGTACGCCGGTCGTTCACGGGCGGATACGGACCTCTTTACCAGATCGCTTATATGATTGGCGGAATGCACTTTTATTCACTGTATCAGGACCTTGTGGAGAATGGTGATATGAGCGCAAAAGAGTTTCATGATCAAATACTAAGAGAAGGAAGCATACCTGTTCGTATGGTCAAGTCTATACTCATTCAGGAGCCTCTTGAGAAGAATAAAATTGAGGATTGGAAATTTGCCGATTATATTTTTGAAGAATAACCAGTTGCAGATATTAAGTATTTCTCACTATCCACTATGATATTTTTATACATCCTCTTATGCCGAAACACACCTATTTACTTGGAATTGATGTTGGGAGTTCATCCATAAAAGTATCCGCTATCGAAGCAGGCACCGGTAAATTTGCCGGAACAACGGTATCTCCCGAGCAAGAGATGAGTATGCAGGCGTTGAAATCCGGCTGGGCTGAACAAGATCCGGATCTCTGGTGGAAACACGTAGTCAAAGCGACTCAAAAGCTCATTGCAAATACAGACATCTCAAAAGATAATGTTGCCGCGATCGGTATCTCCTATCAAATGCACGGGCTTGTTGTGGTCGATAAAAATAAGCGGGTTCTTCGCCCATCTATTATCTGGTGTGACAGCAGAGCCGCTGAAATTGGCGAAAAAGCTTTCCAGAAAATTGGTCCTGATATATGCCTGGAGAAATTCCTCAATTCACCCGGTAATTTTACGGCTTCTAAGCTGAGATGGGTACGTGAAAATGAGCCCGAACTCTACCACAAGATTCATAAGATTATGCTTCCGGGTGATTTTATCGCCATGAAGCTCACGGATCGAATTTGCACTACACATTCAGGTCTCTCCGAAGGTATTATGTGGAATTTCAAAGACAACAGTCTTGCCGACGATATTCTGGATGTTTATGATGTTGATGAGGAGCTAATACCGGAAACTCTCAACAGTTTCGGCGATCATGGTGAATTAACGGCTGAAGCTGCCGATCAGATTGGCCTCAAAAAAGGCACAAAGGTTACATACAGAGCGGGTGATCAACCCAATAACGCTTTTTCACTCAACGTTCTGAATCCCGGTGAAGTTGCGGCAACAGCCGGTACATCCGGTGTCATTTACGGCATCACCGATTCTCCCGACTACGACAAGAAATCCAGAGTGAACACGTTTGTTCACGTGAATCATACTGCAGAACAAAACCGGTATGGAGTTCTGCTCTGTATTAACGGCACAGGCATACTCAACAGCTGGTTAAGAAAACAGTTCAGCATCGGATCAAACATCACCTACAATCAGATGAATGATTTTGCCGGTCAGGCCCCAATTGGAAGTGATGGTCTGAAAATACTCCCCTTCGGAAATGGATCGGAGCGAATTTTTGAAAACCGGGACATTGGCGCACAGATTCATGGCATTAATTTTAACAGGCATGATAAAACACATCTGCTTCGTGCCGCCCAGGAAGGAATTGTATTTTCACTCTATTACGGTTTTCAAATTATGCAGAAGATGGGCCTCACATTAGATACTGTTCGTGCAGGTCACGCAAATATGTTTCTGAGCCCTCTTTTTCGGGAAGCTTTTGTACATACAACCGGTACCCGACTTGAGCTATACAATACCGACGGATCGCAGGGCGCTGCGCGGGCGGCCGGTGTTGGAGCGGGTATCTATTCAAGCCACTCGGAAGCGTTTGAAGGGCTCAACAGGATTGACCTTATCGAGCCAGTGCCTGAAAAACGTAAACTCTACCTTGATGCTTACCAAAATTGGCTAAACACACTACATTCAAACCTTTAATTAACACACTCAACATGAGCAATAATCAGTATTTCCCTAATATAAACAAGATTGAATACGAAGGGCCTGATTCAGACAATCCCCTCTCCTTCAAATATTACCAGGAAGACAAGGTGATCGCCGGGAAAACCATGAAAGACCATTTCAGGTTTGCTATTGCCTATTGGCATTCGTTCTGTAATGAAAACAGTGACCCGTTTGGAACCGGGACGCGATCATTTCCATGGGAAAAAACGTCCGATCCTCTCGAGAATGCTAAATTCAGGCTGGAAGCAGCGTTTGAATTCTTTACAAAACTTGGTACACCCTACTGGTGCTTTCACGATCGTGATCTGGCACCTGGGGGCGATTCAGTTGGATCCTCAGAGAAAAATCTCCAGACTCTGGTTGATCTTGCCAAAGGGTATCAGGATGATACCGGCGTGAAACTTTTATGGGGAACCGCCAACCTCTTTACTCATCCACGCTATATGAACGGTGCGTCTACCAACCCCGATTTTGAAGTTGTGATGCATGCAGGTGCTCAGGTTAAAGCAGCTCTGGATGCAACGGTTAAACTCGGGGGTGAAAACTACGTGTTCTGGGGTGGCCGTGAGGGATATATGCACCTGTTTAATACGTGCATGAAACGTGAGCTGGATCACATGGGGACTTTCCTGAGAGCAGCACGCGATTACGGGCGTAAAATAGGGTTTGAAGGAAACTTCCTCATTGAACCTAAACCGATGGAACCAACCAAGCATCAGTATGACTATGACGCGGCTACCGTGATCGGTTTCCTCCGGGAGCAGGACCTTCTGGACGACTTCAAGCTAAATATTGAAGCGAATCATGTAACGCTTGCAGGGCATAGCTTTGCACACGATATCACCGTGGCAGCTGAAGCGGGATTGCTTGGAAGTATTGACGCCAATGAGGGCGACAATCAAAACGGATGGGATACAGACTATTTTCCGACGAATCTGTATGATTCAATAGAAATCATGATGATTCTGCTGGACAACGGAGGAATAGAACCGGGCGGATTTAATTTCGACGCAAAGATTCGTAGAAACTCCACCGACCTTGAAGACCTCTTTCACGCACATATTGGCGGCATGGATACGTTTGCACGCGGACTCATAATTGCCGACAATATTCTTGAAAACTCCAACTTCAGAGATCTGCGCGAAGGCCGCTACACGTCATTTAATTCAGGTGACGGTAAGAAGTTTGAAAATGGTGACATCACAATTGAAGAGTTGAGAAATCTTGCAATTAAAACCGGCGAGCCGGCTGTCAAAAGCGGAAAACAAGAGCTTCTTGAAAACCTCTTCAACCAGTACATCCGTTAGGTTTCACTTTCTGAACATTTCATTTATCAATCAAGGGTGCCTGTTTACGAACCGGCACCCTTTTCTATTTCCTCTCACCTGGATTTGGTTAGCTTACAAGATGAAGTTAACAAGCCGATCACAGCACAAGGTATTGGAAAGCTTTGCCAGATTTCGTCGTTATCACTGCGTGAAAATCGCTTCGCCCGGTGTGTGACATTGAACTATTACAAAATCCCTGGTTTTGCTTAGCCTTCATTTACAATATTAAATTGATTATATTAAATTAAGGTTATTTTTAAATAAACATATTTATACAATAATATTGTTTAAACTAAATAAAATTAAATTATGAGAAATTATAACATAGTATCTATTTTTGTATTTATGATGCTTTTCAGTGCATTCTATTCTCCAAAAGTTTACTCACAGGATATTCGTGAGTCTCTTTTTTCGGAAGTCGATAGTGCACTAAAGACAGCAAATGAAGCAAGAGCACAATTGCTCTCACCGGATCAATACGAGGAAGCAATGGATTTATATCGAGACGCAGAGCGGGATCTCGATCGTGGAAGGAACATCCAGAATATTCGCGAAACGTTAGATGAAGCCATTGGCTACTTTATGAGGGCCACTGAGAATACCAAATTGGCCGAGGTGACCTTTGCCAAGGTGTTAGCTGCACGGAAAGATGCATTAAGTGCAAGTGCTGACCAATCAGCACCTGAAAGATGGAAGGAAGCTGAAGAGGTTTTCCTGGATGCTGCCAGGGAACTTGAAGATGGTGATTCAAATGATGCAAAGGAAGAGGGAGCGGAAGCCGAAACCCTTTATAGAGCTGCTGAACTACATTCCATTAAATCGAATATTTTACAATCCGCTTACTCTTTGATAGAGCAAGCAGAGGATGTGGATGCCGAAGATAACGTTCCTTTGACTCTGAATTTTGCAAAGACACTCATAAATCAATCAGAAAATGAACTTGATAATAGCAGGTATGACACAGATAAAGCTCGAAATCTGGCCAACCAGGCTCAATACGAAACAATGCACGCCCTCTTTTTAAACCAGTACATAAATGAACTGGACGACAATGACAAAAGCGTCGAAGAAATTATCTTAACGGTCGAAGAACCTCTTAAAGAAATAGCAAATACACTTCTGATCAACGCCCGTTTTGACCGGGGTTTCGATTTTGTAGCACAGAGTATCATTGATCAAATTGCAGTTCTGAATGATTCTTTAAACATGCAAAATCAACAGATTGTCAGTTTTGAACAAGAGTATATCACCCTTCAATCCGAAAATGAAGAGTTACGCAGTGATTTGGAAAAACTCACAAACGAGCAATCCGTTATCAGCGATGAGGTTAAAGCGATGAGAGAATTTCGTCAGAAATTTGACTCGTTGAATGAACTTTTTACAAATCAGGAAGCAAGAATCATTCGCGATAAAAACGATGCAATACTGCGTCTTACAGGATTATCATTCGATGTTGGTTCGTCGGTTATAAAGCCTGGAGACTTTGGCTTATTAACCAAGGTAAAACGAGCGATTAATTCATTTCCAAATAGTGAAGTTATTATTGAAGGTCATACCGACTCTCAGGGTGGCGATGATCTAAACATGAAACTTTCGCAAGAACGAGCTGATGCAGTAAAAACATATCTTCTTGCAAACATGGACATTGGAAGCCATCAAATGGAGGCAAAAGGATATGGCGAAACGATGCCTTTAGCCAACAATGAAACTGAACAGGGGCGCAGTTTAAATAGAAGAATTGATATCAGGATTCAGCCGGTGTTGTGATCAGGATCTTACAACCCGTTTGACTGCTGAAACCAGGATTGTAAGTAGAAGAATTCTACATCCTTTGCTAAGCCCAAACGCTTCTTGGCATTTGGGCTTATGTATTTTCCCATCCCGCGACACCATCGCGTATGGGATTCGAAAAAGCCCCAAAGATAAGGGACGAAAGACGACACGTTGGTTGGTAATGGGAAAAGTAGCTGTTCCCGCATTTGCGGGACAAGGTTTTGTTCTGAATACGGTAAATTTTTTGGAAATTATGGTACAAAAATAGCCGCATTTGAGCATGACAAATTATTGATAATATTGCTTTAATAAGAACCTTTCAGGATCGACTATTTAATCTTGGGATATTAAAAGGTTAAAAACCTCAAGATAACCATCATATCTGGCTATCAGGATTTTTTGTGTACCATCTTCCATTCTTAAATCCTGAAAACCACGAATCTCTCCATTGGTATTAATTCCACTAACGTCTGCGGGCCATGTGCCGAGGCGGTCGTTTCTGTAGTCAATCACCATGCCACGGCTGGCATCATACGGTCCCGCCTGCGGCTTCACGTCGTACAGGTTCCCTCCCATCAGGATTTCCGCTGATCCGTCGCCCGTCAGGTCGGCGGTGTGCACGCCGTACATCGGCGCCAGCTGCACCCTCACAGGCAGCGCCTCGCCCCGAAACCCGTCCGCCTCGTTCCAGAAGACCGTGCTTTCCAGGATTGTCGCCCGTAGCTCCAGCGCCCCGCTCAGCTCACCCTCCGAGAAGATCTCCTCCACTGACTCCCCGCCGTAGCTCGCATAGTCCGGGTAGCGCCCGGCAAGGGCCGGTATTTCCGCAATGAGATCGTGGCGAAGGGCCACCGGGTAGTTTTTGCCGTCTTTCGGATAGCTCAGGATCTGCTGCGTGATCCCGTTGCCGGCAATGTCGCCCGCCCACATGCGCACCGGCCGCTCGGCGCTCGCCTTAAAGATCGAGTTGCGGCCGTGGTTGCCTCCGATCAGGTCAATCCGGCCGTCCCCGTTTACATCGCCTGCGGCCACCGCGTTCCACCAGCCGTGGGTCTCCGACAGGCCCAGCTGGCCGCTGATCTCTTCCAGCGACTCCCCGGTGTTGGCAAAGACCCGCACCGGCATCCACTCACCTACCACCACCAGTTCGCTGGCACCGTCGTCCGTCAGGTCGGCCCACAGTGCGTCAGTAATCATCCCCGCATCCAGCAGCTGAGGCGCCCGGATGTCCGTTACATCTGTAAACGTGCCGTCGCCATTGCCCGCCAGCAGGTATCCGTTGACCGGTATCCCGACGGCAAACGGCCGCAGCCGCGTGCCCACAAACAGGTCGGGTACCCCGTCGCCTGTAAAGTCGTGCGGGGCCACCACTGAGCCGGCGTCGTATCCGCGGGCCGTGGGCAGCAGCTGATTAGATTTGCTCAGTCTGCCCTGCCCGTCGGACAGGTACATCCGGTCGGCCAGAAGCGACGAGCTTGTCGAGTAGGAGTTCCCTCCGCTGACCACATACAGGTCGTCGGCTCCGTTGCCGGTCGCATCAAAAAAGGCGCAGTCCATATCTTCGCTGCCTTTGTCCCCCTCAAACAGCTCTTCCATAATCGGGGTAAAGCCTCCGCCTGCCGTTTGCGTCCAGAGCGTGCCGGCCTGGCCACGCGCCCCGCCGGTGTAGACATCCTCGCGACCGTCGCCATTCACATCGCCGGTGCACAGGGCCGGCCCTTCCGTCGAGCGCATATGCAGCAAGAGGCGCTCACGGTCGAAGTCGCTGTAGGAGTAGCGCTCGTGGCGCCAGTCGGTCAGCGGCGGGAGCGCCGCAGGCTCCAACAGCGGACCTGGCAGAGTGTGCTCATTTGTACTCCTGCCAGAGTCGGCAGTGCGAGATTGATCAGCTGCCACCGGACTCTGCCAGGTCTCACTCCCGTTCGACTCTTGCAGGTCCTGGATTGAGCGACCTGACAGCGTGCCCGCGCCGTTCGGGTTCCTGTCAGTGGTAGTGGTAGTGGGTGTCGTTATGGGGTCGGACGCCGGACGCTTACAGGTTTCGCATACGCTCGACGCTGTCAGGTCCTTGGTGGTATCAGACCCCGGACTCTGCCAGGTCTCACTCCCGTTCGACTCTTGCAGGTCCTTGGGTGTAAAATCACCGGGCATGGTGGCTGGTGGGGGTGGCGGAGCGGGTTGAGTGCTCGCCTCGGACTGGCGCAGAGTGATGCGGGCAGGAACCGCTACGGTATCCATCCGGCTGGTGCGCCCGTCCGGCCAGCGCAGCACCAGTGAGTCCACAACTGCTATGTCGCCAAGGCCGACATGAAGCCCCGGCTGCACGCTCGACTGAAAGCCCCGCTGGAGAAAGTGCTCGCGGTACCAGTAGCCCTGGCCACCACTCCACACCTGCAGCTGGGCGCCGATCGCCTGCGTGTTGGGCGCCTCACCTTCAAGGCTGACCTGCAGCCAGTTTCGGTTGGGGAGAAGTTCGGCCGCCCGGTTGCGGTAGATACGGGCCGGGCCGTTCACCTGGTTGACCACCAGGTCCAGTGCCCCGTCGCCGTCCAGGTCCGCCCATGCCGCTCCGCTGGAAAAGCCCGGAGTATCCAGGCCCCAATTGGCAGTCTGGTCACTAAACTCCAGCGACCCCTCGTTTGAAAACATGAAATTCGATATGGGGTTAGATGGAATGATGTCTATAAAAGCCTGGAAGTCATCCTCGTTTTCATTCCTAACCGATCTCATCCTGTCTG
>Ga0306912_1000498_pt1 | contig 22970 bp, 17 predicted proteins | sample AntRauFillE10628_FD_190443 | JGI IMG/M metagenome (GOLD analysis project Ga0306912, IMG submission 190443) | Saline lake microbial communities from Rauer Islands, Antarctica - Metagenome Filla E10 #628 (v2) (version 2) | ecosystem: Environmental > Aquatic > Non-marine Saline and Alkaline >... | reverse complement strand
GCTATAATTACACCGACTAACACACCGAGCGCGCCAAACCCACCAAGAGGTCCGATAACGGCTGTGGCTATTACGTCAGCCAATCCTGAAGCTTCGACTGCTTTGGCCACACCCAGAGCTGCACCGAGCATGATTAACAAGTCAAAACTGACAGCGTTTATAACGCCTCTGATGTCGATTATTCGCAGTGCAACCATCAACATCGCAGCCACCAAAAACGTTAACGACAGCGGCGCACCGGTGCTCAGCAGTGCGATTACAATTGTCAATATAGCGAGCAGCGGGACTAGTTGCGTAGGCTGTGTTTGTTCGACGTCGTCAATTGCTCTGACGTAGAGGAAGTCTTTTTCTGCAGTCCAGCGCTGTTCAAAATCAGGGTTACTGGCTAATAGTATGGTGTCACCAGTTTTAAGCCGAACGGTGTCGATGTTTTTAATCCGTTCACCAGAACGGAAAATTGCCAAAACAATCGCTTGATACCTCTGGCGAAATCGTATTCCGCGAAGAGTTTTATTTATTAATGTTGGGTGGTGGCCGACAACAGCTTCGAAATAACTGGTTGCTTCCAGGTTCTGACTATGGCCTTTGTGTTGTTCGTGGAGGTTAGATAGCTGTGAAAGCTTCATCAGCGGTTCGGGGTCGCCACTGAAGTGTAGTGTGTCGCCGCTGCGAATTATCGTTTGAGGGCTGACGGGCGTGAGTATGTCGCCGTTAGCGCGAGTAATTGACCCCAAAAACACTCGGTCTAGATTTCGCAGTTTTGCTTGCTCGACAGTCTTGCCGCTTAAGGCTTCTGAGGGTTCCATCTCGATTTCGTATTGGCTCTTTAGCTCGTCGGATTCAAGCTCGCTGAGGTGTCTGTCTGGCAGTAGTTTCGGTGCTAACCAAGTTATTAACACCAGCCCACTGATAAAAATCGGTGCGCTGATACGAGTTAATTCAAAAAACGTAAATGGCTCGTAGCCGTTACTGGCTAATACACCAGATACAACCAGGTTGGTTGATGTGCCGATTAGAGTTAGTGTTCCGCCAAAGATAGCTGCGTATGATAGTGGCATCAGAAACCGCGACGGTGGGATACCTTTTTGTTTGCCCCATTGAATAATTGGGTCAATCAACATTGCCAACACTGGAGTGTTATTGATAAAGCCCGAAACCAGCCCGACAGGAGCCATAATCCGAAGCAGGTTTAATCGATGAGATTTACCCGGTTTGAGCAGTCGCCCAACCCAGCTGGCGCTACTGCCAAACGCAATCTGGACTCCGCGGGCAATCACAAATAGTGAGCCAATTGTGATTAGAATTTGATCGCCAAAACCGCGAAATGCGTCTGGGGCGTCAATAATCCCAGTGAGTGTGACAATAATTAATCCAATCAAAAATGCCACCGATGGCAGCGCTAAGTCTTTAATCAACAGCGTCAGAATTAGCCCAAGTACAAAGATGGCAATCAGCATGTCCATAGAATAATGATGCCAGATGAAGACTTCTGGCGCGAACTAGCCAGTAGGCATTGCTGTAAAATAAGGCTATGGCAGTCCAAATAACCAAAAAGCAAAAGCGCCTACTCGACTATGTGATTACTTTTATAGATGAGTACGGTTACAGTCCTAGTTACCGGGAAATTCAGCGCGGCATGAACTACAACTCTGTTGCAACGGTGGCCAAGCATCTCGACAACCTGGAAGTCGCAGGGCTCATAAAACGAAAAGACAATAAATCGCGCTCAATAGAGGTCGTAGGACGTAGTCGTGACCCATTAAAAACTCGCAGACCAGCAAGCGCCGCAGAAGAAAAATGGCTAGTTCAGGAAGTAGAGCGGCAGTTCGAAGTCTATGAAGAAGGTGGCAGCGACGCGCAGCTAGACGAGCTGTTCGTGCTTGTCGGTGCACTGAAGATATTAGGCTTAACCGGACCGTTTACTGTTTTTGCTGATCGACTTCGAAAATTGCAGCAGCCGGAAGCTGACAAAACAGATTGAATAAAATAATCTGACCACTTATAATCAATCCAGCAATCCGGAGTAGCTCAATGGTAGAGCGACGCCCTGTTAAGGCGCAGGTTGTCGGTTCGAATCCGACCTCCGGAGCCAAGCCAAGCACTATCGCAAGATAGTGTTTTTGTTTTGTGAGATAATGCGAATATGAAAAAAATATTCATCTACCTAGCTGTGTTGTTAGTAGGTTTGTCTCTATTGATTTTTACTCCAAGCTTTTCCTCTGGAACTAGTGGTGGATACACAACTGTAGAGTCTTGTGATGATTCGGCAGAATTTGGCTGCATAGATGGCGAGAGGGCTGTGGCAACAGATACATTCCAAACAGAAACTAATCCAGTTTATTTAGCTATGTATGTTTCAGGATTGATGCTAACTGTTGCATCAGGATCCATGCTGATTCGAATACTTTATTTAATCAGGAAAAGTTCGTAGCTTTTTCAAGCCTTCGAGGAAAGATAAATAATTAAAATCGTGGTATCCGCGAATAAACCTTACTAGCCAGCAAAATAATCATTCTTGATTGCGGTTATAACTTCGTCTATTACGCTGAGCCATATGAAAAACACCTCGCCAGGAACGCGGGGTGTTTTTCATATAGCCATCTGTGATGTAGGATTCGGACCGACAATTGAGTAATCGATAGCAAACGATCGGTGCGTCCGCGACGAGCTATCGCAGAAGCTCGCTTCGAGAAGGTGAATAAACGCGCCATAAGCAAATCCGACCTCCGGAGCCGAGCATAAACACTATAGAAGTATAGTGTTTATGTTTTTGATATACTCATGCCATAAGCACAACAACATTACTAGACTATTTAGTGCCGATCGGAAGATACCTCCGACTTTCTAGACCAACTTATAAATGGCAAGAGCTCATGCTTTCGGGAGTAGCACAAACATTTCTCGTGTACTGGTTATTTTCTTTCATACCTCTTATTGGAGGAATTCTTTATATGGCCTTGCTAGTTCCGTTAAGCGCAAGACAGCACATAAAAGAGAAAAGCATAAAAGTAAGTAGTAAAAAATACGAACTTTATCTTACGTATTTTGTTGTTATAACTATCGGCTTTGGCGGTTTGTGGGGCTTTATTGGCCACGCTTTTTTGGCAGACAACATAGCGGAGAAAATCGGCTGGGCGACTGGTAGCCCTTTTCAGGCTGAACTCGCTTTTTATACACTAGGCTCGGCCATAGCTGGACTCATGGCGGTCTGGCTAAGAGGAGTCTACTTAATTGGATTAGCGGTAACTAAATCTGTCTTTTGGCTTGGAGCTGCTTTTGTCCACATTCAAGATGCAATTGTGAATCAAAATTACTCAACTTATAATATTGGAGCTCCGTTAATTGGGGACATCCTTCTGCCCGCTGTGCTTATATACATAATGTATCGTATGTATTCGGACAAAAAACAAACAGTAAAATAGTTCTCTACTCATTAATATCGTGGACTGCGTAGGATCTACTAAAATAAACATCGATGCTCCGCCAAGAAGTACCTACATTAAATTGTAGTATATAATAAACTTGTACATCTAATTAAGCGAAAGAAAAATATGGAACTTTTATACCTAGTAGCAGCACTGGCAACAACTCGAACCATTCATGGTTCGATGGAGCCGAAAAATATCATCGATAAATTATCTAGACTCGAAAATGCAATAAAAACAGGCAAGATACGAAAGCCAATGATGCAGGGAATTGATACACGTGCAAAATCATACGGCGTAGCTGCAGTTGCTATTGCAATACCAACGATTATCTCCTACTTTGTCATTGGTTTTATCGATCCTCCGCAAGATGCACTGCTTTGGTATACGGCAATCGTACTACTAGTAGGCGAACTGTATTTGACTTATGCAATCGACAATTATCATGTCCAGATTGAAAAGGTAACCCAGGCGCAGAAAAAATAAACAAGAGCTTTGTTTAGTGAGCTATATCTTGCTTTATGGCAGTTATAACTTCCTCTATTACGGTGAGCCAAGCATAAGCACTATCGAAAGATAGTGTTTTTATTTTATATGTAATACAAACAAAGGAATATAGTATAGCTACCTCTTCACTATCCCGATTTTTACCGATGCCGTGCCTTCAAACTAACCCAACATTTATTTATAAATTTAATGTAGTGTAACAGAGTTGCTTATTAATACTAACATTGACAAAATGTAAAAAGATTGCTATAAATTATAGTACTAACTAAAAACAAAAATATGCCAGAAACAATAAAGCCAGACAGTTATATAGAGCAAATCGGGCTAGCCGAAGAAATGGCGTATGCAGAAAATGATTTTCATATTTTAAGCAAGTATGCCGGAGGAATTGCGCTGCAAGAATCATCCTCCGATGAAGCTGATGGGAAGAATATTATAAAAGAAGCATTGCTCAATGAAGCGGACAACGCCAGTAAAGCTACATTTAAATCTAGTGAAGTAGAGAAGCCTCACGATACCCATGAGTTAGGTGAAGCTCTAGATGAGCTGGGTGTTATAGCTGTCCACAGGGGCCATAAACCAAGTGACGTAGAACAAGGTATAAGCGCTGGTGGTGACCATTATGATATGCCACGAGCCACAATCCATTGGTCTTTAAATCACTTGGTTACCCCACACCTACACGCAGAACACGACGGAGACTATATTGTACTATCTCCACTATCTAGTTTGGTTGAAGCTAATGGAGCGCCTGCTGTGCTCTACCCAGTCGACACATATTTTAAAGTGAGTAGCGGAGATGTATTAGATATCCCAAATAATTCGACAATCATAGAGTTGAATAATGATCAGGAAGAGGCAGTAGTTATAGACGGAAGCACTATTATGATTAAAGACAACCTATCTCCTGAAGAAACGTTAGAAGTAGCAAATGAGTTCGGACTAAGACCCGAGGTAGTTGAGTTTCAGACATTGATCGAGGGCGTGGTTGCTTCACAGATATTACGCATGGGCTCAGGAACCGTAGTTAAGGGGGGTGCTCATTATACAAATAATGATAAATTTGAGCGCGATATTAGTTCAGTCGCCAAGGAGTATGGTCTTAGGACTGGCCTACACTATGCTCAAGTAGAGGGTCGATTTGAGGATGCTTATAAGAAATACATATATGAGGTAGAGGAGGGGGATCTCTCACAGCAGACGGTAATAGACCTCTGGGCTCTCGCTGCTTCAGCTGGAAAGGAAACATACTCCCGCATGATAGAGAACGGTCAGCTACCTGGACTTAAAAAAGTAAAAACCCCTGAGGACGTGGGCGATGTGTGGTAATATTCGGTGCGATCGCCTGCAGGATCCTGTTGCTTATGACCTTTACGTACCGAAGCTCCACAAGAGACCGAAGACCGAACAAGCGCAGAGCTAGGCCAAACAAGTCCAATCATCTGACTCGTCAATTCACCCAAAGATCCTTAATGGGTGTATCTGGAAACTAACCGAAACATTCCCTGGCGAAGTCTATAAGCCGTCAAAAAGATTATTTCGTTTAACTAAGCACAAATAATAGTCCATGTCTCATCTACTGCGGCGAGTCAAACTGAACGCAATTCTGTTTCTGGGCTATTAGCTACTAGTACTATTTTTACTAACCCTGCTGCACCAAACAGGGATAGCTTTAAGATGATAATGCCAAATAAATCCCGTCATGCGTATGACGGGATACAACGCTGTAAATACAGTAGTATAGACATCAAAAAATTCTCCCTCTATAATATATACATATAGAGAGAATGGTACCCAACCATGAGTGAAGAGATACAGCTAAACAGCAACCAGATACACCTACTTAAACTAATCTATAAACTTCGCTTCGTTACTAACCACCTACTCAGTCAATACCTTTATCAAGCCAGATCAACCATTAATGAGTTTAAAAAAACTCTTTCCAATAAAGACGTTATCGAACTCAATGATAATCAGGCGCTGGTCACTAACGGTGATAATAGGTATGTTGTTGAGGGCGAGCAGCCGGACTTATAGCGCGCCAGAGCTTGAGTTATGAAATGAGCATCTCATCAGGAACATGGGGTGCTCTTTTTATTTCTCTATAACGTCTCTAAGTCATCAAACTAACCTAAGTACGGGTATTAAGTCAGTAAAGTGTTTACGAGCTATGAACCAATCTAGAGTTTTAGGGAACGATCCTTCGTTATTAAGCAGTAGACTTTTGCTATGATAAAAAGGTGAAAAAACCTTTTAATAAAATAATTCGAATCCTCTTAACTACAAATAGTCTGATACTAATATCAAGCGCTATGCTTGTCCCTATTTATGCTTTATTCGTGGAAGACATAGGCGGCAATCTATTGGCTGCAAGCTACGCTTTTGCGGTGTTTGCGTTTATGGCTGGAGTTACCACTCTTTTGTCGGGTAGATATACTGATAGATTAGAAAATTATCGATTAATTATGGCACTTGGCTATCTTCTTGTTGGCTTAGGATTTCTAGCCTTAACTGTTGTTAATTCAGTGCTTACGCTGTTTATTGTTCAGATTATAATTGGCATAGGTAACGCAATTTATGCACCAGCTTTTGATGCAGCTTACTCGGAGCATCTTGATTCTCACAGGGCCGGCAGTGAGTGGGGAGCATGGGAAGCAATAAATTATTTTACTGCCGCTATTGGCGCGGTATTAGGCGGGGTGCTGGTTACAACGTTCGGATTTGAAGTGATGTTTGTTGTCATGGCTTCGCTTTGCTTTACAAGTTCTCTGTATATATTTAGGCTACCAAAAAAACTTCTATAGACCGTAGGTAGCTTTAGCGCGTCTGTTTGTATTTCATCTACAACCTCGGACCAAGAGATAAGCGAGGACGCCGACGTGAGCAGAAAAAGGCCTAAGCAACTAGTTCGGGCGGTCAGTGTGTGGGATAATTCAAGAATGAAAGCATTGATTACAGGCGGTACAAGCGGCATTGGACTCGCACTAGCGGAGGTAATGGCAGAGCATGGCCACGACTTAGTATTGGCGGCTCGCAGTGCAGGGACATTGAATGAAGTTGCACAGAAGCTTTCCGATAGATATAAAGTCAAAGTCTCAACCTATGAAATTGATTTATCAACACCAGGGTCTGCCAAGCAACTACATAAGCAAACAAAAAATGAAGACATAGACATACTAGTAAACAATGCCGGCGTCGGCTACGTCGCTAACTTCTTTGAAGGAGACATTGAACGCAACAAGTCAATGTCGCATTTGAATATGGTGACGGTGATGGAGTTGTGCCATTACTTTGGGAAAGACTTCAAAGAGAAAGATAGCGGAAAAATTTTAAATATCGCATCGACAGCCTCCTTTCTGCCCGGCCCGGCCCAACCCGTTTATTACGCATCGAAGGCGTTTGTCCGTAGCCTGAGCCGGACATTGGCGCATAACTTACGAAACACCAAGGTGAGCGTGACTGTGCTTCATCCAGGAGTAACAAAAACTCACTTTTTTGATGAAGCAGATGCTCCAAAACAATCCAAGGGCGCCAACCCTCGAGACGTGGCGACTGTCGGCTACGATGCGATGATGCGCGGTCAAGTAGAGATAACGCACGGTTTTTGGAATAAAATTTTGACGAATGTGTTTGTACGACTAGTACCGTACCGTCTGCAGGCTCCAATTGTCGACAAGTTATCTGAAGTTTAATTACCTCGGCAAGCTGCATGCCGTGCTATCATAAACCTGCTTATGGAAAAATATAAAGGCAAAGCCTATAAAGGCGATGATTCTGAAGAAGATGAGCCGAAGCGCCCGAATAAGGTGCTAAGAAAAATTAGAAATGTATTGCTAGGTATTGTGGCGATGGTGGTAGTGTTTGTGCTGGCTGGGTTAGCGTATGTGTACTTTACGGAGCCGGCTGACATTACGCCCGCTGAGGTTCCAGAAGAGCAACAGCAAGATGAATTGCAATCATTCGGTGAGCCTAGCACGCCGCGTCCAGACGCGCCAGTTGGGGTGTCGGTTCAGGCGTTTACATCTCCAGTTGCGCCTGGCTCTAACGTGTCGTTAGCTGTCAGAACCTTGCGAGATTCCAGCTGTGAAATTGCGGTCTATTCTGATGAAGAGTCACAAACAAAAGTAAACGATTCAGGCTTAATCACAAAAATAGCCGATGAGTATGGAAACGTTAGCTGGACGTGGACGGTTAACGCCAGTGCGTCTGAGGGTGAATGGCCAATTGAAGTTGAGTGTACTCGTAATGAACAATCTGGTGTGTTGCTGCCGGTATTAGAAGTGAAACTGCCTGAATAGGCTAGTTCAGAGCGCCAACACGCATCTACTCTAGCGAAGAGATGTAGCTAGTTAGCTGGTCGGTAGAAAACCCTCCAGTTGCATCGATTAGCACCAGTAGATCATTTTTGATAAGTATGACTGAGCGTCTGCCGTCAGCAACTGCTCCAATATAAGCTGCGTCTCCTTCAATAGTAATTTTTTCGAGGACACCGCTTTCGCGAGCGGTACGCTCTAATTCGCTAGTAGTGTTCTCTTGAAAGTTTGGCGGCAACTGTTGCTGGCTGACCCTAATGGGCGCGCCGTTAATTTCGTCTACAAAAACATAAACCGGGTCGGTGCCTTTGGGGCTGACTCTAAACCAGTCGATGCTGCTGTCGTCTTGGCCGCCTGGAGTTAGAGTGTTGTACTCAGGCGTGCTGCGCTCTAATTGGTTGAGTTGGCTGCTAGCCACAGAACCGTCAGAGTCTGACGCTAATTCGTTGTTAGATTCGTTAAATGGGCCGAAAACAATCAACGCACCGGCTACTAAAAGCAGCGTGGCTCCACCAAGTATGGTTTTTTGTTTGGTGTCGAGACTGTGTAGACGGTTTCGTAGGTTTGACCACCGCAGTACAGGTAATGATGGCAGGTTAATACTGAATTCAACCTTGCGTGAGCTTTGTTTTTTGTCCAAAGGCCTGCTTTTATTCACTCTTTTTTTGTGCTGGGCGGGGTTGCCTGGGGGGTTTTTTGACTGGCCGTTCCTGCTGGAGGTCTGGCGACGTTTATCTGTGGTTGGCTTTCTGCCTTTTATGTTCATGAGGCCAGTATATCAGCAGCTAACGTTAAAACCCGTCAACTGGGGTGTCGAGCGGCTGTTGGAGACCACCAGTAAAGGTGCGGCCATGCATCAGTCGTTTGTTGGGATCGGCAGTGAACTGGAGCGTGAGGTCGTTGATGGTCGGGCCACGCTCAACATCTTCTGGGTAGCCATAGGCTTTAGAGCTGTCTACAGACACAGAGAAGTAGTAGAACCTGGCGCAATCGGTGTCGGTGCCACTGCCATCAAGCGGATTATAGACTCCAGGCTGGCCAAGTGTGACGTTACCGAAGTTGACAGTTTGACCCCAGGTCGTCATGGCTGGGCTGGTGCAAGAGGTAGTCGTGTCGGTCATCGAACGGTAGTCGAGCTGCCATTCAGCGCCGATGGAGTTGTCGACACCGTTTAGTAGCCAGTAATTGGGGAAGACATCACTGTCGGTGTCGAACATGATTGAATACTTCGCGACCTGAGGCTGCGCGAGCAAACTGGTATAGACCGCTCGGTGAATTCCAGTGTAGGTCAAAATCGGCTGGAGAGAGTCGATAGTGACGTCGTCGATCGCCCATTGGTCGCTGCCGCTATCTGCATTCGGATTGTACCAGCGGAAACGAACGGCCGAGGAGCGTGCACCTTGAGGAATACCGGTGGTGATGGTGGTAGGGGTGTCGTAGTTGCCCTCGTCATAGGTAGCGAAAGTCGTCCAGGTGCTGCCGGCGTTTGTGGAGTACTGTAGCTCCACATCTTCGTCGTTTTGTGGTTGGTCACAGCCACCACCTGAGTTTGCTGGAATTCGCAGCACAAAGCTGACCAATCCGCCGTACTGTAGGTTCACATCGGTCGTTATGGCTTGGGCGGTGTTACCGCCAGTCGAGTACAATGCGTTACCGCTGCTCAGCGTGCCACAAATAATGCCGGTAGCCATATCGGTTGTGCTAGCCCAATCAGCGCCATCGATTGAAGGGTCGAAGTCGTCTTCTAGGACTTCAAGCAGTGGCGGGGTAACAAATGCGTTTACGACTAGTGTGTCGATTGCCCATTGGTCGCGTTTGTTGTCGGCCTCAGGAATGTACCAGCGGAAGCGGGTGGTTGGCGTTTGAGCGACTGAAGGAATGGTCTCTTCGATTAGTGTGGCGGTGTCAAAGTTTGCTTCGTCGTAGGTGGCAAAGGTAGTCCAACCGCTACCACCGTTACTGGAATACTGAAGCACCAAATCCTCGCCCGGACCTGGCCCCCGGCAACTACCACCAGTGGCGGCTGGAATTCGTAGGTAGAATGACAGCGTACCGCCGTAACTAACGTCAACATCTTTGGTAATGGCTTGTGCGGTGTCGTCACCGGTTGAATACAAGGCGTTACCGCTGTCGAGTGTGCCACAAGTAGTGCCGACCGCCATGTCAGTGGTGCTTGACCACATCGTGCCATCCAGCGCGGCGTCAAAGTCGTCGTCAATTACATCGGTGCCGGGCACTGCCTCCAGGTCACCACACGAACCACCGAACAAGTAGGCTTTGCCTTCGTTGTAGACGGCTGTAGTGTAAGCCCTTTCTGCAGAGAAGCGCTCGTTGGTTAGGAACCATGAACCAAGACCGGTTGGGTTGTTGCCGCTGGCGATGCTAGTGTTGGCGCTGATTGGTGCGACGTAGGTGTTGCTGGTGCAGTTGATGTCTGATTGTTTGCCGCCGTAAATATACATATAGCCGTTAGCCGCAAAGCCATCAGCATTACTAACGTTGCGCGGTAGGCTGGTGGTGTAGTTCCAGCTATCAAGTGTGCCGTCTGCATTTATCTGGGTGTACTGTACGTCGCTGAGGTAGTTGATGCCATCGTGCCCGCCTAATACGTAGAGGTTGTTGGCATACGCGATAGCAGTCGCCCCGTCGCGGGCAGTTGAGAATGATGTGTCGGCGGTCCAGCTGTCGGCAGCGATGTCGCCGCCACTACTGAGCTGCGGGCTCACAAAAACGGTGTTTGTGGTGATGTCGCCAGCATCAAAGCCGCCGACCACATAAATACGATCATTCCAGACCGTTGCGCCAAACTGTGAACGCGGAGTTGCGGCTGCACCGCTGGTGTCGCCGAGGCCGCCGCTGGCTGTTGACCACGAGCTAATGGTGCCGTTGCTGGCAGGTGTGGCGTAGTAGATGGTTGACTGTGTCGTGCCGGAATCATTTTCTCCACCCATGAAGTAGAGACTGCCACCAACTGCTTCCATTTGGCCGTTGACAAGGTCGACTGGCAGGGCGGCGGTGCTGGACCATGAGCCGAGCGAGCCGTCATCGTTGAGCGGGGCGTATTCAACCACATTAGTCGCGTTGTCGCAGTTGATAGTGCCAATACAACCTCCAGCGACATAGGCGTAGCCGTTGAGGATGGTGGCGCTGTTACCGAATCGATCAGTAGCAAATAGGTTCGCAGCTGAGTTGTAGTCGGCTGGTGCGCCGCTGGCATTGTTGTAGATTTGGAATGTCTGGACGGTGTCAGTCCTCGATGTACAAGTTGGACTGCTACCGGCGTCGCAACCACCGATGATGTAGGCGTATGAGTTCGAAACCGGCACATTGAGCCCCCAGCGCTGATCAATGGTGATAGAAGAAGTATTAAATTGCTCGAGACTGCCGTTGCTGGTGTTTATTTTTGCAAACTGAATATCTGATAGTGTGCCGGTACCACTAGAATCATAGCCGCCGAGAGCGTATAGATAGCCGTTGTAGCCGAATGATGCGCTGCGTTGACGGCCGGTGGACATTTCCACCGGATCACCAAAGGCGTCGGTTGGTTCGGCCCATGCGCTACCAGTCGCAGCCACAACATTGTTGCTGTTGTCGAACTTTGCGTAGCGAAGCGTATCCAATCCATCAATGCCTGGCGCGCTGCCACCTACGAGGTATATGTAGTTGGCGTAGACTGCTCCGGAGTGAAGCGCCAAGCCAGCACCACTAGCGCCAGCTACAGTTCCAATCTGCAGCTGCCCAGTGGTTGTGCAATCGTTGGCATCGCTTTCCTCGAGTGAACCATCGGCCTGAATGCTGCACTTATAAACTGCATCGGTGTTGCTGCCGCTGGTGCAGTCGACTCCACCGGTAGATGCACTACAGCCACCGAAAATATAGAGGTTTCCCGGATAGGTGCTGGCTTGGCTTGGGTTGGCGCGAGCATAGCCGAAGGTGTAGGACACAGATGTAGCGTCAACTGCAGCAAAGGTCTGCGAGTTCCAGGCACCGCTGAGGCTGCCGTCGTTGTTTACCTCTACGTGATAGATATTGCCTTTTAATCCTGAACCATCTTGTCCGCCAATCACATAAATGCGCCCACCGAATACTGCAGTTCCAGCGGCGGCTACACCACCTGAGATTGGGTCGGTGCTGTCGACACAGAACGAATCAGTGATAGTGCCGCCAGCACAGCTAGCAGGTCGCCGCAGTTGACCATCAGAATCAATGGCGCTGAAGATGGTATTGCCGCTAACTGATGTACAGGCATCGTTGGTACAGCCACCGATGATGTAGAGATAGCCGTTCATGATGGCGGTCCCGCTGAGCATATTTCCGATAGTGCTAGTGCCGGGTAGATCACAGTTGAACGGGTCTGCACCACTGCACGGTGCGGTACCACTCGGCTCAGAAGTAGACACCGTGCTGCCGTCACCGTCCTCATTGACGACACCATAGAGCGAGTCGTTAGTAGTGGTCGAGCAGGCGCCCGTGGTAGTGTTTTGGGCGGTACAGCCACCGATGCTATAGATGGTATTTCGCCACGACGTTAGGGTGTAACCGATGCGGGTGTTGGTGATGTTGGTAATGTTACCCCAGAAACCAAGACTGCCATCGGCATTAATACTGGCCAGTTCGACCGACGTTCCGCTACCGTCGGTCTGATAGGTGCCGCCGTTAGTAATTCCGCTCGTCGTACATTCACCTTCTGCATCAACGGCGCTACAGCCGCCAGAAATGTAGAGATAGCCGCCGGTAATTGTGCTAAATTGTCCCCCCCAGCCACTGCGAGCAATACTGAAGTTGTTAGCGTTGCTCCAGCTGCTGACCATCGTTCCGTCAGCGTTTAATTTTATATATTCCACGCTGTTTTGTAGTGTTCCGCTGCTATTACCGCCAACTAAATAGATGTAGTCATTGTAGGCGTGGACGTCGTGGTCGAAACGAGCGCTCGGCAAGACAGTCATGCCGGTTGTGGTCCAGCTCGAAAGCGTGCCAAATGGACGCAGGTCTACGTATTCGACAGTCGTAACACCGCCACTTGCGCTATCTGTTTTACCGCCAAGCAGGTACAGCCGATTGTCGTATGGCGCAGCCGCTGCGTAGCTGCGCGGTGAGCTTAGGTCGGTGTCACGATACCAGTACACCCAGTTGGCTTTGTCGCTGTCGGTCGGGTGCCACAGTTGTGGTTCGCCGTTGGCGCCAAGTTTTGCGATGTAGACCGTGTCACAAATACCGTTATTGCCGGTACCGTTGCCGGTTGTACAGCTGGCGTCTTCGCCACCCAGCACGTAGAGATAGCCATTATAAGTAGTCAGCGTATGGCCAGCTCGAGCACTTGGCAGATTGTAGTCAGTCTCATTACACCAATCAGTGCACGCGCCGTCACCAGGATTTGGGCTCGTGATGGTGTTGTCTACGGTACTAAATTTTGCCCATTGTACAGTTGACTGGTTGCTGGTGCCGTCATTGCCACCTATCGAATAAATATAGCCACCGGCGACAGCTGTGTCGTGACCCCAGCGATTCGACGGTAGGTCGGTGGTGCTTAACAGGTCGTCAAACCTAGCGCCAGTTGTTTCGCCTTTTTGGATCAAGGTGTTTGCTGTGTCGAAGTCGATATTTGTTTCGTTGTTACCGCGCATGAACTTTTCTGCAGTCTCGACGTAGATACTCGGGTCGATAGAGAGTGGATAGGTGGCATCATCGAGTCCGCGAGTGACGACTCGCAGTGAATTATCTTCGAGTTCGAAGACCGAACGAGCACTTGATTGCCGCTGGTTTTGTTCGATAACGACCGGAGCCGGCAGCGAAAAGAGTAGCGTGTCTTTCTGGGCGTTTTCACGAGCTTTTTTTAGCAGCTGAGAGTCCTCATCTGAACCAGTTCCAACGTCACCAAGCAGCGCGAGGTTACCATAGACACCAATGCTGCCGTTACTTTCGAGCCTAGCCTCCATGCCGTCTTCAAGCCCGAGGGTATATTCGAGCGTAAACTCATCGCCCGGGGACTCTGTTAATATTACGTCTTCTTTTACGCTTGTACTGTGCATGCCGTATACCAGCCAACCTTCGTTATCCTCAAGTGGATAGATGATTCGACTGCGGTCTTGTTTGCCTGGAAGCAGATCAAACTGTGGCTTCAGCGTAAAGTTAGTTCGGTGAGTGGGATCGGAAACGGTCACTCCATTGGCTGCAACTTTGTGGGCGGTAGCGGTAATCTTCGGACCTGGGGTCTGCCGCACTCCTGTAGATGTAGGCACATAGCCGCTATTGTAGGTAAACGCGTCTTGCTTAGAGTCGTACGCAACAAGCTGCGAGATAGTTGGACTGGTGGCAGGCAGTAATTTGCTTGCTGCTCCTAATTCATAGGTCGGCCCTCCCAGCAGTAGTTTTGCTCCGATTACAGCAAGCAGAATTACTGCAAATGATAACCCAAACCCGGCTATGGCCCGGCGACGCTTGCTGTTACTGGAGTTAGCTTTTTGCCACAGTTTTAGAATAGTATTACCAAATCGATTGCTTTTAAGCCTTTCTATGATGCGCGCAAAAGAGCGTTTCATGATTATCCTATTGGTTATTAAATGTGAAGTTTAAGTTCCCGACGTAGGCGTTGGCATTACCACTGGCTGACATGTTTATCTTAAACACAATACTATTTCCGGCTGCAAAGCTACAAGTCGACGGGTCAGCCGTCCCGCTTGCGATGCCTGTTTGCCATGAACTAACGCTGCCGCTAGAGACAGATACTGCGCTGCCGCAGGCAGTTAAACCGGACGAAGGGTCGTTGCGGTAAACTTGGTAATCGACACTTGAATTAGAGCTGTCAGTGCGACCCATAATAGAGGTTTGTCCTGACGCGAAGTCCTGGAAGGTGTCGGGTAGCTCGTAGGTGACGTAGATGCTGTAGGTTTGAGCGCTGGCCTGTGGTGAAGTCCATTGATAGAAGTTGTAGGTCTCGTTAGTGCCACAAATGGTGTCTTGGCCTGAAGTGCCGTCATTAATGTCGAGCGTATCAGAACAGATGTCAGAAATCATGGTGCCGACGCCGCTGCCATTAAGTACGGCGTTGGTATATTCTGGTGAAATAGTGACAATGGTGTTCGGGCTTGATCCGCAGGCGCCCCAGCCGTCAGCTTCGTAGCATTGCAGCTTACCGAGTGTTGTGTCGTAGTACATCGAACCAAGCAACGCTTCGTTATCGCTGGCGATAGGGGCAGATGCACCGCGGTCAAGTGTGAAGAGCGTGGTCGGGCCACCGGCAATACCGCCACCAATCTGAACATTAGGAGTCGTACTGGTTGCTAATGTCATCGAGAAATTGTCGATATAGAAGGTTCTGCCAGTAGCGTCGGTCTGGGTGAAGTATATATAGGGGTTAGTGGTCGCGGTTGTGTCGGTAGTAATGTAGCAAGTGATTTTAGTGAAGTTTGTGGTTGATGATGAAACACTTTGGGTGTTGTAGTCCGCACAGCCAACAAAGCTGGTGCCACCGTCGCGAGAGTATCGAGCAGTAAACGTGTCAAAGCCAGAAGTGGTGCTGGCTGCATATGCAGTCACGCGGTAGAGGGTGTCAGGCAATGGATCGATCGATAGTAGGTTACGAACACCCTGGTTGGCACCGGTGGTTATAGCCTCGGCGCTATTGCTGGCGTTAAACCCAACCGTAGTGCTTCTGCTAACGGTTGCGCCGCTGACTGATGTCCAGTTGGTAGAGAAGCTCCCGCCGTCGTTGACGCTGCCATCAGTGGCGTAGTTGTAGTCGGCGGCAATGGTGACGCTGAGGTTATCTATATAGAAGGTGCGGACGGTAGCGCCAGCTTGGCGAATCATGAGACCGTTGCTGCTGGTAATGCCAGAAGAAGGAGTGGTGAATGTGCAGTTAATTTTTGTTAACACACTAGTGTTAATGGCTTGACCAGTTGCACAGGTTGCTGAGGCAGCAGTTCCATCTACTGAATAATAGACATCCATGTCAGTGAAGGATCCGCTGGCAAGCCTGGTTGAGAAAGAGACGTTATAGCTGGTGTTAGCAGTAAGGGTAGCATTTAACGTATTTTTTACCCCGTCGTTAGCAGTAGCGGTAGTAGTAGTCGAGACCGATGCACGACCAGTTGCGATGTAGTCTCTGTCTGTGGTGTAGCGCTCAACTGTTGCGCCACCAACAGACCCCCAAGTAGATGCCGGGAAGGTTGAATCGCCGCCTGAACCTGAAGTCTCTGCCCCACCGTTTGAGGCGTACTCGGTGACGTTGCTGCTAACAGACAGTAATGGGGCGGCAGAGCTGGTTTGAACACTGAGCAGTGTGCCGTCTACTGGGTCGGTGGAGCTGTCACGAATAGTCAGACCATTAGTGGCTGCGGTCTTTTTGACTACTAATTCAGCACCACCTGCGCTTAGCAAGGTGTTGTCATAAGCAGCTTGAAGTGTGGTTGAGCTTGATGCACCGGCTGCGGTCCATTCTGTACCATTCCATAGCATAGTAACAGAGGTGTTCTGGCGCATCGAGACACTATTACCGGTGCCACCACCATTAATTGAAACGACAAACTCACTAGAGCCGCTAGCGGCACTGATATAGATCAGTCGACCGGCGGTAGTCTGAGTTGGGTCCGGCAGGGTGGCGGTTTGACCAGATTGGCTAAATCCAACCAGAATTGCAGACGAGTTGTCGACTGAGGAGACAGCAATCGTACAACTGGATGCGACAACTGCGCCTCCTGTGAAGCAATTTGGATCATTGACTGTGGTGGAGAATGTTGGTGTACCCAGAACCACCAGGCCGCGGGAACCAGTGCCTGATCCGGCGCCGCCTTCGAGTACGAGGTTGCCACCGAACAGAGATCCAGCACCGCTACCTGATGCTCCTCCCGAAACTGTCAGCGCACTTCCTCCAACTCCAGCTACAGCTTGTTGAACACTAACGGTTCGTCCTGCGCCTGTAGAAAATAATATATTGCCAGAATTTACACTCACATTACCGGTCGATGTGCTGACGCTAAGTACATTTGTGCCAGAACTGTTGTTAATCTGAAACGCGTCGTCACGGTTGCTGCCGTTTGACTGTACAATTACGCTACCGCTGGTGCCGGTGGCACTGGCTGCTCCTGCTTGCAGCACGAGATTTCCTCCGTCAACAGCGCTTCCGCTGGCGGTGTCGGCTGATCCAGCGCTAATCGTTAGTGTGCGACCAGCGCTGTCGGTTGCAGCATCGGCCACGCTGAGGCTGCGATCTTGGTTGGCGCCAAAGTTAATATCGCCGTTGTTAGAAATTACAAACACATCGCTACCACCTGATTGCAGTGCCATGATGTCGCCTGAGCCGGTTTTGTCGATGTTAATACTGGTGTTAGTGCTGGCATCAGTTTGTAAGCCTTGCGCCAGCTGAACGAAGCCGCTACTTGAAACTCCACCGAGTAGGGCAGAGTTAAGCGAGTACGGGGTGGCGGACATTCGTTTCATCGGTACCATTTCGCCGTCAGGACTACAGCTGCTGAACGGTGTACAGCTGCCATTGGTGCTGCCGATATTCATCGACAGCCACAGCGTATCTTGGTTCCAGTCAATTGCAGAACCGAAGTCATTGATTGACCCGAGCTGAACCGAAAGAAAGCCGTTTTTAACAGTTACACCTTGGCTGTTATTGTTGAGGTGGCTTTCAGTCCATAACAAAGAACCGGCGGGGCTGCCAGTGGTGTTGCCGACAGTTTGGCCGTCTCCATCCTGATAAATTTTGAATTGAATATTGTAAAAACCATCAGGCACCGTCGCGCCTTCATCTGTCAACAAGCGTCCTTGGAAGTTAATTCGCTCGTTAATTCCTGGCGCAGCGTTAGTGCTGGCGGGTGTAATCAAGGACACTGCAGTAGCGAGCAGCAGTATAGAAAAATATACAGCTACGCGAAACACCAGATTGGCTTTTCTTTTTGACGTCATTTTTGTTGTTCTCCACCGCTTACTAAAAGTATAAGCGTGTTACAAGGTCAGTATACCAGAGAACTAACTGTGGTGGCAACAGCTGCTAGTCTTCGATGATTTCGGGATACTTTTCCGAGAGGATTTTTTTCTCTCGACGTTCTCCCAGCCAGAAGCTGATAACAGTAGTAGTTGTAGCTGCCGTTAGCGGCCACATTACCTCTAGCTGCCGTGCAATTTGCTCTTCAAGCGATAGCTCGTCCGCATCTTCTTCGTCTGCAAGTTCAGGCGGTTGCCCGTTAATTACGGCTGCAACGACTAAAAACGCAACTCTGCCTTCGGCGTCAGTAGCTTTCAGTGTTATCTGAAAGGTTCCAGGACGCTGATACGTATGGAGGGCGGTAAATGGTTGATTGTTGTCCCTGGGGACAATGTCGCTGTTGCCGTCGCCCCACTCAATTTCAACGGCATAGGGTGGTGTGCCGCCAATAATTTCTATCGGCACCGATAACTGTTCGTTTGCGAATGTCCCACGGAAGACAAGGTCGGTACTAAGGATTAGCCGATCGGAGTTAAACTCAAACAGCTGCAAGCTAGAAGACTGTGGAGGCACCAAATCATAAAACACGGTTACTGTATCGGAGTTTGGTCCTGGTTGGTTTAGTTCATTGTAGACCCGAGCAATTAGATCATTCCCTTGCAGTAGCAGGTCGACACTAACTTCAAATGTACCCTCTGCCGTACAGAAGGTCGAGCCGCCAAAGATATTGTTCTTTAAAATTTCAACTAGTACATTTGGAGGACAGGTTCCAGAGACCGGAACTGGAGACTGTTCAAACCGTTGTCCATTCGTCGGGTTGGTGATTACGGCGGCGGTAGACGGGGGTGGCCCAGCTACGGCGCCGGATAGTCCGACTGATTCAGACTGTGGCGGCGGCGAACCGGTCTGCGCCTGAACATCGGCGATCACCAAGATAAACGATGTAAACAACAACAGCAGTACTAATGGAAGGTACGACGTATGTTCATGCTTGCGGTGGCGACCGCTGTGATTGATGTGGCTGAGTTTAAGTAATTTTTTCATAGCGCTATGGCAATTATAGCAAGCGGATGTAGTTCGTGCGGTTAACGTCGACGAGCTTTACTGATGACCCGTTCATTATAGCGTCGTAGTAGTGTGCGGCTGATAAAGAACAGGGCGACAAGTCCTACTACAACGGCGGCTACTAGACGGTAGGGAATCACCCAGAAGTTTAGTTGGTCCGACACGGTCTGGTTGTCCCCGTATGTTAGCTCTAAATCGGCAGTGTAGCGTCCAAATAACCATCGGTCACCAATAAGCGCTTCATCGATCTGTTGTTCGAAGCGCCTAGTGTTGTTGTCGTCAGGGCCGGGCAGCACATAACGGTCGGCTAAGTTGACGTTTGCGCTTGCCACGTTACGACCAAACATGTTGGTTAGTGCAACTGTACCGCGTGGTTGGACGTGGGTATTTCCGACATTTCGCAAGCGTTCAACCAAAGTCAACGGTGTTGATTGAAATATAGTTCCGGTGACGCCATCTTTGTTTATTGAAAACTCTTCGATTTCAAGTTGTAGCGTGGTGTCACCACTGACGTCTAAAAATACAAGAGTACCGAGACTAGCAGCCAGTGAAACTCCAGTTTGATCAAGCTCTGGCGCACTACCGCTGTAGCGGATAACCCCATAGTGGCCGCCCGGGGTTGCGTTTTCAGGTACGTTAATCACTATAGGTATAGATTTAAGTTCTCCAGGAGCAAGCAGCGTCTCTGGCAGCGGTTCAATCCAGTCTTTGAACGAGTATGGGTTGTCTTGACTTTCATCTTCGTCGAGTAGGATTCTTGGTATGCCGCCCTCACCAGACGCCACAAAGTCGTTGACTTCACCGGTCGCAATCAGGTCGCTACTCGATACATTCCTAATGAGTAATGTAAATTCTCGCCGTTCTCCTGGATCTACGTTTAGCGGTAGGCTTGGAGGTGAAATCTCCAGTGCTTGACCACTTTGGGCTTGTTGGGCGTGAACGGCAGAAGAAGGCACTACAAGAACCGAAAACGTTAACAGAGCTATGAGGATGAATGCAGATAATTGCTGTTTGTTTACGTGCATAGAGCTAGAAGGTGGCGGTGCAGATATACGTCAGCGTAGTGGTATAGTCACCAGCTGGTTGGTTACCTGGCACGTTAACAATATATGTTGAGGTAAATATTTGGGAATTTGTCGGTCCTGCCCCACCATTATCGCTCGCCGCAACAGAGTCACCGGATACAAATTTGAAGTTGTCGACGGTGCCATAATCAGTAGTAGCTTGACCACGCCAGTCGGTACCGTCTGGCGTCGGAGCCACTTCTACGCCTACGTCTGGGGTAGCGTTGTCCTTAAGATTTAGTCCGAACTGACCGGTACCAATAGTACTGGTGTCGACGACAGTCATGGCGTCAATCGTGTTTGAGCCTGATGTCATCGTCGGACCATTAACTGTAATGCTATAACCATTGCCGGCATTGGTAGACGCTGCCATCTGTGAGGTAGCTGTCGCAGTTGCGCTCGGAGAAAATAGCTGGTTGAAGGCAATTGTTCCAGCGGTGGCTGTAGAACAGTCTGGGATAGTGGCGGTCGTGCTGATTGTCTCACCTGTGCAGAAGATTAGTGATTCAGGCATAGTTCCTGTCAACACAATTTCTTCAGCAGTACTGGCTGCCACTACACCTTCGTCAACCGGCGATCCAGTTGTATTAGTAGAGGTGTAAGTAGAAATCCTGACAAAGAATGTTTCGTTGACTGCGGTTGGGTTGGTGATAGTATCTAACTGATAGCTTAATGTAGTGCCGGCAGTAATACTGGCTGCGGTTCGGGTTAGATATGGCGTACCGTTGGTGGTATTGACGACACTAAACCCAGTTGCACCGGTTTCACCACCAAGAGTGGCGCTGGTCGTACTGAGTCCAGTCGGCGTGGTGCAAGTTCCGGCAGCAGTAGTACAGTATAAGAACTCAATCGAGCCAACATTACCGTCTCCAACATTAGGAACAGTAAATTCAAAGAAATGATTAACGTCGCCTCCGGCTAGAGAGCCGCCGTCAGTAGCTCCAGCCTGCAACGTTAAGCTGCGGGTTGTTATTTGTGCTGCGTTTGCGTTTGTTGTTGGAATAGTCGCTAGAACTAGTGCGGTGATTGTAATCACTGTCACCAGCAGAGACATTCCTCCCTTTTTGATCTCCATGCTTTGAAGTCTAGCATGAGCATTAAGCTGTGGTCAAAGGGTGATTGTAAATTTTACAAAGATTTTGTGACTAGAAGGTTGCGGTACAGATGTATGTCAGTGTCGTGGTGTAGGTACCGGCAGGTTGACTACCAGGAACGTTAACGATGTAAGTGGCGGTAAAGATTTGGGAGTCAGTTCCAGTTGAGTTACTGTTGGCGACACTGTTGCCGTCTGCGAACTTAAACGTGTCTGCAGTGTCATAATCAGTAGCAGCTTGGCCGTTGTAGTTTGTTCCGTTGAAGACAGGTGCGACTTCTATTCCAGTATCTGGAGTTGCGTTGTCTTTAAGGTTCATTCCGAACTGGCTGACACCTAGAACACTAGTGTTAGTCGCCGCCATAGCGTTTATTGTATTAGCACCAGACGTGAGTGTTGGTCCATTTACAGTAATACTGTAACCTGAGCCTGCATTGGTAGAGGCGGCCATCTGAGAGGTAGCGGTAGCTGTAGAGGTTGGTGAGAAGAGCTGGTCGAATGCAACTGTTCCAGGGGTGGCAGTCGTACAGTCGGGCACACTGCTAGTGGTGCCGATAGTCTCGCCAGTACAGAAGACGAGTGATTCAGGCATAGTTCCAGTCAGCTCGATAGGCGTGGCTGTGCTAGCTGCAACAGTACCAGAATCGATTTCGGCACCAGTGCCGTCGAGGCTGTTGTGTGTAGATATTCGGACGAAGAAGGTTTCGTTAGCGGTTGATGGGTTTAAAACATCATCCAGCTGGTAGCTGACTGTTCCTGTTGCAGCGGCTGCAGAGGTTCGGTTAATAATAACGGTGCCGTTAGTGGTGGTATCGATACCAGTGAACCCAGTAGCACCAGATTCTGCGCCGAGCGTAGCACTAGTAGTGTCTAGGCCTGTCGGCAGGTTACAGTCAATACCCAACGGCACTGCTGCTGCAGTCGTACAGTATTCAAAAAAAATCGATCCCGTGTCAGTTGCACCCACCAGATCGAATGTAAATTCGTGACTGACAGTACCGCCCGGCATTGAACCGCCGTCGTTAATGCCATCAGAATCAGTATCAACCGTGCCGCCAATAAGTTGTAGGGTACGATTGGTAATTTGAGCAGCTTGCACGGAGCTAGTTGATATAAAAGGAATTACAATGCTAGCTACAATCGCAGCGATAGCGAATGAGCGAAAAACATTATTCCACGATAGGTGATTTAGCATTTTCTTTTCTTTTCTTTTTTGTTTATTTTTTTGCTAGTCAAACTAAATGTACCATAGCTCCATTACTAAGCGCAAGCAAATTGTTTGTCAGAGATGTATCAGTAGGTACCAGTACATATAAGAGTATGATTGGCTGTGTACTGACCACCAGGGGTCAGGCTGTCGACGTTTACGAGATAGCTAATGGTGTAGGTTACTTTGCCGGAACTCTCGGGTGCGCTAGCGATTACCTCACCACTGACGAAGCGATATTCATTAGATGTGTCGTAATTTGAAGCTGCAGCCCCAACTCCAAAGTCACCGAGATCAGGGTTTGCACCAACTGAAGTCGGCGAGGTGTTGGCAACAAGGTTAATTCCAAACTGTTCCGTACCGGC
>Ga0306912_1000485_pt1 | contig 23200 bp, 21 predicted proteins | sample AntRauFillE10628_FD_190443 | JGI IMG/M metagenome (GOLD analysis project Ga0306912, IMG submission 190443) | Saline lake microbial communities from Rauer Islands, Antarctica - Metagenome Filla E10 #628 (v2) (version 2) | ecosystem: Environmental > Aquatic > Non-marine Saline and Alkaline >... | reverse complement strand
TTACGCTCAACCACCTTCTTTACAACCCTTAAAACAACAGCATTATAACTCTAAGCATGGACTCTTAAATGGGGGTTGACACAAACCTTAATTGTTGTAAGCTTGTCTTTAAATGTACAATCTTTTTCTTATATAAACTTTACAAGGTCAGTTTTTTTACAGATATTTAGTGATAGACAAAATCCACAGTTATTAAACCTACCTATTTTCTTAAATTCATCATTCCCCATTGGGAAAGAATATAATATCCTATGTATACTATCCAATACCAAATAAACATGGAGCATAAACATGCATTTTGAAATTATACCGAACTGGCATCCTGTATTGGTGCATTACACCATCGCCCTGCTCAGCATATCAGCTTTGTTTTTTCTTGCCGCCCGGATATTCAAAAAGGATAGTTTGTATACGGTAGGTAAATGGAATTTATGGCTAGGCGCATTAATTACTATTGTTACAGTTTTGGTTGGCCTGCAAGCATCGGGAAATGTTGCCCATGATGCCCGAAGCCATGCCGCCATGATGAACCATAGAAATTGGGCATTGGGCACGGCCAGCATATTTGGTTTCCTTGCAGCATGGAGTTTTTATAAACATAGAAAATCTACGCCCACTGTCACATTCACACTTTTATTGCTACTGGCATCATCTGCGTTGGCTATTACCGGATATAAAGGCGGAGAGCTTGTATACCGTCATGGCACCGGCGTCATGTCCTTACCGCACACATCATCACATGATCATAGCGCCCATGAAGATCAAAGCGAAAGCCCACATCCTGATAGCTCTACCTCACAGGATACAGAGACTAAGAATAGTACAGAATCGCACGATCATACCGGTCACGAACATTAAAAGAGTTCAAAATAAATTTGCGGCCAAGCCGAAAAACATAAAAGATAGTAAAGAACCGGCAAAACAATAGATTTATGCTGTTGCTTATGGGCCGGATTGCTCCCACTCAACAAGCAAGTTTGTTAGCCGTATGGCACGCGCAATATTTAATATTACAGCCCCGTTTTGAAAAGGGGCTAAAGTTCTGGTTTTAAATATTATTCATTAGATATTCAGGAACTATCTATCAGATAAAACGTATTTTAAGTAGCAGTAAAAAATTTTAATCAAGAGAGACAGTATGAAATACTCAAGATTCTTTGCTATGATTGCAACATCAACAGCCGTCATGCTCGGCCTTATGTACCTTAATTCCTATTCCATTATCGAACATGCATTCTGGAGTGAAACACGGTTTTATATGGCCTTTGTTATGGGCGCGGCAATGGCTGTTATAATGCTGAGCTTTATGCTTGGCATGTACAAAGATAAAAAAACGAATGTCACCATTTATATAAGCAGTGCCGTTGTATTTGCATTGGCTCTGTTCCTGGTCCGTAGCCAGACAACTGTAGAAGACCGCTCCTATATGAGTGCAATGATCCCCCACCATTCCATAGCAATCATGACCAGCGATCGCGCCCATATTAAAGATGTCCGCGTCCGTGATCTTGCCGATGATATTATCAAAGCACAACGCAAAGAAATAAAAGAAATGGAATGGTTGCTTGACGATATAAAACAAAATGGTCTGGCAGCAACAGAAGCCGAGGCTACACAACGCCCCCTTCCAAAGTTTGAAGGCAAGGTCGATGGCGACGCGTTATAAAATAAATTTTCGGAATTTTAAATAAATAAAAACCACACTTATATCGGTCAGGAGCATACTTAACCTCGGGCAGCTACTCTTATATATCACGAGAGCAAGTCGAAAAATTGCGCGCTATCTTTGGCGTAATCGTTTTCTATTTAATGAGTAACAAAGCTGTCGGATAGGTGGTCAATAATATGGGCTATTTCTGTTGCTGGTGTGACCATCGAAACCATAGACGTACAGGCATAGCCTTCTGCATACTTAAAATTATGACTTATAGAGCATAGAGTTCTAGAACGTAGCAAAAATTATTGCATCAAAAGCACGACCCGGATTTTTATTGTGCAATGAATTACGGTCGAAAAAACAATACAGTTTTATTTCTGTCAATCTGCGTTATATTAAATGACATGACCACACAACGTTATGACCGTCAAATTATATTGCCCGAAATCGGGTCGACAGGGCAGAAAAAGCTGTCTTCGGCGCGGGTTCTGTGTATCGGTGCCGGCGGGCTTGGCTGTCCGGCGCTTTTATATCTGGCCGGTGCCGGTATTGGTACCATTGGCATTGTCGATTTTGATACGGTTTCCCTGAGCAACCTTCAGCGTCAGGTTTTATTTACCACGGAAGATCAGGGGCAATCAAAGGCACAGGCTGCACGATCACGTCTTGCCGATCTTAATCCTGATATAGAAATAAAGGCTTATGATACTGAACTGACGAGCGATAACATCCTTGATCTTTTTGCGGATTACGACATCATTCTGGATGGTACGGATAACTTTCCGGCCAAGTTTTTAATAAATGATGCTGCTGTTAAACTTGGAAAGCCTGTTGTCTATGGTGCTATACAGGGATTTGATGGTCGGGTTTCTGTTTTTGGCTGGCGTGATGGCCCCTGTTACCGCTGTTTACATCCAAAGCCACCCGAAAGTACTATTATGAACTGCGCCGAGGCTGGCGTCATCGGCGCTGTCGCCGGGATCATCGGTACTGTAAAGGCATTGGAGGCCATAAAAATAATTGTTGGCGATGTGACCTTTCAACCGCTTTCGGGCCGGTTATGGATGTGCGATACACGCAGCATGGACACCAGAACGCTTACCATACCAAAACAAGCGGACTGCCCTGTCTGCTCGAAAAAACCCGATGATATCAAGCTTACATATACGTCTCCGGTTTGTCAGGTAAATGACATCACCGAAATCAGTTGTCAGGATCCGCTTATCGATCAAGCCATGCTCGTCGATGTCAGAGAACAGCAAGAATGGGATAAAGGCCATATTGCCGATGCCGTCCACCTGCCTTTATCTGAACTACAAAAAAATCCGGCGCAATTTAAACCACCTGAAAACGGCCAGAAGACTGTGCTATATTGTCAAAAGGGAATGCGTAGCCTGAAAGCTGCTGAGATCCTGACCAATGCCGGATTTTCTGATTTGTATAGTTTGAAAGGTGGCTTTGAGTCTTGGTGTCAGGCGCGTTCTGACTGACGTTTCTGGGTTCTAAAATCAACCTGTAGCGACAGGATCATATCATCGCTTTCCTCTATCACCCCTTCGCGGGAGCGGCCCATATTGTGAAGATCCTCAATACATTCAACCGCCACCAAAAGCCGGATAGTATTTGTCTCGTATACAGCGCTCAAACCGGCATTCTCAGCCTCAGGTATAATCATAATTTTTAGCGGATTTGTACCGATCTGTAGATTTTCTTCCAAGGCTTCACCGTTGCGTAAATGCGCCAGTTCTTCTGCCGTGATCCGAAAACGTAAACCGGTATGATCAATTTTGACATTCATTATTCAACTGCCTTTTGCCATTCTTCAGGGGTATTCAGATTGTTAAAACCGGCGGCAGAGCTGTCTGATAAAATCAATGTTTTTATCCCCATGCCGGATATCATCTGTCGGATGGAGTCGCCCTCCCCTGGCTGTTTCTCGGATGGCAGATACAAAGGTAACGGCCAGCTTTCATAACAAGCCCCCTCACTATAGGTCATCAATTTTTTTAAAGATTCCAGAGCTAAAAACGGCATATCAACAGGTATAATCAAAAGCCCCTGCCAGTCTTTTGACAACTGGTGATGAATATCCCTGATTGCTGCTGCGGGCCCTGAAAAGGCAACCCGGTCAGGCAGGCATTCATAGCCTTCAAGATCACCGCTGATAAAAACCTGCCCCACACCGGTCTGTTGCATCTGACCTATCATATGATCGATTAACGGCTTCCCATGATAGTTAAGCAGCGCCTTATTCTGTCCCATCCGTGATGAACGGCCACCAGCCAATATAATGCCGGCTATTTTATCCGGCTCAGCCACTTTGGCACCTGCCGCAGCAGACTGTCTGCGTTTCCGCCTCGGAGACCAGAGAATGCCCCGGTAGCCATTCGCTAGGCCCATCAGGGTAATGTTCCTGTTTCCAGACCGGTGCCCGTTTTTTGATTTCTTCTATCACATAACGGCAGGCATCAAATGTCGCTTCACGATGCGCGGCACTAACGGCAATCAACACACTGATCCCGCCAATATCAAGTTCCCCTTTATAGTGGGCAACATAATATTTGGTTTCCGGCCAGATACCGATAGCTTCTTCACAGATTTCACGCAGCACCTGTTTTGCCAATGGCTCATGCACATCATATGTAATGCCGGTAACCTTCTGGCCTTGGTGATGATTACGGACGGCGCCGATAAAGGTATCAATCGCGCCATGCGCCGGATCTGCAACACAGTCACAGGCATGCTGAATATTTAAATCTGTTTCGCTAATTTCAATAGTAATCACATCGTTCATTATCAACCTCCACACACAGGGGGTAGGATCGAAAGACTGGCATCCTGTTCGATAATGTAATCACGGGGTAAAATTGTTTCATCATTAGAAATGACAGAATCTTCTATCAGTCCTGCAGCCTCATGGCCAAGAACTGTACATAGCTCTTCTTTAACGACAGAAACAGGACTACCACCCTGTATTGTTACATCGACACTTTCCCCATATTTTCGAAAAGCACCAAACAGTTTCATAGAGATATTAATGCTGGACATCTTATGCCTCCTTAGACGGTTTATGCCCCTGTCCGGCAATCATTTTTATAGCATGACCTAAAAACGGGGTAATGATTTCCCAACATTCTTTAACGGCTTTCGGACTACCCGGCAAAGTCACGATCAATGTTCGGCCCCGCATTCCGGCTGTCATACGCGATAGCCATGCGGTATCGGTAAAGGCTGCGCTTTCACGGCGCAGAACTTCACCAAGTCCGGTCAACATCCGGTCAGATAATTCAGTCACGACTTCAGGGGTCACATCACGCGGGCCGGGACCGGTGCCGCCGGACGTAATCAGAATATCAGGTTTTTCGGTATCGCATAATTTACGGATATGTTCGGCAATACGTTTTTTATCATCAGGGATAATATCAAATCCGATGATCTCTGCCCCCTCTTCCGTCAGCAGGTCTTTTAAAAGAACGCCGGATTTATCTTCGTACTCCCCACTGGCAGCGCGATCGCTCATCACCAATAAAGCTGCCGTTACATTTATAAGTTTCTTGTCATCCGGTAATTGTTTGGCCAGCCATTCGGGAATACCATCAGGGTTAAGCCAAAGGCCACTTTTACCGCCTTCTTTGACCAGTAGTTTGACATCACCAATTGTCAAAGCAGGCTCTGTCCCTTTGACAAGATCCCATATCGTGGCAAGGGCCACTTGCGCACCGATGATGGCTTCCATCTCGACACCAGTTTTGGCATGTGCTGCCGCCTGACAATAGACATCCACCCTGTCCGGTGCCTGTGGTAGACAATGAATGGTCACCTGATCCAACGGCAATGTATGACACATCGGCAGTAAATCAGCTGTATTTTTAGCGCCGCTAATACCGGCAATTTCAGCCAACGCCAGAACATCGCCCTTGGGCAGTGATTTTTCTTTTATCTTTTGAAAGGCCAGTTCGCCGACCGTGATTGATCCCATGGCAACAGCCCGTCTGCGGGTTACACGTTTACGCCCGACATCTATCATTTTGAATGCGGCTTCTGCATCTTGAAATTCTATGACCTCTTTAAGCTTGCTCACCTTAACCTCCTACTGTCGATAAATTCTGACGCATGCCGGTATGACCGTCATGCAGGAAATGGGTCGATGTTTTAAACTGCATCAGCTCCATAATCCGGTCTTTTAATTCTTCTTGTTGGTTGTCATCCTGTAATAGAGGCCTAAGGTCATAGCCGCCTTCCCCGAACAGGCATAAATGCAATCCGCCGCGTGCGGATATCCGCAGCCGGTTACAGGTTTTACAAAAGTCTTTGGAATACGGCGCGATAATGCCTATTCTTCCCTTGTAATCAGGATGGGCATATTCAACGGCGGGACCTGCGCCCGTATCACGCTCCAGCTTTTTCCAGCCACGTTCCGTCAGCTTATCAATCACAACAGTGGCCGGAATATGATGCTTTCTAAAATATGTCAGGTTATCACCCGTCTGCATCAATTCAATAAAGCGCAAGGATATCGGTCGGTCTTTAACAAAATCCAGAAAGCCGTCCAGCTCGTCATCATTCAAGCCTTTCAGCAATACGGTATTGATTTTAACCGCTTCAAAGCCGACATCAAGCGCGGCATTGATACCGTCAACGACTTCTTCCAGACGGTCATGGCCGGTGATTTCGTGGAAACGGCGCGGATCAAGAGAATCAATACTGATATTGATGGCCCGAAGTCCGGCATCATAAAACTCCTGCGCCCGCTGGGGTAATTTATAGCCATTGGTGGTAAAGGCAAGCTTACTAATACCCTCTGTGCCAGAAACTGTACGAACAATATCCAGAAAATCGGTGCGCACCGTCGGCTCACCCCCTGTCAGGCGGATTTTCCAGGTGCCCATATCGGCAAAGGCGCGCACCAACCGGGCAATTTCCGGCACAGTCAGGAAACTGTCCTTATGGGTTTTCTTGTAGCCGTCCGGCAGACAATAGGTACAACTGAAATTACAGACATCGGTAACCGATAGCCGTAAATAGGGGAATCGCCGCCCAAAGCGGTCTTCAATATTTTCAAAACGGTTCAAAACGTCTCCTTTCCAAGTCGGGAGGCCGCAAGGTTTCCCTAGCGACCCCGGCTGACCGGCCATATTCAATAAAGAACTTAGGCATGGCAAGCTCGGAGCTTTTGGTCTTTTCTTATAGACCTAATAATTCTATTGTAGAGGAAGCAAGAAAAAGAAAATTGATTTCGATCAAGGGAAAACGGAATAACCATGCAAATCACCCAGCATCTCAAGAAAACGGCACTTTTTACTGGCTTTAGCGATGATATTTTAGAATATTTTGCCGATAACAGTCGTCAGGTCGAATACAGTAAAGGGCAGGATGTTTTCAGCATGGGGGACCCGGCAGATGTATTCTTTTTCATCATCAAAGGCTGGATAAAACTCTACCGGATTACCCGTGATGGCGAAGAAGCCATCATCAATGTTTTCGCCCCCGGGGAAACCTTTGCCGAAGCCGCCGTGTTCGGACCGATGCAAACTTATCCCGTTAACGGTCAGGCGGTTGAACCCACCAAATTACTTGAAATTCCGCGGCGGCTTTTTATCGATAAGATCAAAGAAGACAGTGATTTTGCCTTGCAGATTCTGGGCTCTATCTCCGCTCGCCAACATTATCTTATCCAGCAAATTGAACAAATCACGGTTAAAAGCGCGCCTCAACGTATCGGTGCTTTTCTGCTTCGCCAATCTCCCCCCAGTGAGAAAAGCCATCTTGAGCTTGAACTGCCCTATGATAAATCTTTGATCGCCCGCCGTTTGAATATTCAACCTGAAACCTTTTCCCGCGCCCTTGCCAAACTAAACCCTTACGGCGTTACGATGAAAGGGCGGCATATTATTATCGAAGATGCTGACGCTCTCAGAGATTTCTGTGATATCGAAGATCGCGATCAACCCTGTTAATCTAAATAAAAGGATACGGCGATGTTTGAATTCTGGATTGCCCTGATTGTTTTTATCGGCTCGCACAGCATCACATCGCGGCCAAAACTGCGGCAAAAACTGACAGGAGTATTGGGCGAAAAAACCTATTTGATCCTCTATTCACTTTTAAGCCTGTTGCTTTTGTCCTGGCTGATCATGGCGGCTATTGATGCGCCGCGCACGCCATTATGGCCATGGGTACACGGGTTTTACTGGGTGCCTAATATCCTCATGCCCTTTGCTTTTATCTTTCTGGTATCCGGCTTCACTGTTCCTAACCCGCTTTCCATTGCCCCGCGTGACAGCGAATTTGATCCGGACCGGCCGTCCTTTACTGTCGCCGTCACGCGTCATCCGGTGATGTTTGGATTCTTTTTATGGGCCGTATCACACATCGTGCCGAATGGTGAATTTCCACTGGCCTTTATGTTTGGATTATTTGCCCTGCTTGCTTGGGGTGGTACATATATAATTGATAAAAAACGCCGGCGCATATATGGCGATGATCAATGGCAGCAGCTTTCCCGCAACACCTCATCTATCCCATTTGCAAATGCCGCGTTGTGGAAAGGTCATTTTAAAATCCGGAAATCAGATATCAGCGGTATTTTTATCGGGCTGATTTTATATGCCGGTTTTTTCCATGCCCATCAAAGCTTATTTGGCATTACACCCTTACCCCCGCTTCCTTGATCTTTTAAGGGGCATGACCATCCGGTCGTGCTTGCCATAGACAAGGGGCATATATAAAAATATATAACGCAAACGCTGCCACCCAGAATATACCGGATACAATAATCATGTGTAGATACAGGTCAGGCAATAATAAGGTTCCGGCCACACGGGTCAGCACGGCAACCTGCATAAATACAAATGCTATTGTTGTCCCTTTACCGGCAATAAGCTCCCGCCCCGTATGGCCTAATGCGACACGGCACATCATACTCAGCGTCAAGGTGCCAATCACCCCTGCTGTCAAAGCATGCAAGGCCGGAGATAATAAAATCATTCCACCCGCTGCCATTGCCAACAGAACAAGCCCGATGACCAACCATATATATCCTAAATGTAGGCTCCAGAGTAACGGGTCATGCCAGACATTTCCGGCATGATAAAAACGAAGCCGCCATGCGTGAATACCTGCGGATAATAAAGCAAGCCCACCGGTGATAATATCTGTCACCCCAAAGGCAATGACAGAACAGCCGATCAGAACCAAAGAGACCAAGGCCGCGACATCCATTTTCGGTTGCGGTGTGACTTTCTTATCCAGCCCCGTCCGCCGTAATGCGGCCACAGTAAAGGCCGGAATAATGCGGCCACCTATAAGGGTTACCATCATTAAGATAATAAAGATCGCGACATAAATTCCGGTTCTATCCTGTAACAGAAATGTAAATAGGTTACAGACAAACAATGCTGTCAGCATAAACATAAAAATAAAGTTACGTTTATTCCAGCTTTTGAGTAGCGGGATCATTAAAGATACCGTTAGCGCCGGAATAAATAGCAAATCAATGGCCGCAGCAATTTTCGGATCAATATCCAGATTCATAGCCACACGGCCTGCCAGCCATAATGCAAACAAACCAGCCAGATGTATCTGACGCGCCGGTGCGCCGCCAGTCCAGTTTGCCACTGCTGTTAATAAAAATCCGGCGATGATTGCGATTGCAAAACCAAAGACCATTTCATGACTGTGCCATAAAACAATATCGTCAAAGGGCATCGCCAGAAAAACATGGCCTTGCATCTGCAACACCCAAAGCAGAATAGATAAGGCGCTGTAAAAAGCACCGCCTAAAAAGAACGGACGAAACCCCCGCCCCAAAAAAGGATGATTAAACAGCTTTTGCATGACGGGGCTTTCCTTCTTCTTGGTTCTTTTCGATATAGGCATCGAAAGCAACACAGACAAGCCGGACAAAAGGACGACCGTGTTCATGGATTTTAATTATACCGTCTTTCATTGTAAGCAGACCATCCTCAGAAATTTTTTCCAGATGCGCTTCACTGTTTTTAAGAAGGCTTGTTTCGTATCCGTATTTAGCCGTCACTTCGTTCAAATCAACTTCGAAATAGCACATCAAATCACTGATGATCTCACGGCGCATCATATCTTCTGTACTTAAAAGGCAGCCTTTAACCACAGGTAACTTACCGCCCTCTATACGTTTCCGGTAAAGGCTGGCATCTGCAGTGTTCTGGATATAGGCGCCCGGCAGACTGCTAATCGATGATAAACCAAAACCGATAATCACATCGGCATCATCAGCGGTATAGCCCTGAAAGTTACGTTTCATTGTTCTGTTATACAGACATTGCGACAGACCATCCCCGTGCAAGGCAAAATGATCCATACCAATCTGTTCATAGCCATGCTGGACAAGGCTTTCGGCCGCCGTCTGTTGTTGCATAAAGCGTTCTTCAATATCTGGCATATGATGTGTTTCAAGTAACTTTTGATGCGATCGCATCCAGGGCACATGTGCATAACCGAACAAAGCAATCCGGTCAGGATTCAAGCGCAAAGCCTGTTTGATATTATCTTCGATGCCTTCAACCGTTTGGAGCGGCAAGCCATACATCAGGTCAAAATTGATACTCTTGATCCCGGCCGCCCGTAGCCATTCCACACATTGCTCGATCATCTCATAGGGCTGCACCCTGTTTATAGCGTGTTGTACCGCAGGCTGAAGATCCTGCACACCAAGACTGGCGCGTGTTAATCCCAAAGCTGCATAGCCCTGCACTTTTTCAGCGCTTAAACGGCGGGGATCGATTTCCATTGCGATATCGATCGTATCAAGCAGGATAAAATATTGACTGACCGTATCGAGAATGGATTTCAAATCATCGGCTGTCATCAGGTTCGGCGTACCGCCACCAAAATGAATATGGCTGACCCGCGGTTTATGGCTCAGTTTTTCACCAAGTAATTTTATTTCCGTGAGCAGCAACGCAAGATAATCCTGCAATGGCCGGTCATAATTAATGACCTTAGTCAGGCAGCCACAATAATGGCAAAGCTGATGGCAGAACGGTATATGAAAGTACAAAGAAACAGGCTGTGATTCCGGCTGCTGGCCAACAAAATCGGCAACCTCGGTTTCTGAAGGTTCAAGTGTAAAATGCGGCGCCGTTGGATAACTTGTATAACGGGGCGCATTCATGCCGTATTTGGCCAATAATTCTGTCGGAGGCGCTATATTCATCATAAACCCACTATAGGATCAGGCCTGTAAAAAAGGATTGATCTCAGTCAACCCGTCAACAGTTATTGAACCAGAGGTGTCTCAGCGCCTTCCATCCGAAAGCCGCTGATCTCTGCCTTACCGGCAAGAATCTGGATATATTGACTAACCGCCCGTTGCCAGCTTTGCTGCTTTAGGAAATCAGCTGTCCAGTCTTTTACATTTTCAAAAGGTAAAAGTTTTCCATCTTCGCGCTCATAAACTTTGATAATGTGAAAACCGACTTCCGTTTCCACAGGCTCGGCGCTTAATTCACCGGCTTTCATTTTGTGTAAAGCGGCTTCGAATGCAGGAACTGTTTGCCCTTTGGTAATCTGGCCAAGCTGACCGCCTTCTGATTTAGAAGAGCAAGCTGAATGTGTTTTGGCAAGCTTGCCGAACTGGCCGGGATTATCCTGTACCGCTTTTAAAACTTCTGTCGCTTTTTCATGGGCTGCTTTACGTGCTTCTTCATCACCAGGCGGCGCCGGGAAAAAGATATGCGCGACCTGAAATAATGGCGCTGTATAAAAACGTCTTTTATTACTCTCGTAATAATGGCGGCAGGTTTCTTCCGCAGCTTCGGGGACGGATATTTCCTGTTCCAGAAGTTTATCTACGGTCTCTTCAGGATTTTTCATCGCATTTTCCTGATCAAGAATACCTTTTTCTACAGCTTCTTGAACCAAGAGCTCACGAATAACCAATGCGCGCATGGCTTCGTATTTTGCCCCTTCGAGACTATCAGCCGGATGATATTGAACTTCTTCATTAATTTGTTCAATGCTGATTGGAATACCGTTTACGACGATGCCCGGTGCTTTTACCATGATTATCTCTCCCTACGACGTACGATTTGATATTGACGACGAAAAACATAAAAGACCGGTACACTCCATGCATGAACCAACCGCGTGAACGGAAAGATCAAGAAGATAAACATGCCCAGAACAATATGCAGTTTAAATACAATATGAGAGTCCCTGATAAATTCAGCCGCCCCTCCGCGGAAGGTCACAATATGCTGCGCCCAATTCATGAATTTGACCATTTCATGTCCATCAAGATGATCCATTGAAATGCGGATAGATATCAGCCCCAACAATAACTGGGCCAGTAATAAAACCAGAACCATTATATCGGTGAAGGAACTCGTCGCCCTGATACGCGCATCAAATAAACGGCGGTGCAATAATAAGATCAGACCAACCAGGCAGGCAAGCCCGGCGATACCGCCTACAGCCATGGCCATAATCTGTTTAAAGGTATGTGATATGCCTAATACTTCGAAAACGAAAATCGGCGTCAACAGACCTACCGCATGACCAAGAAGAACAACCAGAATACCAACATGAAACAGGTTACTTCCCCATCTCAGCTGTTTTTTACGCAGCAACTGACTGGACTTTGTCCGCCATGTATAAGGGTCCCGATCAAAACGGATAATACTGCCAAGCAGCAAAACCGTGATCGCAATATAAGGGAGTATCTGAAACAGAAAGTAATTTAAATCGACACTCATTTTTGTGCCTCCGGTTTAGAGATATCTTCATTCATACGTGCCAGCATGTCATGTGCTTTAGGACAAGAATCATCGTCTTTCGGTGTATTATCGAAAGCGAATTGTTCTTCCCAGGCATCATCCATTTCTTCCTGACTAAGCGGCGCGCCGCTGTTTAATTTTAATGCAGATGCCAGTTTTTCTTCATCCGGCTTACTAGAAGCTGTTTCTTTCAGCGCATCGAATAAGACGCTATAATGGCTCTCGCGCTTTTTCAGGCGCTCGCCAATGATAGCGATTACATCAATTGCACCATCCAGATTATTCCGTGCTTCTTCAACTGTTTGCAGCGACAGGAATTCCAGGAACATCGGCAGATAATCAGGCGTATGCTCTGTCACATTATTCAAACCGATTTCACGATACAGTAAATCAAGTTCGACCAGAGCCTGCCCCCGATCCCGTGAATCGCCATGGACATGTTCAAACAAATGCAAGGCAAGTGATGGTGTCCGATCAAACAGAACGACATACTCTTCCTGTAGATCAAGAATATCTGTCGTGGCAATTTCATCAAACAGCTTTTGAAGATTCTTCAAATTCTTGTCTGAAAGCCAGCCCTCACGTTTAAGCTGGTCTGCCATTTCCCCCACCGATTGTTGCAATTCAACTGTCGGATAGGTCATGAGCGCGCCAAGTATTTTTAACGTATAACCGTTCATATTATCTCTCCTTATCCGCATCCGCCGCTGCCGCAGCCACCGCTGCTACAGCCACCACCGGAACGGTATTCCTGAATATAATCTTTTTCATTAAACAGCGTATTGACGCGGTTATCTTTGGTCGATCCGCTTTGTCCGCGGGCCGGTTTTTTACCACCGTCAAACATATCGCCGCTATCGCTATGCGATGAACAACCGCTGCCGAATGTAAAACCGCAACCGCCTGCTTCGCCAAAGGCATCTAGCGTTTCTTCCTTATGTCCGGTTGGAATAACAAAACGGTCTTCGTAATTGGCAATCGCCATAATTTTATACATATCCTCGACCAGATCGACGGTCAGATCGACCATATCCAGCGCTGTTGTATCAGGCTCACCTTTAATATGTTTGCTGCGCATATAATGGCGCATGGCAATCATTCGTTTTAACCCTAAAACAACAGGCTCTTCCTTACCGGCAGTCAATAGATTGGCAAGATATTTAACTGGTATACGCAAGGATTCAATATCCGGCATAATACCGTCTTCGGCCATACCGACCTTGCCGGCCTGCGCTGCATTTTGTACCGGTGACAATGGCGGGATATACCAGACCATTGGCAATGTGCGGTATTCAGGGTGAAGTGGGAAAGCCACTTTCCAATCCATGGCCATTTTATAAACCGGCGAACGGCGGGCTGCTTCCATCCAGTTATCCGGAATACCATCTTTGCGCGCCTGTTCAATGACTTCCGGATCATGCGGATCAAGGAAGATATCCAGCTGCGCCTGATAAAGATCTTCTTCATCTTCTACTGATGCCGCCTCTTCGATCCGGTCAGCGTCATAAAGCATAACGCCCAGATAACGAATCCGGCCAACACAGGTTTCAGAACAAACCGTTGGCTCACCGGCTTCAATACGTGGATAACAGAAAGTACATTTTTCCGCTTTACCACTTTGCCAGTTATAATAGATTTTCTTATACGCACAGCCGGAAATACACATCCGCCAGCCGCGGCATTTATCCTGATCAATCAGTACGATACCGTCTTCTTCACGCTTATAAATAGAACCCTGTGGGCAAGCTGCAACACAGGTCGGATTAAGACAGTGTTCACACAAACGCGGCAGATACATCATAAATGTATTTTCAAACTGGCCGTAGATTTCGGTTTCGATATCCTTAAAGTTATAATCCTTTTTACGATGGACAAACTCGGTCCCCAGAATTTCTTCCCAGTTTGGACCCCAGTTAATTTTCTCCATCCGCTGTCCGGTAATCAAAGAGCGCGGTCGTGCCACCGGCATTGTTTTACCTTCCGGTGCTTTTTGCAGATGATCATAATCAAAGGTAAAGGGCTCGTAATAATCGTCGATTTCCGGCATATCCGGATTGGCAAAAATCTTGGCCAGCAAGCGCCAGCGACCACCCATCTTGGGTTCGATCTTGCCATTCTTTTTGCGTTTCCAGCCGCCATTCCATTTTGCCTGATTTTCCCATTCCTTGGGATAACCAACGCCGGGTTTGGTTTCAACATTATTGAACCAGGCATATTCAACGCCTTCCCGCGACGTCCACACATTTTTACATGTGACCGAGCAGGTATGGCACCCAATGCATTTATCAAGGTTCAGAACTTTACCTATTTGTGCTCTTACTTTCATTCTGCAGCCACTCCCGCTGGTGTTCCATCCAACCAGTCAATGTTTTTCATTTTACGAACAATGATAAATTCGTCCCGGTTTGAACCCACCGTTCCGTAGTAATTAAAGCCGTAAGCCAGTTGAGCATAACCACCAATCATATGGGTCGGTTTAACCGTCGCCCGCGTGACCGAGTTATGGATGCCGCCTCTGGCCTGAGTGATTTCACTACCTGGTGTGTTAACAATTTTTTCCTGCGCATGATACATCAGCATCATGCCTTCATTAACACGCTGACTGACAACCGCCCGCGCCACCAAGGCACCATTGGTATTAAAGACTTCGACCCAATCGTTATCCTTAACATCAACTCTGGCGGCATCCGTTTCGGACATCCAGACAATCGGCCCGCCACGTGACAGCGTCAACATGTGCAGGTTATCGGAATAGGTCGAGTGAATACCCCATTTCTGGTGCGGGGTGATAAAGTTCAAGGTAATTGCCTTGCGGTCTTTACCGTGTTCTTCGAGCATATCTTCAACCGTCCGGGTATTGATCGGCGGTTTATACGTCACCAGCGTCTCACCAAAAGCCCGCATCCAGTCATGATCCTGATAGAGTTGCTGCCTGCCGGTCAGTGTCCGCCATGGAATATACTCATGGACATTGGTATAGCCTGCTGTATAGCTGACATGCTCTGATTCAATGCCGCTCCATGTTGGTGCAGTGATAATTTTGCGCGGCTGGGCCTGCAAATCACGGAAACGAAGCTTTTCATCCTCTTTTGGCAGCGCCAGATGCGTATGATCGCGACCGGTAATTTTACTGAGCGCTTTCCATGATCTAACCGCAACCTCACCATTGGTTTCAGGGGCAAGCGTCAGGATGACTTCGCAAGCATCAATATCCGTGACAATTTTAGCCAGACCCTCACTGACACCGTTGAGCTTTTTCAGAAACTCGACTTCCTCATGTGTTTCCCAGGCAATACCCTTACCGCCATTACCAAGCTTATCCATCAAAGGCCCAAGCGAGGTAAAGCGTTTATACAGGTTCGGATAATCGCGCTCGACCACTTTGAAAGATGGCATTGTCTTACCCGGAACCGCTTCGCATTCGCCGCGTTTCCAGTCCTTAACACCGATAGATTGGGCAAGCTCACCCGCTGTATCATGGAGGATCGGCGTCAGGACAATATCTTTTTCAACGCCAAGGTGACCCTCGGATAATTCAGATAGTTTTTTGGCCAGACCTTTATAAATTTCCCAGTCTGATCTGCTTTGCCAGACTGGCGTTACCGCTTCTGACAACGGGTGAATAAACGGGTGCATATCCGATGTATTCATATCATTCTTTTCATACCAGCTTGCTGTTGGCAGGACGATATCCGAATACACGCACGTCGTTGACATTCTAAAGTCCAAAGTCACGAGCAGATCAAGCTTACCTTCCGGCGCTTCATCATGCCAGACAGCTTCGGTTGTCCGCTGGCGACCTTCGGCGCCAAGGTCTTTTCCCTGAACGCCATGTTGGGTGCCTAACAAATGCTTGAGCATATATTCATGACCCTTACCACTGGACCCCAGCAGGTTTGAACGCCAGATAAACATATTACGCGGCCAGTTATCAGGATGATCAGGGTCTTCGCAAGACATGCGCAGATCACCAGAGGTCAAAGCATCCACCGTATAATCGACCGGATCTTTACCGGCTTTTTCAGCCTGCTTTACGACGTCCAGCGGATTTTCCTGCAGTTGCGGCGCAGAAGGCAGCCAGCCCATACGTTCGGCACGAATATTACAATCAATCAGTGAGCCTTTCCAGTCTTCCTTATTCGCAGTTGGCGACAGAATTTCAGAAAGTTCCAGCGTTTCATAGCGCCATTGATCAGAATGGGCATAGAAAAATGAGGTACTGTTAATCTGACGCGGTGGTCTTTGCCAATCCAGACCAAAGGCCAGAGGCAGCCAGCCCATTTGCGGACGAAGTTTTTCCTGACCGACATAATGCGCCCAGCCACCGCCGGATTTACCGACGCAGCCACAAAAGACCAGCATGTTGATCGCCGCCCGATAATTCATATCCATGTGATACCAGTGGTTCATGGCAGCACCGATGATAATCATTGATTTACCTTCGGTCATTTCTGCGTTCTCGGCAAAGGCGCGTGCCACCTGAATCACCTGAGCGCGGTCTACACCTGTAATGCTTTCCTGCCAGGCTGGTGTATAAGGTTTGTTATCATCATAACTGGTTGCGACATCATCACCGCCAAGATCACGATCAATGCCATAATTGGCACAGAGCAAATCAAACACAGTTGCAACCGGAACTTCACCGTCTTTGGTTTTAACCATTCTAACCGGCAAGTTATGAAACATAATATTTTGCTGGGTATTTGGCTCGAAATAACCGGTTTCATGGGTATCGCCACCAAAATACGGGAAGCCGACAGAAAGCACTTTATCGTGTTTATCAATCAGTGTTTTGGCTGGTTTTTCATCGCCCGGGGCAATGTTCCATTTGCCTTCTTCACCCCAGCGGAAACCGATAGATCCATTTGGCGCCACCGGCTTACCTGATTTCTCTTCGAAAGCGACAGTTTTCCATTCGGTGTTATTGGTTTCGCCCAGACCATCTTCAAAATCGGAACTGCGGAGCATGCGTCCCGGAATAAAATGTCCGTCCTGTTCTTCGAGCATGACCAGAAACGGCATGTCTGTGTAGGTCCGGCAATAATCATCAAAATACGGGCTGGTCCGGTCAATGTGGAATTCTTTTAAGATCACATGCCCCATCGCCATACCTAATGCCGCATCTGTCCCCTGTTTCGGGTTAAGCCAGATATCACCAAATTTAGAGGCTTCGGAATAATCCGGTGTAACGGTGACCACCTGCGTGCCTTTATAGCGCGCTTCGGTCATGAAATGGGCATCCGGTGTGCGGGTCTGTGGAACATTCGACCCCCACATAATAATAAAGCCTGAATTATACCAATCCGCACTTTCGGGCACATCGGTCTGTTCACCCCAAGTTTGCGGAGAGGACGGCGGCAGATCGCAATACCAGTCATAAAAGCTCATACATGTGCCGCCCAAGAGCGACAGGTAACGTGAGCCCGCAGCATAAGAGACCATAGACATCGCCGGAATCGGCGAAAAACCGACTACCCGATCAGGGCCATGGTCCTTGACCGTATGAATATTGGCAGCCGCTGTTATTTCATATGCTTCTTCCCAGGTGGCACGTACAAATCCACCCTGACCACGAACTTTCTGATAATCATGGCGTCTTTCTTCATCAGCCTGCAAGGCCTGCCATGCTTTTACAGGATCGCCATGAATGCCTTTTAATTCGCGGTAATGCTTTAACAGTCGTTTGCGGATCATCGGGTATTTCAAACGGTTGGCACTGTATATATACCAGCTGTAACTGGCACCACGTGAACAACCGCGCGGCTCGTGATTCGGTAAATCAGGACGTGTGCGCGGATAATCTGTCTGCTGGGTTTCCCAGGTAATCAAACCGTTTTTAACGTATATCTTCCACGAGCAAGAACCGGTGCAGTTCACACCATGTGTCGAGCGGACAACCTTGTCATGCGCCCAGCGGTTACGATAAGCGCTTTCCCAGGCCCGGTTTTCCGAACTGGTCACACCATGGCCATTTGAGAAATCTTCCTTGTCATGGCTGAAGAACATTAAACGATCTAAAAAATAACTCATATCTGCTTAACTCCTGCTAGCTTTACCTTGTAGTTTATCTTTCCTTCAAAAACCCCGACTTGATTTAAATCAGGTCGGGGCTTTTTTTCTCAGAAACTTATTCTTTTACGGGTTTTTATGTTTAGCACCGGGGCGCAAATAAACGACCCAGTTCAAAATAACGCAGAGTATATAAAACGCTGCCAACCCATAAAGTGCGATTTCCGGTGTAGTGGCTTTGATCTGTTCACCAAAGATTTGCGGAATGATAAAAGCACCATAGGCAGCAACGGCAGAGGTCCAACCCAGCACCGGTCCGGCTTGCTCACGGTTAAAGACCTTGGCAATGGTCCGGAAAGTAGATCCATTACCAATACCACTGGCCAGGAACAGCCCCAGAAACAGTACGAAGAACGGTATAAAATACTGTTCAGGCGCCTCTGATCCATAAGCTGCCTTCATATAATAGGCAACACCCAGCGCAGCTGCGACCATAACCAGAGAAGAGGCTTGCGTTACACGCGCTCCACCGAATTTATCGCCAAGCCAACCACCAAAGGGGCGTATCAACGCACCAATGAAGGGCCCCATCCAGGCAAACATAAGGGCGCTTGGCGCCGCCGGATTGACAAGATCATGGGTCATCACACCATCGACCATAACGTGCTGATAGCCAAAAATGACTTTAATCGAAAGCGGGAAAGCCGCCGAATAGCCAATAAAAGAGCCAAAAGTCATTGTATAAATAACTGTCATGATCCAGGTATGCGGATGCTTGAAAATCTTATACTGGTGTGCCAGATTCTTACCCACTTCCCCCGGAATAAGCTTTAACAGAAAGACTGTCGCTGCAATCACACAAGGTAAAATAACCCACTTACTGATTTCAACACCAGCGCCGTTGAACGCTGCCGGCAGCATCAACCACAGGCCTAGACCCGCGGTTAAAAAACCAATCAGCAGCATCAAAGCGACTTTTGCCATAGATACAAACGGACCACTGATATCCGGTGATACATGCGACGCCCGAATATTATTCATACCGAACCAGGCGATAATCACCAACGGTAATAGAATAGCAACCCAGACATAACCGGCATTCTGGATCCAGGTTTCTGTCCCTGCCGGGATCTTACCGATTAATGTTCCACTGGTGCTTTCCAAAATCATCGGCGCGCCGCCGAACATAGCAAAGGTCATCGCCAGAGGCACCAGAACTTGCATCGTGGTCACACCAAAATTACCAAGACCGGCATTTAAGCCCAGTGACAGACCTTGCGATTTTTTAGGAAAGAAAAAGCTGATATTCGACATTGATGACGCAAAGTTACCGCCACCAACACCCGAGAGCAACGCTAGAATCTGAAACATCCAAAGCGGTGTATCTTTATCCTGCAAGGCAAGACCGGTGCCAAAGGCCGGAATGATCAGTAACGCCGTTGTAAAGAACAGCGTATTACGCCCGCCTGCCAAGCGAATAAAGAACGAACTTGGAATACGGAGCGTCGCACCGGCAAGACCGGCAATAGCGGACAAGGTAAACAATTCAGCCTGAGCAAAAGGAAAGCCCAGATTAAGCATCTGAACCGTAATAATACTCCAATACAGCCAGACAGCGAAACCGCAGAGCAGGCAAGGAATTGAAATCCACAAATTACGAATGGCAATTTTCTTGCCATACGCCTCCCATTGCTGTTCATTTTCCGGATCCCATTTTTCAATGTCGGCCCCGCCCCAGAACGCTGCTTTTGGCAGCTCTGTCTGGTCTTTATTGTTTGCGTTCGCCATGATCAACTTCCTTTATGTTTGTTGTTTTTGAGCACGCCCAGTTCAGGCAAAAAGCGCATTTTCTTAAGCTCTGGGTGAGTTTTGCGTTCCATATTAAGAATGGCAAAATGCATCCAGATCAAGGCAATGGCAGTAACAATAAACAGCAGCATGTAAGAGCTGGTCCAGATACCGGTCATATCATTAAGCACCCCGAAAGCGATAGGCAGGAAGAAACCGCCCAGTCCACCAACAAGGCCGACGATACCGCCAACGGCACCAACATGCTCGGGGTAATAAACAGGAATATGCTTGAATACCGCAGCCTTACCAAGTGACATGAAAAAGCCCAGTATGATGGTCAGGATAACAAAAGGCACCAGCCCTATAGATAAACTAAAGGCAATCGGTCCATTAACCCCCTCAACAACATATTTAGTAGATGGGTAAGACATAAAGAACAGGCAAATGACCGAGGCAATAAAGGTCCAGTACATTACCGTCCGCGCTCCGTATTTATCAGACATCCAGCCACCCAAAGCCCGAAAAACACTCCCCGGCAAGGCATAGGCAGCGGCAAGCGTACCGGCAACCTTAATATCAAGGTCATAAACGCCGACATAATAACGTGGCAGCCATAGCGCAAGAGCGACAAAGCCGCCAAAAACAAAGAAATAATACAGTGAAAAACGCCATACCTGCAGTTTTGCCAACGGCTTTATCTGCTCCATAATGCTACGCGGCTTTTCATTGCTTTCTTTCCGCGCGGTATGTTTAGGGTCATCTTTACTGAAAATGTAAAACAGGATTGCGGTTACGAACAAAACAGCAGCATATATCTGCGCCGTTTGTTCCCAACCAAGGGCCACTAATAGGAAGGGCGCGCCAAAGTTAGTAACAGCAGCACCGACATTACCGACACCGAAAATCCCCAGCGCCGTGCCTTGCTTTGACTGTTCATACCATTGCGAAACATAAGCAACACCAACCGCAAAGCCACCGCCGGCAAGGCCTACACCAAGCGCAGCTACTAAAAACATCTCATATGTTTCGACTGAGGATAGCAAATAAGCCGCGATTGCAGCTGTCATCATCGTCAGGGTAAACACAAGACGTCCGCCATACTGATCCGTCCAGATCCCTAAAATCAAACGGCTTAAAGACCCCGTTAATACCGGAGTCGCGATCAGCAAGCCAAATTGGGTTTCCGTCAGGCCAAGATCGGCTTTAATCTTGATGCCGATGATCGAGAAAATCGTCCAGACCGCAAAACAGACGGTAAAGGCAAAAGTACTAAGACCCAGCGCCCGCGTTTGATCTGACTTCATAATTTTTTGTGCTGCTGCCATAACGCTACTCCAGAGATGAAAGTCATTGATATTTCATAGAAATGATTTATCTTTAACATCACTTTCCCACGTTATAATGATGTGCCACCTTGATCTGAATCAAACCGGGAGAAAATAATGGTAGAAAAAGCAGTAGAAACCTTCATGACCGATCTTATGAAGCGTCGAAAGCTTACGCCATCTGAAAAACCCGATGATAAGACCAATATGCTTTTTCAAGGATTGAGTGAAAACAGCCTGCAAATGCTGTTATCCCAATCTTATATCAAGGACTTCCCTGCCGATAATATCATTGTCCAGCAAGGGGATGAACCAAATGCGCTTTACTACATACTGGAAGGCAAAATAAAAACCCAGCGTTTCAGCACGGAAGGCGCCGAGGCGACGATCCGCATGCTATCCCCCGGTGAGACATTTATGGATGCTGTCATTTTTATGGGCGGTAAATCTCCGGTCGGTGCCCAAGCGGTCGAGAAATCAAAGCTTTTACTCATTCCTGCTGACATTGTCCGTAAATTAACGATTAATGACAGCCAGTTTTCTGCCAACCTGCTACAGATCGTTACCCGGCATTATAAAACAGCCGTACAACAAATCGATAGTATCACGACAAAAAACCCCGTCAGCAGGCTCGGATATTATTTTCTGCGCCTTCATATTGAAAACGGCAGTCCAAGCATGGGGATTGACTTACCATTCCGAAAATCAATGATAGCCAATCATCTGGGCATGACACCGGAAACTTTTTCCCGCGCCCTGAAGCAGATTAAAAAAACAGGCATTGATGTTGATCAGGACAAAATAAGCTTCCGCGATGCCTATGCACTGTGTCATTACTGCGACCCTGACACGGCCAGCAGCTGTACCCGTTTCGGGACAGACTCCTGCCTGATTTCTCCTGATCAATGCCCATCATCTCAAGACACGGGATACAAAGGATAAATTTCAACAACCTCACCGGTTTTCATTTCTTCTACGTCTTCAGGCGCCATAACCCATGCATTAGCTGTTAAAAATGCACTGACCATAAAAGACTGCTGCTTTTGCAGGATTTCTACCTCCTGCTTACCCGACATGCCGGACGATGTTACAGCCCGAAAGAAGAATCTGAACCCGGCTTTCTTTGTATAGTCATTCGTCAATACTGCATGTTGCGGCTGTTCCGGCGCCAGACCTGACAGCGCCCTTAACAAAGGATAGACAAAGAACCGCACACCCGCGGTCGAGGCAACAGGATTGCCCGGAAGGCCGATAAACAAGGGGCCATCATCCGGCAATTTTGCAAACAAAATCGGTTTTCCGGGGCGGATTTTGACTTTATGGAACAGAACCTCGGCACCGGCTTTTTCCAGTTCGCTACGGATAAAATCATAAGCCCCGGCAGAGACCGCCCCTGTCGTGACAATGACATCCATTTTATCATCAATCATCTCAGATAGCTTGGCGCGAAACACTTTCGGATCATCAGCAACCGTGCCATAAGAAACAGAATCCGCGCCAAAGGCAGGCAAAGCATTGCGTAAATAAGGGCCACTTGAATTATAAATCTGGCCGGGTAACAGTTTTTCAGATAGATCATCTACGATCTCAAGCCCGGTCGAAACAACGCCGACTTTGGGTTTACACCGGACCTTAACCTGACCAATACCCAATGTTGCCAGAGA
>Ga0306912_1000484_pt1 | contig 23297 bp, 25 predicted proteins | sample AntRauFillE10628_FD_190443 | JGI IMG/M metagenome (GOLD analysis project Ga0306912, IMG submission 190443) | Saline lake microbial communities from Rauer Islands, Antarctica - Metagenome Filla E10 #628 (v2) (version 2) | ecosystem: Environmental > Aquatic > Non-marine Saline and Alkaline >... | reverse complement strand
CGTTATACACGCTGTTCACCATGTTGCGACCGACTTCACGACTGATCGTGTTAGGACTTCGTTTCAAGAACGTGGCTATTTCTCTCATTGCTACGTCACTATTAAACAGCTTCTCAATGGCGAACCTTTCTTCAAAACTTAAGTGTTTGTATTTCTTCATAGACAACTATTCTAATTACTTGCTGTCCTACTTCAAAGGTGGCTGGAGGAACCAAGCTTGGAGTGTTCTCATGAAGTATGTACTGATCGCCCTGACATTCATCATTGCGTGGCTGATTTTCGGTTTTATAGCTTACCAACTGACCAGCTGGGCACTCGAGGAAATAAGGGGCTTTACGGTAATCTTGATGCTCGTCTCCGCTCAGTGGATAACCAGAAGGATGAGCAACAGACTTTTCAGAATTTGAACCACCCATAAAGAAAACTACCTTTCAGTCTTCTTTGTGAGGTGGTTTTCTATTTGTGCAATCAACCTTTACCACACCTGAATAATCCTCCTGATATATCCCCTCTTCTCACACAGTTTTGCACCACCAGAGTATTTCCATTTCTATATTACTTTCAGTCAGTAGAAATTAGATCAAAGCCAGGTTTAATAATCCCAAAATAAAAAAACTCAAAGTGAGAGCTGTGAGATTTTTATATTAAATGCAGGTCGACGATTATACGAATAATAAACTTATACTACTTTTTTCAGACAGAATACACCGGTCGAGTCACCCCCAGCAATCTTATACTCTTAATGAGTCAGAAAAAATGTAACGAACCCTCTCGACGCAGAATAATTAACAACCTGTTTTGTATGCCACATCAATGTGATCTCCTTCAACTGCGTATGTTGCGCAAGAATCCGCATCATAATACAGTGGTGTTTTCTCTGGATTGCTCCAGGTTCCGGCAGAAGGCAAACTCTCGACGTATGCAATCAATTCAGGATTTGGATCACCCCCTCCAACCGATCGGATGTCCGCTTTAAAACCATTTGCATGACTAAACTCACCGGAAGCATGAGTACCATCTGTCAATGATGTGACTGTAATGTCACAACTGCAGGCTGCGTTTAAGTTGATCAACTCGTCGATCACATGCTGCTTTAATCCATCACCACCAACACTGTCCTTGTATTCGATACCCGCACCATCGAGCAAAACTTTCACCTGCGCATCAGTTAAACCGGCACCGGCAACTGACGGATCTCCCGTTGGTGTCGTAGTAATAAAACCGGTTACTGGGTCAACATATCCATAGGTTGCATCGACAGCACCAGGTGGTTCAACACTTGTCTCAACCCACTTCACAGAAACTGGCTCTATACATTCCACCTGCGACCAGGGGCCAAAGCCAGCGATAGTCCCTTGTTGCACCGGGCCGGTTGGTCCGACTGTGGTGAGCAAACCTCTCATAATCGTATCCACAATCAACCAGGCGGCTAGTACAATAAACAGCCCGATAAACGCATTAGTGAATTTTGACTTCGCATCATTCAGGGCAGTTTGGTTTCCAGCTGAAGTCACCAGCCCCCAACCAGCCACGGCCAAAATAACCGCAAATACAACAAACAGAATACCAATGAGCCACACCAAGATAGTGTTCCCCATCTCGACTAAATGACACGCATTGCATTCTAAGCCGTCACACGGCACAAACGGCGCTTGAGCCTCGACTAGTATAGGAGATGAACCGATGATAGTTAATGTGAATATAAATAATACAAGTATTTTTTTCATAAATAGATTGATTAGTTCAACTGCTCAGCGACACGAGGAATTTTTTGGACGTAGTTTCGTGTCTCAATGTAGCCTGTATTTGGAGTACAACTGGTGTTGCTAGTCCCATAGCAACCAGGTGAATCCCATTCACACTCCCATCGACGCTGACCCTTGCAGTCGCTACTTGGTGCATTTGCCCCCTCTCCTCCATTATAAGCGGCATATACGAGCGTTTCGTCTCCATCATACTTGCGATAGAGATCAGCGTATATCACTGCACCGAGCTGCATATTATACTCATCATCGTCCCGTAGTTTGTCTCTTAGCTCGGCGCTAGTGAGATCATTGAGAGAGGGATCATAACTCTTCGCTGTGTCGGGCGTGATTTGCATACAACCCAAAGCGCCCACAGGACTCACCTTATTTCTGCACGCACCTGACTCTACTCGCATCAATGCCTGAAGATTTCTCGTCTGCTCTGCATCTAAACCGGCAGCACTCGCAGCCGCTGCGAGAACATCGTCCGGTGCACCCAAAGCAGCTAGTGCGGAAATGTCAGCAGGAGAAAGTACGCCCTGAGCTGGCGCATACGCAGTTCCTCTAGATGCGTCTGGTACTGGGTGGTACACCCAGTTTACCCGCACCTGCTCAGTACATTGAACCGTATTCCATGTGCCAAACGGCACAGTGCCGCCTGGGTCAGAGACTAAAAAGCGCATACCATAGTCAATCAATAGCCACGCCGCAAGCACAATCACAAAGCCAACAAAGGCATTAGTGATCATACTTTTCGCTTTTTCTTTGGCGGCTGTATTTCCGGTAGAAGTGACCAGGTTAAACCCAGCAACCATCACCATAAGCGCAAACACTACTGACAGAATACCTATCAGCCAATCCAGCAGACCGTTAAAAAGTTCAACTACATGACAGGCCTGACATACCGGTTCGTCTTCCCCACCACACGGTACCAACCCAGCAGCAAAAGACACCATAGGAATAACCAACAGTATCGCAGCCAGAATCAAGCCAACTTTTCGCTTCATATAGAAATAATACCATGTAAGTACTTTGAAAAGTCTGGTAACTGTGATATTTTAGTCGAACTTAGAGGTGACGAAAGCACTTCTAAAAATTCATAAGAATTGAATGCGTCGGTACCGAAGCGGTCAAACGGGGCAGACTGTAAATCTGCTGGCTCAGCCTTCACAAGTTCGAATCTTGTCCGGCGCACATAACTTGACAATACACCATTTATGGTGTATTGTTTTGCTAAATCAAATCAACAGGAGACTGAGATGAATTTGTTCCTTGCTATTCTGGGTGAACTTCCTTCCCTGAGAGTGCGGCTTAGGCTCGCTTACTATGGAAGCTCATTCAGCGTCTTTGGAGTGTTTTTTAGCTGCTTTCACGAGCAATTGAACAACCCTTTTTACTCCCTTGTGTGTTTTCTGGCTGTTCTAATTGGAGTCGTTCATATCCTCTCCATACCGCTCAATTTGAGAGCCGAGAAGACACTCCGTAAGAAATGTGAAGAAGCAGGTGTACCCTACGCCGTCTGACACAAGAAAGCCCCATCCGGCTTCACTTGAGTCGGGCGGTTTTCTTATACAAATACTTCTTGGTTGACTTTTGCAAAACTCGGTAAGAAACAATACTCACTTTCTATAATTATAGTACTGAATTTCTACCGATAGATATCTTTGCGATGTTTTATATTCAAAACTGTGAGTAGTACAAGATTTCCTTTTTCGTCAATGATAAAAATGGCTCGATAATCACCTATTCGATATCGATATTTTCCAGATAAGTCACCCTGCAAAGGTTTCGCTCTATTCAATATGTTTTTCTGTTCTGTATTATCTTTTATCTTTGTAACAATTCTTTTAGCAATGGAGGCATCCAATTTTTTAAGAAATTTGAGTGAATCAGTAGAATATATTACTGAGACTGTCTTTTTCATACAATACCCAACTCTTTCATTACATCATTTTCTGTATGATAATTGCCAGCAGCCACATCCTTCTCTGCCTTTAACACTGACTCAACAAAAGAATCCAAGTACATATCCTCTGCAAACGGTTTTAACTCAAAAAGGGGTTTGTTACGATTCATTATTACAAAACGAGCATCGCTAGTACGCGCTTGCTTTGCATAATCGGAAATATTCTGACGAAAATCTTTGATACCAATAAATTTTGTATTCATAAGTTAAGTGTACCTAAAGTGTACACTTATGTCAATTACTCTTTATAAAACTCGGCAAGAAACAATACTCACTTTCCATAATGCTGGTTCTAACTTGAAGCATTTCAGTGCACAAATGAAATCGTCCCTATTTATAGGGACTTTTTCTTTGGGGCGGGATGCAAGTTCGAACATAACATAGACAAAAGAATTATTTGTTGTAGTATCTCATATAGAAAGAAGTTTACAATTCTAGCCGCAGCGAGGTAACGAAATGAAAGAAACCAAAGTAAAGCGTGACAATTTGAGCCAATTAGCTGAAGCTTTGAAACAGCTATTAGGTGACGAGCCGTTCACCTTCTCCTATCAAGACAGGAGGAGGAGCGACAAGGACGCCGCACGTCCAGAGAAAAAATTTGAACAAAGCACCCTTTTCGGAGATAATCCAATTTGTTCTTGGATTAGAGACCAGGATGACAAGTGCAAGAGAAAATCAACCCTTCGGGTAGCTGTACAACTACCCAGCGGTGCAATAAAATTTCTGGACATTCATCCCTCTGTGCGATGTGGTGGTAAACGCTACGACGACAACGGGCACAGATCGTGGTTCAAATCGCGCCCTGGAAAAATTGAAATTCGTGATGGACATAACAACACACACTTCACATTTCAGACCGCATAGAACCTGAGCGATGACTTATCGAAATTACTATAATACTGTCGCCTCATTCTTGAGGCGGCTTTTCTTTTTATGTACACTTGCTACATAATACCGCTGGATTGTACTTTGACTTTTCTATAAAATGTAGCATCTACACTTTTTGGATTGCATTCTTTGGTGTTTTCTTGGAAAATGTACGTAGGATGTTCCGTACATAGAAAGGTCGACTGATGACACGTCACTCTCAAATCAAAATTCTGTTCGCGATGCTGTTGCTGCAATTTGGCTCAGCTACCTCTGCGATTGCAGACGCACACTTTTGTGTAGCTGAAAAATGGAGCCGAGTCACGACGGGCACCATGACTATCAGACACGCCTTTGATCTACACTCTGCTGTGGCCCAAACAATCGGGCAGTCTTACAGAGCCCTCAATCCTGATAAGCAAAGGGAGGCTCGCTCTGCAGCCGCTCACGCAATCAATGCAGCGCTGGCAAAACACCACGATACACTACGTGGAATGGAGCTACGCATCACCCAGACTGCAAAAGGCAGGGGCAGTCGCAGGCTTACTGGTCATCTGACCAGAAGCAATGCCTCCAACCTCGACGCACAGGTGTGGGTGAGAAAAGATGATTGCAGAATCATCACCATAACCATTGCACGCACCAGCCCTGAGGCAATGGTTGTACGACAACGATCACTTTGCACAGTTTTTGCGGGAGAACAATCTGTAGCATCAAAAAAAACGGCGACCAAACTGGTCGCCGTTTTCTTATGCTGCTACTGGTGTCTTTTTCTTTGCGTTGGTTTTCTTTGCAGCTGGCTTCTTTTTGAGATTTGTTCTCCCTTTTTTCTTGATGTCGAAGTGAAGTTCACCATTTTTCATACTTACTTTTACCGTACCGCCTTGCAGCATACCCTCTCCAACCATGTTATTTGCTACTGGAGTGAGGATTTTGCTTTGGATAAGACGTCGCAGTGGACGAGCACCAAATTTTGGATCATACCCCTCTTTGGCGAGATACTCGCGTACTTCTTTGGTGAGCGTGAGGGCAATCTCTTTTTTCTCGAGCCGTTCTACTACATCAGCTACTTGAATATCTACAATATCTGCAATCACTTCTGGAGTCAGTAGGTCAAAGGTGATGATTTCGTCTAATCGATTGAGGAATTCGGGACGGAAATATTGCTTCAAGCTGTCAATCACTTTATCTTTGGCTTGAGTGTATTGAGCTGCCTCTCCTCTTTCAAGCGCAAACCCAAAGTTGGACATGCGGTCGATATGTTCGGCACCAATGTTTGAAGTCATGATAATGACTGTGTTTTTGAAATTTACTTTGCGTCCCTTGGCGTCGGTCAGGTGACCTGAGTCAAGCACTTGCAAGAGAATGTTGAACACATCTGGGTGCGCTTTTTCTACCTCGTCTAACAAGATAACTGAATACGGACGGCGACGGACTCGCTCAGTAATCGAGCCTGCTTCATCGTGCCCCACATATCCTGGTGGCGAACCAATAATCTTTGAGACAGAGTGCTTTTCCATATACTCTGACATATCTACTCTCAAGAGTGCTTCACTGTCGTCAAACATAAACTGCGCCAACGCTTTGGAGAGCTCTGTTTTTCCTACCCCGGTTGGGCCTAAAAATAAGAATGAGCCAATTGGGCGACTCGGGTCTGAGATACCCGCTCGAGAGCGTTTGATAGAATCTGCGACCAGCTTTACTGCGTGATCTTGTCCTACCACATCTTCTTTTAACACATCCTCCATTCGCGCGAGTTTTTTCACCTCTGCTTCAAGCATGCGAGACACGGGGATACCGGTCCATCGCGCCACCACTCCAGCAATATCTTCTTCGGTCACTTCTTCTTTGAGCAGTCTGCGAGTGCGCTGGAGCTTTTTCAAACGTTTCATTTTTGCATCCAACTCTTTTTCTACTGATGGAATCATGTCATAGCGGATTTCGGCTGCGCGCGTGAGGTCGGCCATTGCCTCAGCAGTCTCCGCTTCTTGACGCAATTCTTCGAGCTCTTTTTTCAGCGCACTCATTTCTCCTAGGGCAGCTTTTTCATTCTGCCATTTGGTTTCGATATTTGAAGTTTGTTCTTTTAGTTCACCGATTTCTTTTTCAATTTCGGTGATGCGGTCTTTTGATTTCTTTTTGTTGGTAGTGGTCTCTACTTCTTTTCGCAACGCTTCTCGTTCTATTTCTAAACGGCGTATCAGCCTATCGGTTTCTACTAATTCTTCTGGCTTGTTTTCAAGCGAGATGCGCAACGCTGAGGCTGCTTCATCAATCAAATCAACCGCTTTGTCAGGCAGGAATCGTTCGGTAATGTATCGGGATGATAGATTGACTGCCGACACTACAGCCTCGTCAGTGATCCGAACTCCATGATACAGCTCATACTTCTCAGCCAGACCGCGCAAAATTGCCACTGCATCTTCTTGATTTGGTTCATTTACATACACCGGCTGGAATCGTCGCGTAAGGGCAGGGTCTTTTTCGATGTGTTTTTGGTATTCCTTTAAGGTAGTTGCGCCGATTACGCGTATTTCACCACGTGCTAACGCCGGCTTGAGCATATTTGAGGCATCCATCGAACCATCAGCCTGGCCAGCGCCTACAATAGTGTGCAGCTCGTCAATAAAGAGTATGATTTGCCCAGCAGCTTGCTCGACCTCTTTCATTACGGCTTTGAGTCGTTCTTCAAATTCGCCTCGAAACTTGGTTCCCGCCACTAAGAGCCCGAGGTCGAGCGAAAGGATTTCTTTTTCTTTCACAGACTCAGGCACTTGTCCCAGGACAATCTGCTGAGCGAGACCTTCAGCAATAGCGGTCTTTCCCACTCCAGCCTCACCTATCAGCACTGGGTTGTTTTTATTGCGGCGTGAAAGAATCTGGACCACCCGCTGTATTTCGACATCGCGTCCGATTACTGGGTCAATCTTATTCTCTTGTGCCAATTTTGTGAGATTGCGCGTGTACTTGGCTAGTGTGCGATATTTCTTGGGTGACTGAGCATCTGTCACATTGCTCTCTCTCAACTCTTTTATCACCTCTGCTACGCGTGATTTTTCGAGGCTTGAACGTTGCATGATCTCGATGGCTGGTCCAGGATGTTCCAGAGCAGACACAAACAAGTGCTCTACTCCGACGTATGAGTCTCCGAGTTGTTCAGCAAATTGTCCAGAAAACTCGAGCGCTTTTGCGAGCTCAGGGGTGAGGTAAAGCTGGTAACTCTGCGAAATCGTCGTGTTGGTTTCTGGCGTCTCTAGTGCCTCCAGTAACAAGTCGGTAAACGCAATGATGTCAATATCAAGACGATCGAGAATAGCTATCACCGCACTCTCGTCCTGCATCGATAGCGCAGTCAAAAGGTGGACTGGACTCACGTGGTTTTGACCACGCTCAATCGCTAACTCGTGAGCTTTTCGAATCGCTTCTTTCGCTTTGGTTGTAAAATTGTGAAAATTCGGCATATGATGTAATTCATTATACGGCATCGGCTTCGTTCAGTCGAAAATCTTATGCAGTCGTGCGTCTATGGGCCGATATGTACTAGTACGTACCGCATGTTTGTATATTGCAACGAAATACATCTAAAGTCAATGATGCTCACATACGTGCGTATCTTTTGGGCTCAACTCGCGTAAACTAGGCTAAATGACTCATTTGCTCCACGTGTGCTTGAAGCGTGTGGGCGAGACGCTCTATATCTGTATCAGTAGTGTCTGGAGCAAGTGAGAAGCGCAAAGTGGAGGCGGCGCGGGCGGGGTCGCCAGTGGCTGTATGCACCACAGTGCTTTCTCCCCCGCCCGCTCCCGCACAAGCAGACTTAGTACTGACTGCAAACCCCTTGCTATCGAGCACAATTGCCGCGAACTCAGTATCAAGCCCAGGAATGGATACATTTATATTATTGGCCAATCGCTCGTTGCCCTGGACGCCGTTTATCACTAAGTTTGGCACGGCTTCTTGCAACACCACCATCCCTGCATCACGCACCAAAGACACCTGGTCTACTCTGTCTTTCCATCCTTGTTGTGCTTCCACAAACGCCACCGCAGCGCCAACGATTCCTGGCACATTTTCAGTACCTGGGCGCAAGCCACTTTCCTGTCCACCGCCGTACATCGCTGCAACCAAATCCATTCGGCGACTGCGCAACAGAGCTCCAGTCCCTTTTGGTCCGTTACACTTCGCAAAATCAAGTACCAATAAGTCAGCCCCCACGGTCGAGGATAAACAAGAAAGCCACAAGGGTGCTTGAGCTGCATCAACGTGCAAATATATCGATGTTTCGAGTACTTTTTCTGCCGCTCGCAAAGCTTTTTTGATTGCGTGCAGCGGCTGGATAGTTCCAATTTCGCTGTTGGCGTACGCAATAGACACCAACACAGTCTGGGCGCTCAGCAGTTCTTTCAGATGAGTCAGTACCACCTGTCCCTTCTCGTCCACATCCACATACTTCACTCCTACCCCCTGCTGCATCAAGCGCTCCATCGCTACTGTAATAGATGGATGTTCAATATGCGTCGTAATCACTTCCATATCAGCATATGCATGTCCGGCTTTTCTTTGTGCTTCAATAACCCCAAATATCGCCAGATTATTCCCTTCGGTGCCGCCACCGGTAAACGTCACGGATTCTGGACGGACTTGCACCGCGCGTGCAATAGAGTCACGTGCCGATTCGATAGCTACTCGCGCTGCCACGCCTTCAGCGTGAAGCGCACTCGGGTTTCCGAAGTTTCCTTCTAGGTACGGCAGCATAGCTGCCAAAGCCCTTGGTGATAGCGGTGTAGCGGCGGCATAATCAAGATAAACACGTGTAAAATCATTCATAGGGCAAATCATGACACAAACCGGGGTTTGAGTAAACACTCAGAGTCGCTCACGCCAACTTGGTACGGACTACTTTTTTACCCAGAAACATAATATTGTTTTTGGCCAGTCTCATCGTCACCACAAAACGAGCGTACTTTTAAAAATGACCTTGATTTTGCTGGCTCAAACGCAAGAACTCTGCTATACTCGCTCATATATTTATCAGGTGCACACCGGAGTGTAATGACTATTGTGAATGTAGTTCCAGGAATTGGCGGATTTAGTATGTCGATAATTCCGGAAACCGGTAGTTCTGCAAGCAAATAGATAAAGCTGTGCAAGTAAAAAAATTATGGCAAAAAAACACAAACACACAACTCCCAATGTAATCAAGCGCCCACCGGTGGTGGTAATTATGGGTCATATTGACCATGGGAAATCCACCTTGCTGGACACTATCCGCAAGAGCAACGTAGTCGAGGACGAGACAGGAGGTATCACCCAACATCTCTCTGCATATGTGGTACCCCACACCACCAAAGACAAGTCGAAAGAGACTATCACCTTTTTGGACACTCCAGGTCACGCCGCTTTTCAGAAAATGCGTTTACGTGGCGCTGACGTGGCTGACGTGGCTATTTTGGTCGTATCGGCGGAAGATGGCGTAAAGCCACAAACCCTCGAGGCACTAGAATCCATCAAAGCCGCCGGCATCCCTTTCGTCGTCGCTATCAACAAGATAGACAAGACAGGTGCTGATATCCAAAAGACCAAGAACTCTCTGGTGGAAAACGAAATCTATATCGAAGGCATGGGCGGCGACATCCCGTGGACTGGTGTCTCAGCCAAGGCCGGCACAGGAATTGATGAGCTACTCGACTTAGTAGTACTGACTGCCGACCTAGCCGAACTACAAGGCGATACAAATGCGCTCGCAGTAGGAAAAATAATTGAAGGAAAAATGGACTCCCAGCGCGGAAACACTGCTACTTTACTGATAACCAACGGGACACTTAAGAGTGGTGGCTTTGTAGTATCGGGCACTAGCTATTCCCCAGTCCGTATCATGGAAAATTACCAAGGCGAAACAGTCAAAGAAGCCGGACTTTCTACTCCAGTGGGTATTGTTGGTTTTACTAGCATTCCAGATATAGGGGCTGACTTTAGTACTGTTTCAACCAAAAAAGAAGCAGAAGCGGCAATTACTGCTACCGAAAACGCCAAGCCCGTAGATCAGTCCATAAATACTCGTTCGCCACTACCATTGGTACCAATCCTGATTAAAGCCGATGTACTGGGAACCATAGACGCGATTGAACACGAACTCGAGAAGTTTGAATCAGACCGGATAACGGTCAAAGTAATCGATACCGGGGTAGGTGACATCACTGCCAGCGATGTGCAGAATGTCGCGGCTACCACAGATGCGATTATTGTTGGGTTCAATGTCAAAATAGAACGACAAGCGAAAGACTTAGCCGAACGACTCAATGTCGAAATCGATACCTTTGATATCATCTATGAATTGTCCGACTGGTTGAATACTGCCCTAAAAAACCGCACTCCAAAGAAAGAAGAAAAAGTAGTGACTGGATTGGTCAAAATCCTCAAGCACTTTAGTATGCAAAAAAATATCCACGTACTGGGTGGTCGAGTAGACGAAGGAGTAATAAAGCTGGGGCAGCGGGTAAAAATCCTCCGCCGTGACATCGAGATTGGCAAAGGTACTATCAAAAACCTGCAGCAACAAAAATCTGATGTACAACAAGTAAATGAGGGCGAATTTGGTATGCAAATCGAAACCAGAGCAGAACTTGCAGCTGGTGACTACCTACAGCCATTTGATACAATCGTATCTTAATACCATGATAAAAGATCGCCACATCCGGATGACCGCCTTGCTGCAAGAGCTGACCGCTAAGTTTATTCGGCAAGAAGCCAATAGTGACCCAATGATTACTGTCACTAGTATAGACCTAGCCCAAGACTTCAAGAAAGCCATTGTATTTGTGACGACCATACCAGACGAGCGAATCGACGACGCGCTTATTTTCCTCAAACGCAACGCCAGTGAAATGAGAACGTACCTAAAGAAGCACGCGCGCATAAAACACATTCCTCACCTTGAGTTTATGCAAGACGCCGGAGAAAAGCACCGGCAACACATGGACAAACTGGTCAAAGAGATTGAAGAAGAAAAATCAAAATAAAAAACCGGTTCTCATGAGAACCGGTTTTTTAGTCCATAATTTCCTTTTCACTAGTAGGTGCAAAACCAGGAAAAATGCTTTGTCTGAGGCTCAAAATAATGCTACAGTAGCTGCTATAAAAAGCTCATGTTTTTTATATGTCCTGGTGGCGAAGTGGTTAACGCTTCGGTTTGCAAAACCGACATGCGCGGGTTCGACTCCCGCCCAGGACTCACTTGGCGTTCCAAGTACGAAGCACCTGCCCAGGTGGTGGAATCGGTAGACACGAGGGACTTAAAATCCCTTGCTACTTCAATGGCGTGCGGGTTCAAGTCCCGCCCTGGGCACACAGTCTTGTTTTGAGTGTGCAATTATTGTACACTCTGCGGCACAGAATGTATGCGCCCTTAGCTCAGTCGGTAGAGCAGCTGCCTCTTAAGCAGACGGTCCCAGGTTCGAGCCCTGGAGGGCGCACAGTGAATAAAAGTCGGGTCCATGTCTATGCAGAGCATGTACCCGACTTTTCTCTGGCACTCTGAAAGATTCTCTGCTATACTCTCGGACACATCACACCTGCGCGGGTGGCGAAATTGGTAGACGCGCTAGTTTTAGGCACTAGTAGAGCAATCTGTGGAGGTTCAAGTCCTCTCCCGCGCACTGAACGTAGTGAAGAAGCTGGAAAGAAATTGTGGGACAATTTTTGTGGGACTTGAAAAGGTTACCAGCTCTTTTATGACAAAGGAATAAAAGAGCTGGTAACCTGTACTGAAACTGTAAGTTTCAAGTCCTCTCCCGCGCACAATGTAAAAGAAAACCACTGCATCTGTGCAGTGATTTTTGTTATTTTTCCCATTCGATACTACCACTTCCCTCAAGCGAAAGTACGCTCAACACGCTACTACGATAATCTGTCCATACGAGTTCCTGGTGAGCATAACGACTGGTTTGAGCGAAGGATAATAAATTTTCTACGTTACTCTCTTGAGTCACCAAGACCCAAACCGTAGGCATATGTAAAGCATTACTGCCGTCTGGTGTATTTCTCACTACCACCACCTCGTATCCGTTATTTCTGGCCATTCCCACAATCGGTGGATATAGGTTGAGATATTTATTGGAAATATGAAAAGCCAATACCGCGTTCTTAGACATCAGCGGTTGGTACGCATTTGTAAACGCTTCTGTAGTAAGTAAGTGAGATGGGATAGCATCATCTGTAAACGCATCCATCATTATCACATCATATGTAATGGTGCCGGCAGCCACTTGATCTTCTAAAATCAATCTGCCATCACCAGTCACCACTGTAGTTTTATCTGGACACATGTCTAAATAGGTAAAATATTTTCTTGCTAGTATCTCAACAGCGGGATTGATTTCAATATATGAAATTGATTCTATATCCTCACAGTACGCATTCATCATCCCAGCCCCCAACCCGACCACGTTTACCCGTGGGCGTTCCCCTCTTTCAATAAAACTCCGCATTGCAATATCAATCCCAGAGTCTGGTCCGTAGTAGCTGGCAGCTGTATTTTCATAGCGCTCATCCAGCGCCTGCATTCCGTGATTGGTTGCGCCATTGACAATTGCGCGCACTGGTATCAATTCACCCTCAACCAGTCGCTCTGTATCCACCACTTTCAACGTCCCGTAAAAATTTCTGTCACTAACTATGTGCGAGTCAACAGTGGACGAACTCCACACAAACAAAAACGATACGAATATCACCATTCCCTGCACGGACCACACAAAAAACTTTGGTAGCTTTTTGGACAACCATCCGGTAGCTGCAAAAGCAAAATAGATAGCCAACAGACCAAACACAAAGTACATCTCAATTTGGTCATTTAATACCAGGGGCAGCAGCAATCCTACTATTCCAGAACCGAGTGCTCCGCCGAGGGTCATGTACACATAAAAAACTCCTAGATCAGCCACTCGTGGACGGACATTATATACCTGCCGATGAAAGTAGGTGCAGATAAAAAAGAACGAGACCATGATTGTGGTAAAACCAAATAGGTACATTGCCGCACTGGTGTTAATAACCGGCACCACCGCAAACACTGGAATAATTGATGCCAATACGACTATCAATAGCGGTACCCTTTTGATTGGTGACGTTCGATTGCCAAAAGCGATAATGAAAGAAATCAAATATAACATCAACGGAATAATCCATAATAACGGAAAAGAAGCAATGCCTTTACTGAGATACTCGGTTGCAGCAGCGAGGAGAAATGTAGGAATCGCCGACAAAAAAATAATCCGACCGGGGTTTTGTAACCCTAAATGCAGAGTGGGTTTCACCACGTTTTTGACCGCACTTTTGAGCACATCTACCTGCCACCACACTACCAACAACATCACCAAAAAACCCACAAATCCAATCGTCCACCAAGCCGACTGGAGCGGCAAAGCCGTAAACGGCTCAAAAATAAACGGATAGGCAGCGAGTCCGAGTAGCGAACCGGCATTGGATATGGCGAACAGGGCGTACGGCTCCTTATCTGTGTAGCGGGCGTACAGATATTGCACCAACACCGACGTACTCGCTAGTAGCAATACAGGCAGTCCCACTCCAAGCAAGAGTGTCAATAGCACTGAGAGCGCCGGTGCTTGATGATACACCGCCTCTACCAAGAGCGGTGAGTCAACGGTAAACCAACGCATGGCCAACAGTATCGCCGCCAACACGAGTAATGTGCCGTGAATGTAACGTGCGACGTGCGACGGCCACTGTGTAAGCAAAGAGGCATACAAATATCCCAACAATAGTGTCATGGAATAAAAGAACACAGATATCGTCCACACTGATGATGTCCCGCCAAAAAACGGCAGTAAGTATTTTGCGTACAGTGGCTGAATAATAAATAATAAAAAAGCCGACAAGAAGGTCGACATCAGAATCAGCGTGCGGGTCATATCAGTCAAAGTTTAGCTTCAGTAATATTCCTAGTGTATCACGCTCAATTTAAGCAAGCAGGATTGACAGCCGACTGGTCTCACTCACCAATACTAACCCTGCAATCGACGCTTTTGAAATGGTTGCCGCTTTTTGATATACAAATTGTAGTAGCGAGCCAACACTTTCTTGGTGCCGGCTGGTAAGGTGTCAACTTTGGCGCAGTGCCATGCACAATACCCAGCTTTTTTCTCCACGCAGGAATCACAACCCAGGAATAACGTATGACAGATTTGATTCTTGCAGTGATAATGAGTGTCACTGGGATTGGTTTTACATAAATGACAGGTAGAAATGACCTCTTCACCCACTCGCTCCCCGAGTCGTTCGTCAAACACAAAGTTCTTGCCTTTAAATTTATTGGCCAGCCCCTGCGCTTTTACCTGATGAGCATAGTCAATAATACCGCCTTTGAGGTGTCGTACATCCTGGTAGCCATTGTGCTTGAGCCAGGCACTGGCCTTTTCACAACGAATCCCGCCCGTACAATACAACGCGATTTTCTTGTTTTTATGAATCTTTAGCAGCTCGGGGGTCTTCTTCAGCTCGTCGCGAAACGTCACCACGTCAGGGGTAATGGCATTTTCAAAATGTCCGACTTCAGACTCGTAGTTATTGCGCATATCCACCACCACCGCATCTGGGTCATTTATGTACTCATTCATTTGTGCAGCGGTGAGATAGTCCCCCGTGTTGGTCACATCAAAAGAGCTATCGTCTAGGCCGTCAGCTACAATCTTATCTTTCACTTTTATCATGAGTTTAAAAAAAGCTGGTGCGTCCCCTTCTTGGACGGCGCTTTTATACGGAATGCCGGTGAGTTCGGGTTGATCTTGCACCCACGCGTCAAACGCTTCCCAGTGCTCTTTTGGTACATTCATTTGGGCATTTATCCCCTCGAACGCGACATAAATCCGACCCAAACACTCTAGACCCCGCCATTTGGCTAAAAGACGCGCGCGAAAGGCCTCAGGATTACTGATGTGGACGTATCGATAAAACGACAGTGTGACTCGCGGACGCGTATCAGCGGCCGCATCAGCGCGTTTTTGCGTGCGACTGCGCAGGTCTCGCACTAAGGTGGTAGATTGGCTGATTTCCATAGACAAAAATCATACCGCGCTGACCGCCGCTTCGCAACTACCTACACTTTTCGACCATTTATGCGCCTTATTTTAACCCGATATTTCCTCCCAAAACAGATTCCAAATCATTGACTTTTACATCAAATCGTGCTATTATATAAACAGACGGATGGGTTCTCCATCCAACACATGAACGTCTGCAAGCGAGCACATCGCTTTGACAACAGAATAAGGAATAAGCGAATGACTGACGAACTGAGAGCAGGTGAAATAACAAAACCTGAAATCAACAAACGCAAATCATTGTACTGGTTTCTTACCATACCTTGGTTGACCATACTCACGCTCATTATTCTTTGGGGTGTCTACGGAGGTGAAAAAAATGTCACGAATCTTGACCAATTTTCCGAAGCAGGCATTCTGCAACAAGCAGCGATTGCACTGCCTTTGCTTTGGATACTGACGTCTATCTTGCTCGTTGATTACACCGAGACTGCTGGTGTTACAGCACTCGGGTACGCTGTGGACAGCGTGGGCTCCGGACCTAAACTTTTGGCTCGAGGACTGTTTACACTTGTGAGTTTTCCCCGAACCAGTTTGCAGGAGCAATTCCCTGCTGACCCTGAAGACGTGTTCAAGGGTGACGACAGTGAGCTTCTACCTCCAGGACAGAAACGCGCACTTAGAGTAACCACAGGAGCGCCCGAAAAAGGCCAGAGAAACGATGATGGAAGTGATGAGTCGAGCATCCTCGATATACAGGTCACTGTCGGCATCTTCTTTTATCTTCGTATTGAAATTAGCGACGCGCTAGTGTTTGCTTTGCGATACGGGTCAATTGAACAATTCTGGAGACAAATTCGCGACACTGGTGAACGAGTCATCACGAACGAATTTGCCAAAACGAAAGGTGCGGCTCAACTGATCGAAAACTTATCTCCCATAATGAACACACTGAACGACAGGTTTGTGGAGATAGCCAATAGCGGTGGTGTGACAGTTATCGAAAGTGGTATCAATTCACCTGACTTGAGCCACACACTTGCGACTGCCTTACGTGACCTCGGTGTGGCCAGATCAAAAGCCATGCAGTCTCAGGTTATGCTTGAAAAAGAGGGCACAGGTAAAGCTTACGCTGAAAAAGTGCTCATCGATTCTATCGCTGAAGCACTTGAAAATGCTGGTCCCGCAGCTGTGTCGGCTTACGTTGGTGAACGAACCCTGAACGATAAGACGATTGTTTTGGGCACCGACGGTCTTACTCAAGTGATGGGTTTGGCAAAAACAATCTCTGAAACCTTCAAAAGGAGTGACGCGACATGAGTATACTTGCATGGTTGGTAGTCGGGGTAGTCATTTTCCTGGTGGTTTCAGACACAACTAGGAATGGACTCAAAAGAGCCAGTATCGTTGTAGCCAACGGCACCAAACTACCAAATGTACCAGCAAACATCCCCTGGAAGTTCATTCTTCTGGGGGGCGTACTGATACTGAGCATGATCTTCTGGGACTCGATAAAGGTCGGGATTGCAGAATGGTTCGTCGACTCAGATGCAAACCAGCAGCTGAAAGTCGAAAAAGACACGATCACCAGCTGGTTTTGGCTGATTGTTCCGATCTTCATCGGAGCAGGATACTACATCTGGCGCTTTGTGACTTCAGACAAAAAACAGGTGAAGCCGTTTGCATCTTCGGGTGTGGGCGGCTTCATCGAAAGTATCGTTGGATCAACTGGTATGGTAGCCATCTTTGGCGTTCTTGTCATTAGTGTCTTGGCTGCCATTGTTGTGGTTCTCGCTTTTGCTAACGAACAGACTGACGGCGGAGTACAGCAGATAGTCGACAAAGGCAGGGCCATCGCTCGTGGCGAACCTCTGCCTACGAGAGACCAAGCACGCGACGAGTGTGACTTCAAGGAAACCCTCGATGCACGCAATGGGCGACTGAGCACGCAATGGATCGCAATCACTCTCTGCGAAAGTGACAATCAGTTTCTGGTCTTTGTGCCTGAAGGTACAAAGCCAGAGATTGAGTTTCGTGACAGAGATGACCGCGTACTCAACTCGCGCGCAGTCTCTGACTTCGTCCGGGTCGAGTATATGTTGGGCAAGCCAGGCGGTATGAAAAACTTGTACCGCCTGTTTGTACCCCAACACTACAACGGCTTCAAAGACACGTCTTACGACGCCGTTGCGTTCGACATACGTGCGGCGAGTACCACTGCGGAATCGATGAGCTTCACACCAGAAGCACACACCGTTACCCCGCGGGAGCCTGAACTGACTGACGTAACTGACACCAGCGAATGTACAGGCGTCTTCAAAGATCTGACGGGATGTACACGTATCGTGTTTGGACGGAACGAAAAGTTCGACCACAGACCGCCGAAAGGTTACTGCTCTGCGGGCAATGGACTCATCACCGGCACCTCGCTCAATGACGGAAACACCGTGACGCGCTGGACAGGCAATGCTGACAACGTCGTCGGCCATGTCTTTGCTGTGAAGCTTGGAGAATCCTTTCAAGACTTCACCTGCGGTAAATAGCCTGTTCCTTGTTCACTGTTCTTTGCACAACTCCCTTCCCACCGACTGGTGGAAAGGGAGTTTTTTTAATATTACACTAAGTAGTATCACCCTGACATTATGGAATACCGCTTCCGGTGCTTGCTCCGGTTCCTGAGGTACCACTTCCGGTACTGGCGCCAGTCCCTGAGGTACCACCTGGTACCACAAACACACTGCCACATCCGGCCCCACTAGGATCATTCGCACAGTCGAGCTCATCGTTTAACCCAAAGGTCGCTGCTGCTATCTGCAGAATTGCATAGGCAGAGAGCATCACTACCAGGCCGATGATACCAAACGTGATGTGCTTAACCCCTTGCTGTCGAGCTTGATCATTAGCGGCATAAAAAAGATATTGTGCACATCCCCACAAAAAAACCAAAAACGCTACTGCTGTCATAAGCGCTATCAACGGAAAGAGAATAACCTCATTAAACTTGGCGACAAAAGAAGCTGCTTCTGCAGCAGCTTTATCTTGAGGTGATTGGGCAAGTGTAAAAAACGGCAAGCTCAAAAGTACCAAGCCAAACGATAACAAAAATTTCATACGTAAATAATACCACATGACAAATGTGTAAAATGAGACGATACACACAAAAAGCACCAATCGGTGCTTTTTGAACATTTCTTTGTTCTGTTCTCTACGGCAAAGTTGTGTTCGGTATCACACCAGGAGCCGGACTACTGCCCAAACCTGTACTGCTTGCGATCAGGTTTACCGCTCCCCAGAAGATGATAATGAGCACAAAACCAAGCGTCGCGTAAATCATCAGACTTTTTCCTTGTTCTTTCTTTTCATCGTTGGCGCCGCCAGCAATGAAGTACTGGAACATCCCGAACACAAAGACGAGGAAGCCGATACCGATGATGAATGGGATGAGGACCGTGTTGGTAAAAGCCAGAATATTGGAAAGCAGATCACTAAACTGACCTGCATCGCCTGTGGTGTTGTCAGCCAGCTGTGCAGACACCAGTGATGGTAGCAACAAACTCGCCGATACAAACGTGTAGTATGTTTTTTTCATAAATTATTATGTGTTAGAAGCAATGAAGTGTATTAAGGTAGGTAAGCATTACGGAGCAACTGGAATGGGTGCTACAGCAGGGGTACTGTCGATTGTCTTACCACCTAATCCAGTACTAGAAGCAAGTAGATTGATTATCCCCCAAAACACGACAATCAACACAAAACCAAGCGTCGCGTAAATCATTAAACTTTTTCCTTGTTCTTTCTTTTCATCGTTGGCGCCGCCAGCAATGAAGTACTGGAACATACCCCATACAAAGACGAGAAAGCCGATACCAATAATGAATGGGATAAGGACCGTGTTGGTAAGCGCAATGACACTTACCAAAAGATTTTGAAACGGTCCTGCGTTTGGGCCTTGAGCCAGACCAGTCTGAGCGGCCGCTAAAAACGGTGATGTCAGTAGAAGTGCTGAGGCTATGAATAAATGATAACTTTTTTTCATACTTATTTTTTTAAATGCTGCTAATTAATTGCTTCCTTTATTATAGAACACTGTATAAAAAAAGTAGGTGGTTTTCACCACCTACTTTTGATACTACGGAATGTCAATTCGCGGGATGTTCCTGATGGTTTCACCAGTCAGTCCGGTCGATTCGCTGAGAAGATTGACAACCCCAAAGAAAACGATAATTACTACAAAACCAATTGTGGCATAAATCATCAGACTTTTTCCTTGTTCTTTCTTTTCATCGTTGGCGCCGCCAAGGATGAAAAACTTAAACATTCCCCACACAAAAACGAGAAACCCAATACCAATAATGAACGGGATGAGGACATCGTTTGAGAACGTGAGAATATTTGCCAGCAAATCTTCAAACGCACCTGCGTTTGGAGAATCTGCAATCTGGGCTGACACTACGCTTGGCAGTAATGAGAGAGCGACTATGCCACTAAAGTATTTCTTCATAATTGTAAATAATTAAATAATATTCCTGAGAAAAGGTATCTCACTATTATAGACCAAATAGCGAGGTTTGTAACATTGCCACTATCCCCCATGCACTAACCATGACCACAAACACTATCACCGCAGCTACTGCATATTGCCGACCAGCTTCTCGAGCCGCCTGATCTCCCGCCTTCAAAACCCAAGACTCGAAGACACGCCAGATCAAATACAAGAATAGGACACTAAACAATAGCGGGATTAGAATATTGATAAATCCGATGATGAGGTTTACTAAGTCAGCAAAAGTAGTCATAGTTAGAAAGTATTAACAGTATTTTCAACAATTTGCAAGATGGTGACTGCACCTACAATGATCACTCCGCCAATTACTCCATACAGCAACGCGCGATTGGCAACTTGTAACTTCTCAGGATTACCTTGAGCAGTTACATACAAAAAGCCGGCATAAATGATAAAAATCACTATGATGGGTGTCGCAATAATAATCACCACATTGAGAATGGCTTGCATTAGTGATGTGATGTCTGGAAACGCCAATGGGTTTTTTAATTCTCTCATAATATGGATTATGGCTGAAAAGCTCCTATGGTATTGGCAATAATCTCAGAGATAGCCACCGCGCCAAGGATCAGTACGGCACCAATGATGGCATACGTCAGGGCTCGAGTTGCTTCTTGGACTTGCTGGGCATTTCCTTGAGCCGTCACGTACTTAAACCCTGCATAGATAATAAACAGCACAATGATAGGAGTGGCGATTGTGACAAAAATACGCAGTATCGCGACTATCAAATCTTGCAGATTATCAAAAGGCAGGTAGCTATCAATCTCATACTCGATTTGAGCACTAGAAACAATTGGAAGCAGTAGCAGGGCGGTGAGTGCACCCTTTTTTATTGCATCTTTGGTTAAGTGAATTACACGCAGCATAAATACAGTATACATTAAAGTTTAATACGCTGACTCCAGTCGTTCAGAAGCATCCAACACAGCTCCCGACAGGTCACGTCTGTTTTCATTGATGTCTTGAGTCATGGTTTGAAAGACAATGTCCGTCTGGTCTTTATTGGGATTGAGCCAACCCTTTGCTATGGACGCTGCAGGATATGCGATTCGCCCGTACTCGTCGTTACTACCCGCACCGAGCGACGACCGATAGGCTGGCGTCATATTACTATTAATTGCTATTGAGTCGGCGATGCTCTGATTGCGAAAGTTTGCCATGACTGCAAACGCACCAGCCATGTTGCGAGAGCTGTTTAGTACAGAAAGACCATAAAACTTACCGTAGGTTCGCCGAACAGTTGCACTCCCATCTTGCGGAAACTCTGCGATGTCAAAGTTTAGGTTGGGATTTATCCTCTGCAGTAACCTCCCTTCACTCGCAAAACCAAAGTACAGTGCCAAGTCCTCTGCTATAAAACTCTGTCTGTCCTCAGGTAAGGACCGGTTCCAGGAGTAAAGTGTGTTACTTGGCCTACTAAAACGAGTATAGAAATCAACTGCATTTCGTAAAGGATCGGAGCCACCACCAATTCTATTTTGTAACTGGATTGAATAACTGTTACCCTCTTGCACTACCCCCACTGCACCACCCTGGATGAAAAGTGCAGAGATAATTCCATATGAGTTTCGTACATTATTGTATTCACCCATCGCCACCACACTGCGCTGAATAGTGCGGTTAAAGTCTCTCTCAATAATCTCAGGAAACACAGAGTTGACCAAACTCTCCCACGTAGCTGGGGGTTCGAGGAAGCCATTGGTAGCCAAAATATCTCGATTCCAGTACATCATCAGGGGATCAATCGCGATGGGAAAGGCATACAGACCATCGTTTAAGGCGAAGATTTCTGCCCCGTCCACATATTGACTGCGTACATCACGTAGTGGAAATGAATCATACGAAACAGGCTGAATCCGTCTCCGCATGTCGACCAGGCGTTCGTGGGACACCAAAATCAAATCTGGACTCGTCCTGTCTGCCAGGGCATTCAGTAGCCGATCGTCAAACGTATCAGGGTTATAGTAGCGATAAGAAACATTTTCGTACTGTTCGTTCTGAATTTTGAGTTGTTCCAAAACATCATCAACCGCAGCTTGAGGCAATGTTCCCCATATACTTACTTGACCCACAATCGCTCCTCCAGGTGGAGGAGGCGGTGGTGGTTGCTGGTAATTCGCCACTATTATCAGCGCTGCTATGCCCAGAAAAATAAACCCAATTACTAATCCAAGTTCAAATGGTCGAAGTTTCATACTTTTCGAAAGGCTAATCCATAATGATGTTCTCCGGCTGCGTATTCACCATCCAATATGAATCCTTTGGCTTCAAACAGCGCTTTTGTCTCAGCCGCTGATATAACCTGATTTGGCTGTGGACCAAGACCAGCAAAAGACTCTGTCCAATCCACCACGAAAAATTTACCACCTGAGCGCAGAGTGCGTCCCATTTCCTGCACTGCAGTTTCTTTATCTTCTAGCTGAAAAAAGGTGTTGATGAGTATTGCAATATCCAGCTCCCCTGTTGCAATCTTGATGCCATTAATCTCTTCTAAATCACACCATAACGGATGGATATTTTGTAAACCAAGTCCGTGTGCCTGATCACCGAGTTTTTCTACTAGTATTTTTTGTATCTCACAGGCAAACACCCGCCCAGACTCGCCCACAGCTTTGGACAAGACCTTTAAAAAGAACCCACTCCCAGCTCCATAGTCAGCTACAATGTCGCCTTCACGGATATGAAAATGCGAGCTGACAACCTCCGGCGCTACAAATCGTCCAGTCATTGGTGTATTCATTAAGTCTATTATACATGCTTCGCGCGGTAGATTTTTTAGATAATGTGAAAAGCGACTGGAAGGACAATTTCTTCCGGTCGCTTTTTGTATTGATGATTTGGTCACATGCCTGTTCTAGCAATTTCAGGCGGGCTAAAGCCCGAAATTGAGAACAAAATTCACAATAGGCCCGTTGCTGATTGTAAATTGTGAGCGTTGGAGTACCTGTTCCAGCGATTCATTCTAGGGAATGAATGAATGAATCGGGAACAAAATTCACAATAGGCCCGTTGCTGATTGTAAATTGTGAGCGTTGGAGTACCTGTTCCAGCGATTCATTCTAGGGAATGAATGAATCGGGAACAAAATTCACAATAGG
>Ga0306912_1000483_pt1 | contig 23316 bp, 13 predicted proteins | sample AntRauFillE10628_FD_190443 | JGI IMG/M metagenome (GOLD analysis project Ga0306912, IMG submission 190443) | Saline lake microbial communities from Rauer Islands, Antarctica - Metagenome Filla E10 #628 (v2) (version 2) | ecosystem: Environmental > Aquatic > Non-marine Saline and Alkaline >... | reverse complement strand
GGTAACTCCAGTGTCGCTAGTGGTGATAATTCACATGCTGAGAATAGGTCCGATGCAACTGGATTTGAGTCACATGCTGAAGGTAGTTTTACCGAAGCTAGTGGTCAAGCATCTCATTCTCAGGGGCAAGGTACTTTAGCTAGTGGTTACGGCTCTCACGCCGAAGGTAATTTTACTGAAGCTAGTGGTAATTTCTCTCACGCTGAGGGGGTAGGTACTGTTGCTAGTGGTTTACATTCACATGCTGAAGGTGGAAATACAGAAGCTAGTGGTATTGATTCACATGCTGAAGGTGCTGGTAGTATAGCAAATAAAAGTTTTGCTCACGCTGAAGGTAATAATACTAGAGCTTATGGTGAAGCTTCTCATACTGAAGGTGCCTACGTTTTTGCTAGGGCATTTGGTGAACATTCTGGTGGTATATACGGTACTGATTATACACCGTTCAGTGGTAGTTCAGAAATAGAATCACATCCAACTGACAGATTAGTTAATTATGCTAATGGTGTTAATTCGCAAAATAGAAGTGATGCGTTTACTATTTATAAGAATGGGGCAGTTAGGTTCTATAGAAATGAACTTTCTAATATAACTAACACAGATAAAGAAGGTTTATTTATTTATGATTCAGATAATAGTAATAGACCAACAATACACGATGGTGTTGAATGGAGGTCTTTAGCTTATGAGAATGATATAACTAATTTCACTAATTCTTATTTAGATGGTGCAGGATTTAGTACTTCTACTGGTGTACTATCATTAAGTAGAAATGATGGTTTATCTGATGTAACTGTTGATTTAGATGGTAGGTATTTAGAATTAAACCAAACCACACCACAAACTATATCTAATGGTATCCCACTTTTAAGTGCAGACTTAGCAGATTTTGTTAATGAAAACCAAATAGTAAGCAAGAAATACGTTGATAATGCTATTAATTTCATAGCCGATTATTACTTCAATAATACACCAGACGCAATAGGTGGTATATACTACCAAATGACTGACTATGATTTAGGAGAAGTAGCATCTAGTCTTACAACAGGAACTTTATCATCAGGCAATAACCAACCCTTATTTAATTTTATATCACAAGAGAACATAGGAACAGATAAATTAAACTCTGGTGTTTATAGTGTTCATTTACATGGTTCAAAAACTGGAACTAAAAGTGTTTCTTTATACGTACAAATATATGTTAGAACAACAGGAGGGTCAGAGACTTTAGTTGGAACATCCACAAATACAGTAAACTTATCTTTAACTTCTAATGAATTTGATATGCCTTTATCAATACCATCAGAGGTTCAAATTAACCCAACTGATAGATTAGTAGTAGAAGTGTTTTGTAATGTAGGAAATAGTGGAAGTAATCCAACTGTTACATTAGAATTAGAGGGTAATAATAATTCAAGGGTCTCAGTACCAATCGAATCTGATGTTTTATCACAAATGTTTGTAAGACAAGATGGTAGTAAAGAGTTAACAGATAATTGGGATGCTGGTTCTTTTGATATAACGGCACAAGGATTTATTGGTGATGGTTCTTTACTTACTGATTTAAACTATAATAATATAAATAACACCCCTACATTGTTTTCTGGTGATTATAATGACTTAAGTAATAAACCTAATTTATCTACTGTAGCTACTTCTGGGGGTTATGATGATTTACTTAACCTACCAAATTTATCTACTGTAGCTACTTCTGGTGATTATAATGATTTAAGCAATTTACCTAATTTATCTACAGTAGCAACTAGTGGTGCTTATAATGATTTAACAGGTAAACCCACTTTATTTTCAGGTGCATATGTAGATTTAACAGGTAAACCTAATTTATTCTCAGGTGATTATGATGATTTACTTAACCTACCTACATTATTTTCAGGTAATTATAATGATTTACTTAACCTACCTACATTATTTTCAGGTAATTATAATGATTTAAGCAATTTACCTAATTTATCTACAGTAGCAACTAGTGGGAATTATAATGACTTAAGTAATAAACCTAGTTTATCTATTTATGTTGATAAATTATCAAATGAAACTATTGGGGGTTTTAAAACATTTTCCACTGGCTTTCAGGATAATAATACTAATATAGGTAGAAATATTTCGCCTTATGCTGATATAACTTCTGGTAATTGGAGTGGTAGAATAGGTCAAAGCAGATTTTATAATGGTACTTCAGATTTATCACCTGATAATGGTGCAGGTTGGTGGACTATTACAGGTAAAAGGGACACAGCTAATGGTTATGCAGGTATATTTATTGACTATAATGATGGTAAATTATCAAGTGGTTATAATAGAATTGGTGGAGACCCTATATGGGCTACTATGGTAGATGATAAACATGACCAAACTATTGGTGGTGAGAAAACTTTTACTTCTACTTCAATTTTCAACGGTAATGTAGGTATTGGTACTAATCCATCTTCCGAGAAATTAGAGGTGAATGGTAATATAAGAATAGACTCAGGCAGTGGAGGTGTTGGTACTTTAAATGTATATGGTAGTAATCAATCCACTGGTAGAGTATATGTAGGTCAAGATGGTAGTTATGGTGGTGGTATAGAATATAATGGTAATGGTAGCCCTGTAACAACTGGTGCAGGTAGTGATTATATAACATTATGGAGAAGGGTCAATGGTGATGACCAATGGACTGCCAGAAATAAATATAATAATAATGACTGGGAATTTAGAAATGATATTTATGCTTCTATTTTTTATGACACGAAAAGTAGTTCATATTTCCTAAACCCATCTCAAACTAGTAATCTTAACGATTTGGAAGTAAATAGTCTTGGAGCTTCTATTTTTTATGACACGAAAAATAGTTCATATTTCCTAAACCCATCTCAAACTAGTAATATTAAAGATTTGGAAGTAAATAGTCTTGAAGCTTCTGTTATGTACGCTCCAAATACTACATCTTATTTTTTAAATTTGCAAAGTAGCACAAATTCACTTGTAGTAGCAGGTGATATAATAGCCTTTTCCTCATCTGATAAAAGACTTAAGAAAAAAATAAAAAATATTGATAAACCTTTAGATATTATCTCTAAAATAGGTGGATATCGTTTTGAGTGGAATGAAAAATCACATAAGGAAACTAATAAAAAAGATATTGGTGTAATTGCTCAAGAAATTGAGGAGTTTTTACCTGAGATAGTAGATACTAGAGATAATGGTTATAAGGCAGTTGATTATGGTAAATTATCGGCGTTATTAATCGAAGGGATGAAAGAACAACAAAAGAACATAAATAAACAAGAGAATAGGTTAGATGACTTAGAAAGAAGACTTAAATTATTAGAAGAATAATACACTTTATTTTAAATAATTAATTGTTATATTAAAGGTAAATGAATAATATGACATGTGGTATTGTAACGGTCGTTATTGGTAGGGAATTTTCAATTAACCCTCTATTAAATTATTTTAAAGAGTTAGATTCTGATGATTTCCATCTAAATTTGTATATTGTTCTAGGTTGTGATTCAGAATTCACCGATTTAGTTAAAAATAAAATTAATGAATTGAATTTGTATGATAAATATAAAAATATTAATTTCATTAACGGTGTTGATAGGTGTGAACCCCATTTAAATTGGAGTGAGTGGGAGAATTTAAGTAGGAAAACCAACCCTGAAGTTAAACATAGAGCGGCCTTAGAAAACATAAATATAGGTTTAAATGAATCTAAATATGAGGATTACATCCACTTTGTTGATGATGATACAATACCACCACCTCACGCTTTAAAGGATTTACTGAAAACTCATAATAAAATTAATAATTGTGGCATAGCCAGTGGTTTATACTTTAATAAAGTTTGGGTAGAACCCACTATAGCAGTTGGCGTTGATGAAGCAAATAGGAGGGTTGTTGCTAGTATAGAAAAATCTACTTGGCAAGGAGCTTCAATAGATAACTTATCAATCAGTAATTATTATGATATAGGGTTTGTGGGTAATGGTTGTATACTTATGAGTGGTCATGACACTAAAAGAATACTACCATTAACTGAGTATAGGGAGCAAAATGACGACATAGCACCACCAGATTTTATTATATGTAGAAGAATAAGAAGAATGGGTAAGTTAATTTCTATTGCACCATCTGTTACTCCGCAACATTTAAATGAAGTAGGTGAACCTATAGGTTTAACCCCTAATTATTTACAGTCAGTTAAAGATTCATCTGAATACCCTAAAATATTAGTCTTGACATATAATAGTTTTTTAAATTACAGTAAATTAAGTCAAGATTATGATGAGGTGTTAGTTATTAACCATAAAGAAATTAATAATGACGTTTCATTTCTAGAAAAATATGACAACATCAAGGTTATAAATAGAAGTATTATTGATACTTGTGTTAAGTATGATTATTACAAGAATTACTCAGAATTAAAGGGGGAAAGTATGAAATACGCTATCTTAGAAGAAATACATAAGTACATTTCAAATAAAACAGCTTACATAATATATTTATATAATGAAAGGAATAACACTATTCGTAGAATACCTTTTCTAGATAGTAGAAACCTTAAGAAATTTTTAAATACAAAACCATGAATAATAGAAAGTTATCAGAAGAAGAGATAAACATCACAAAACATTTATCTAATAAAAAATTACAATATTTAATAGAGTTAGGTGAAATTAAATTATCAGAAATTAAAAATAAGAATTTAACGGAAGAATTATATTTTAATTTAACAGAACTAAACACTAGAGAAGAACAATTTAAAGAGTTGTTGATGGATAAATATGGTGAAGGTTATGTAGATTTGAGTACTGGTGAATATAAAACAGAATAATTATGGCATTACAAACTTCTGGAACTATAACTTTAAATGATATTAGAGCCGAGTTCGATATTACAGATTCAGTTACCCTTAGTGATTTATATAGGGGTGGTGGGATTGTTCCGAATACGGCCACTAATAGCGATGTACCAACTAGTGGTACCATAAAATTATCTGATTTTTATGGGGCCTCTAACGCATCTTTACCAAATTATGTTGTACTTAGAGCAACGTCACAAAGTAATGCGTGTAACAATTCAGGGACTACTCTTACTATTTATCAACGCAGTAGAAGCTTTAATTACACTGATTTAATTTATGCTGACGCTAACGGTAATAGTTTTGCAGCTTCTGGTTGGTATGGTCAATTTTTCTCTGGTACCGTTAGACGATGGACTGGCACCGATTGGGGTGGTCCTGTTGTTAATTGTTAATTGTGGTGGTGGTGGTGTTCTAAGATAATTCTTTATACTTAATTTTTATATTTATATATAAACTTAATAATGACCAATATAAAAAACTATAATTTTACGGGTATTGATTTTAAAATAAGTAATAGCGAATACTATGATTTCTTTTTAAATACTGATGGACGTGAATATGACAGCTCAAATACACAACCATTAATTTCTTCATTTAACTTCACTTCTTTTAATGAAGGTCAAGACATTAATCAAGTAAGTAATGAGACGCCTTGGGTTGGTGCTGTATCTACTAATTTTAGTGCATCTACTTACGGGTTAACTGGTTTAGATAACGGTAAGATAACATATAGCGCTGGTTCAGATAATTTTCTAAATAAATTAACAGGTACCACCTTAAACATAGCTTCTGCTGACACTAATTTCACTCTTAATCAAGTTACTGGTTACACTGAAAATCATGTATATCCGATAAGCGTAGGAACAGGGTCCACATCAAATCATTTAAATTTCTGTGGTGGTTTTTATCAAGGTTATTATAAATTACATGGTCATGATTATCAAGTTTTACCTACCAGATATCAAAAAGGTTGGACTATATCTGTAGAATTAAAGCGTGATGAAAATGTTTGTAGTGGTACAACGGGTACTACTTTAAATGACACTTACCCAAATAATAAAGGATTCTTCTTTTATAATGGCACAAGAGCTGAGAATAAATTTTGGAATATATTCACTGGTAATACTACTGGTTGTACGTCAGGTTCTACCGACTTTTGCATGGACGTTAAAGAGACTGATGTAAATGTTAATAATATTATGGTTGAAGGTAGCGGTACTACTGTTAGTGTACCTTTAAGCCCACCTATTGTTGATGTTGATTTGATTAAAAATAATTTTTTAATATTCGGTAGGTCAGATGGTCTATTATGTTCTAATGAAGAGTCAGCCGATGGGTTTGGTCAAGTAAGGGCCGATAGGAATTATCAAAGAGAACCTTTTTACTCAACAATAGTAAGACAAGTACCTTCATTATCAACCAATCCGTTTTTAGTGTTCGGTAGGTCAGATGGTATATTATGTTCTAATGAAGAATCTTCTGATGGGTTGGGTCAAGTAAGAGCTGATAGAGATTTTTCTGGAACCACAGAGTCAGTTACAGAGATAGATAAAGACGCTGATATAGTAGATAACGCAATTGGATTTAGAATTAAAGATGATGGTAGTATAGGTTACAGATTATTAACGCTATCAGCTAACTGTAAGACTGTTGAAGTTGTTGAAGAGTATTCTGTTAGTGGTGCAGTGACTCCCAATGAATGGCAAATAATTACCGTTAAATGGGTAAACGACGACACATACACTGAATGTGATTTAGTAAATGGTGATAGAAGAAGAGGTAAGTATAAATTTTATGTAAATGAGTATTTAATATTTACCTCAAAGACACTTTATGAATTTGTACCTAGAGAATTAGATGACTTCATGGAGAAACAATTGGGTGTTCCGTATAATATCAGTGTTGGTGGTGGAACACAAGGTTTATTAGAAAGCATAACTTTCGATGGTCAAGACCCTGACGATTTAGGTTTAATAATAGAAGAAAATTTTGCTGGTAGTTTCATTGGTTCTATTAGAAGTTTTGATTTTTACGATGAACCTTTAAGTTGGTGTGGAGTAAAAGAAATTAATAACCCCGATTCACAAGGTATATTCTCAAGTGAGTTTAACAATATATTTATTTAAAAAGAAAAATTATGATATCAAAAGATGAAGTTCTACAAAGAATAACAAATAATATTATTTCTAAAACGGAAGAAAATAGTATAACCCCAGAAATATTAGGGGGTGTGATTGCAGACGCAGTTAATTTAATTAATAATACTTTCGTACAAGATTTTGTCCTAAGTGGTACGACTGTTTTACGTCCTAATAAAGTGGTAAATATACCCGATGGTATTACGGAATTAGGTGCTAATTGTCTTACTGGTGAAAAAATAACAAGTATTAATTTAGGTAATACACTTCAAATTATTGGTCGAAATTCATTATCATATAACCTAGTAGAAAGTATTGTTATACCTGATAGTGTTACAACAATATCTGATGATGCATTTAGAGCTTGTCCTATAACTGAGTTAGTTATTGGTAGTGGAGTTACTACAATACAAGGTGGTTTTTTTAGATGTGCTTTAGAAACTTTAGTAATACCTGATAATGTAATTGAGATTGGTCCTCTTGCTTTTCGTGAGAATAATTTAACTAGTGTTACGTTCGGTAGCGGTATTCAAAGTATAGCAAATGATTCTTTTACATTTAATAATCTTACTTCAGTTGATATACCATCTGGTACTACGGTAGGGCCGAATGCTTTTGATGACGGAGTAACTATAAATTTCGTGTAATAAGCACTTAATAGTCATATTCTATATATTTATTAATAAAAGAATTATGGCTGTATCGCAAATAGATAAAGATAAAATATTTACACAATTTAAACACTCCTTAGGAGCACCTATAAGGAACATTGAGTTATTGGATGAACAATTACTCACTTTTCTACAAATAGCTACTGAGGATTACTCTATGCGTGTTCAAAACTGGTTAATTGAGCATCAATGGCAATCGTTACTGGGTAAAAATATAGATACCACCGATATGGCCTTTGCTTTGTCGGTTAGAGATTTTGATTTCACAACTCAATTTACATACGCTTATTCTAAACAAGTGGGTCATCAAACTAGAGGACCATGGGAACTTAAGAAAGATTATATTGAGGTTGAAGCTGGTAGGCAAGTTTATACAATTCCAGCTGGTAGAGAAGTCAATGAAGTTTTATGGGTAACCCCACCTACAACTGATGCCGCATTATTCGCTAATTATGGTGGATTTGATGCTGGTTATGGTGGTGGTTTTGCTCAGATGGGTATTGGTAGTAACGCCAATGGAGCTTCTGGAGCTGGTGCAGGTAGTGGTTATTACGTAGCACCTGCATTTGACGTACTGTTAACCGCTCAAGATTTTAACCTTAAAAATAGAATGTTAAGGAGTGAGTTGGTTTATAAGATAACTGCTGGCCCAGATGGAACTAGATTGCTTCATCTTATAAGTACACCAGGTTCTAGATTATCGTTTGGTGGTGCTGGTGTAGGTGCTGGTGCAGGTGCGGGTGCGGGACCTACAGCCGTAGGTTTACAAGGTTGTAAAGTATGGTATCATTATTATGATACGGGTACTGACCCTGATAATATAAAGGAATGTAGAAAATTAAATCCCGATGTAATTACGTTACCTAATGAAGTTCCACTAGCGGAGTTAGATTTTAATGATTTTAACTTTCCAACTAAAGTATTAGTAAGGCAGTTATTTATGACTGAAGGTAAAAAAGCTTTAGGTAGAACTAGAGGTAAATTCGGTGGTATTGTTGGACCACCAGAGGCTGAAAGAACTATGGATTACGAAACTCTAATTAGTGAGGCTAATGATGAAAAAACTAAAATTCTTCAAGAATTAGATAGTAGGTTAGAAAGATTAGGTAGTGAGAAACAATTAGAAAGAGCAGCTAATGAAGCTGAAAGCTTAAATAAACAATTAAAATTTAGACCTTTAGGTTTTTACTTAAAATAATAGAATAATTTGAAATATAACATAATTAAATGGCTTTTATAACAAAACCCGATTTTAGTAACAATAGACAGGTTAAGCAGTTTAAGGAAACGATAACTCAACTTTCTGGTACCACAGTATTTGGTATCGCTGATGAGTTAATACCTTTAAATCTAAGCGCTGACACGATTAACATTGATGCTTTACAGAACATAAGAACTAGAGGTATTATATTACCAGACCAACTTACAACCTTTACTGGTACTTCATATCAAGTTTTAGGTAGAAATAATGATACTGGTAAAGTAGTTGGTTTAGAAATAACAGGTGGTTCTGGGAATGGGGTTTATATAAATGAAGATGTAGTTCCTATAACAGTGGGTGGCTTTGAAGGTGGTTTACCTGCTACCGATGAACAAGGGTTAACAGATAAAGAATTTAAAGATAAACTATTATTCCCATCGATAGCACCTAATATTGAAGATTTTGTTGCAACACCGCAACCTGAGTATAATGAACCAGCACCTTACGACGTTGATGTTAGCTGGGACATAACTGTTAATACGGTAGGTGCTGGAATTGGGACTTTTAGGTTGGAATGGAAAAGAAGTAATGAAAGTACTTGGAACACATTAACCACAAATAGTAATTTATCTAATTTTGCACACACATTAAATAGTGTTAATAACAATAATATAAATTATAGAATTTTTGTTGAGGATACTTCTGGCGCATCCCAAACTGCGACTATCACTAGGACAGTTCAAAATTATCAAGAACCTGATGGATTTATAATTACACAACCCTCTGGTAGTCTTATTGAGAGAGGTAGATTGTTAGGTACAACCTCAGATACTAGGGTTGTTAAGAACAGACAATACGCTTTATTAACAGGAGCTGCACTATTCAAAAGATTTAATGATAAAGAAGATGGTTCTGGAACTTGGACCTCTTGGAATGTACTATCAGCTTTCTCTGGAAATGACATACCCTCACCACTAAACTTTACACCGACAGATACTAATAACTACAACTCTCAAAATGAAGCTTTAGTACAATATAAAATTGAAGTAGATGATACTGGTGAATCTAACCAGAATGTGGTTGCTAATAAGGAAGTTAAAAAAATATTACCATATTTCTGGGGAGTGGATGAGAATGCAGTGACACCATCTCAATTTTATATAGAATCTGGTAATAAAGTAGTTCAAGAAAGTACTGGTACAATAAATATAAATTTCAATGCATCTAGTCAATATTTATGGTTTGCAATACCTGAAGATTCGGCATCAAAAACTGAATGGCTTGTCACCCAATTAAATTCAGGTGATATTGGAGGTCCAACTAATTTATTTAACGACCCTACCACAATAACAGTATCAAGTCCAACATCTGGTATATTCTGGGAAAAAAATTATAAATTTTATTACAGTAATTACCCAACTACAGTTAACACACCAATGCAACTAAATAATTAATACATGGCAATTATATTAAACGATAACCTTAAAATATCTGCACCTAAACCGTCAGAAGAAAGATTTTTACACCCATCTGGTAGAAGGTATGTGAATGCAGCTGAAGTTAATTCAACTATAGAAAGTAGTAGAAGGTTTATAGACTGTATTGTTTCTACTGATGAAGGTTTTTTCATATATGATGGTGGAACTGAAGATACGGATTTAATTCCGTATAATGTAACTAATCCTTCTGGTCTAACTTACTCTACATCTACAATTGAGATTAACGGCGATGCACGTCTAAGATTAAATGGTTCTGATTCATCATTTAGTGATGTTAAATTGATAGCTGGTGATAATATGTCGGTAGAAGCTTTAAGTGGTGATACAATAACATTTAGTGCTGAAAGTGGTCAGTTAATTTCTGATGGTGATGGTTATGTTATTAAAAATATAGACCAAAGTAATTTTGGTCAAGTAGGTTTTGGTTCAGTAAACTTAACTCTTTACGACCCATCATTTACTTCTAGTACGATAAACACATATGGTGTTACTGGTGTAGCTAGTTTTGCTACAGGAATTAACCACTCAATAGAGGGTGCTGCTTCTTTTGCTGCGGGTGCGACTAATCGTGTACTAGGAGATTTTTCGGCGGCTTTTGGTTTTTTAAATTCTGTTTCTGGTAATACTTCTATTGTATTTGGTGCTAGAAATAGCTCTAATGCTGATTTTTCTTCTTCGTTTGGTAATCGAAACTTGAGTACTGGCGCTGGTTCTTCTACTATTGGTATTAGATGTACCGCTAGAGCTGCTGGTGAAATTGTTGTGGGTGCAAACTCATTAGATGTAGCTCCACAAAACTCAGAATTAGTAAATGGTAGTGACTTATCATTCCACGTTGGTACTTCAGCTGACCAGAATAATAGAAACTCTCAATTGTTTGTATTTAGGTCTGGTCTTATAAAATTCAGACCAATTAACGTTAAAAACGCACCGTTTAATGTTAATATACCAAATGGTGTTGAAGGAGCCTTTGGTTTAGATAATCAAAATAATAACAGACCGACAATACATAATGGAACTGAATGGAAAGAATTAGCGTACGTGGACGAACTAGGTGGTGGAGCAAGTGGTTCAACGGGTGAGTTAATTAAAATAAATGAAGGTAATGGCGATGGATACGCCTTAAAAGACAGAAGTTCTGGTAATTATGGTATTATAGGTTTCAATGCAAAAGACTTTAGTTTTAGTGATACTTCGTCAACAACACTTGGTTCAACGGGTGAGAATTCATTTACTGAAGGGTTTAATACAACAGCTAGTGGACCTAATTCACATGCTGAAGGTAGGAATACACAGGCTACCTCTAACAATTCACATGCCGAAGGTTCTAATACACTAGCTAGTGGTCCAAATTCACATGCCGAAGGTGATGGTTCAGTGGCTAGTGGTATTAATTCTCATGCTGAAGGTGATGGTTCAGTGGCAAGTGGGTTTACTTCTCATTCCGAAGGTGATTCTGTTGCTGGTGGTGCATATTCACATGCTGAGGGTCAAGGTACTCAAGCTTTAGGTACTTTTTCACATACTGAAGGTAATAATACCCAAGCTACTGAGACTAATTCACATGCAGAAGGTAGTGGTTCAATAGCTAGTGGTTTTACATCCCACGCAGAAGGTAGTTCTACAATTGCTGGTGGACCTAATTCACATGCTGAGGGTGATACTACTGTTGCGAGTGAAGTAGCCTCACACGCTGAAGGTTTTAATACTGTAGCTAGTGGTGCGTTTTCTCACGCCCAAGGTGATAATAACTTTGCTAGGGGTGTTGGTGAACATTCTGGTGGTATATATGGTACTGATTATACAGCTAATGGTAATTTAACTGATAGATTGGTTAATTATGGTAATGGTATAGGACCTTCTTCTAGGGGTGATGCGTTCACGATATACAGAAATGGGGCAGTTAGGTTTTATAGGGCAACAACTGGTAGTATAACAAATTCAAGTAAAGAAGGATTATTAATTTACGATTCTGATGATAATAACAGACCAACAATACACAATGGAACTGAATGGAAAGGATTAGCTTATGTCGATGATTTAAATGTTGCCGAAGGTAATGGTCAGTTAGTGGCAATAGATGAAGGTAATGGTGTTGGTTATGTCTTAAAAGATAGGGTTACTGGTAACTATGGTAGTATTGGTGAAAATGCAAAAGATTTTAGCTTTAGTGATACTACATCAACAACAAAGGGCGCAACAGGTGCCTTTTCATTTGCTGAAGGATTTAACACAACGGCTAGTGGTACGTACTCACATGTCGAAGGTTTTTTTACTGAAGCTAGTGGTAGGTACTCACATGCTGAAGGTAGGATTACTATAGCTAGTGGTGTTAATTCTCATGCTGAGGGTGCTAGTACTGAAGCTAATGGTAGTGCTTCACATGCTGAAGGTAGGAGTACTATAGCTAGTGGTGTTAATTCTCATGCTGAGGGTGCTAGTACTATAGCTAGTGGTACGCTTCTCACGCCCAAGGTCAAGATGTTTATGCTAGGGCATTTGGTGAACATTCTGGTGGTATATATGGAACTGATTATACACCAGTTAATGGTGGTAGTAGTCACCCGACTGATAGATTGGTTAATTACGGTAATGGTATTAGTACTTCATCTAGAGATGATGCGTTCACTATATACAGAAATGGGGCAGTTAGGTTTTATAGAAATGAACTTTCAGCTATAACTAACGCTGACGCTGGTTTCTTAATTTATGATTCTGATGATAATAATAGACCGACTATTCATAACGGAACTGAATGGAAAGGATTAGCTTATGTAGATGAATTAGGTGGTGGAACTACTGGTTCAACGGGTGAATTGATATTCAATGGTAATGGTTATACTTTGAAAGATAGAGATGAAGCTAATTATGGTAATGTGGGTGTTAACGCAAAAGATTTTAGTTTCAGCGTTTCAACTAGTAATATTAATGGGGCAATAGGTGATAACTCTTTCGCCGTTGGAGTTAATACAAAAGCTAGAGGGGATGTATCACATGCCGAAGGTAATGAAACAAGGGCAGATGGTTCAAATTCACATGCCGAAGGTGATGGTTCAGTGGCTAGTGGTGTTAATTCTCATGCTGAGGGTGATGGTTCAGTGGCTAGTGGTGCATATTCACATGCTGAGGGTGCTAGTACTGAAGCTAATGGTAATGGTTCTCATGCTGAAGGTGTTGTTACTGAAGCTAATGGTAGTGCTTCACATGCTGAAGGTAGGAGTACTATAGCTAGTGGTTTTGCTTCACACGCCGAAGGTCAAAATGTTTATGCTAGAGCGTTTGCTGAACATTCTGGTGGTGCTTTTGGAACTGATTATACACCAGTTAATGGTGGTAGTAGTCACCCGACTGATAGAATAGTTAACTATGGTAATGGTGTTGATAACTCTAATAGGGATGATGCATTTACTATATATAGAAACGGCGCAGTTAGGTTTTATAGAAATGAACTTTCAGCTATAACTAACGCTGACGCTGGTTTCTTAATTTATGATTCTGATGATAATAACAGACCAACAATACACAATGGAACTGAATGGAAGGGATTAGCATATGTGGATGAATTAGGTAGTGGTGGTACTGATACTAAAATAAATGCATTAGGTTTTAACTCAGCTGATGGCGTTCTAACTGCAACTAGAGATGATTCAATTACTGTAACTACTAGTTTAGATGGTAGATATTCATTATTAAACCATACACACACAATATCAGATATAACTAATTTTCCAGTGGATATAAGTTATTTCAATAATGACGCTGGTTATATAACTAGTTTCACTGATACTAAAATAAATGCATTAGGTTTTAACTCAGCTGATGGCGTTCTAACTGCAACTAGAGATGATTTAATTACTGTAACTGTTGATTTAGATGGTAGGTATTCATTATTAAACCACACACACACAATATCAGATATAACTAATTTTCCAGTGGATATAAGTTATTTCAATAATGACGCTGGTTATATAACTAGTTTCACTGATACTTATTTAGATGGTGCAGGATTTAGTACTTCTACTGGTGTACTATCATTAAGTAGAAATGATGGTTTATCTGATGTAACTGTTGATTTAGATGGTAGGTATTCATTATTAAACCATACACACACAATATCAGATATAACTAATTTTCCAGTGGATATAAGTTATTTCAATAATGACGCTGGTTATATAACTAGTTTCACTGATACTTATGTTAATGATGTTTTATTTGATACCTCTAATGGAGTTTTAACATTAGATATAATTGGGGGTGCTAATCAAACAGCAGATTTAGACGGTAGGTATGTTGATTTGAGTAATACACAAACTATTGGTGGTGAGAAAACTTTTACTTCTAATTCAATTTTCAACGGTGATGTAGGTATAGGGACAGATACACCATCTGCTAGATTAGATGTAAACGGTAATATAATAGCAGATAAAGTTTATTCTACATCAGCAACATCATCTTTAAGAAAATTAAAGAAAAATTTATCACCTTTTAACAATTCTGCACTAGCTTTAGTAGACTCCCTAGATATTTATACTTTTGATTATAAGGAGGAGAATAAAGGGGTGGACCAAATAGGTATTATGGCTGATGATTCACCTGATGAGTTTTTAACAGAAGAAAAGGATGCGGTTAACTTGTATAAAACTCTATTTGTTCAAGCTAAGGCAATACAGGAATTATCACAAAAGAACAAGTATTTAGAAAATAAATTAAGTAAGCTTGACGAATTAGAAAAGAGATTGAAATTAATTGAAGATATATAATGGCAAGAGAGTTCAATTCAGTAGTAACATTTGATGATGCTCATTACATGGTGGCTAATGAGGGGTATTTCCAATTGCAATCTGCAATGCCCACTGGAAGTGAATGTATGAGTAAGGCGGCAATACAATTTTTTTTACAAATTGATGAAACAAGGATTTCTAGTTTGGATATGAATCAACTAGTCCCTTATCAATTATTGTCACCATTAACAAACCTAGGGTGGAGAGTTAAACAAGATTCTGAATTTTGTGAAGAAGGCGTTACATTAGAGATTGAATCTACAGACCCTACTATTAGTGGAGCATTGGACGGGACAGCGACGGTGACTGTAACCTCAGGTGAAGGTCCTTACATTTATACATGGAGTAATGGTTCTACAACTAGTACTTCATCTACCACTAACACAATTACTGATTTAACTGTGGGTACTTATACCGTTACCGTAGAAGATTCTAGAGGTAATACAGCGAGTATAAGTACTATTTTATACGAAGGTGCAGTTGAATGTGCTGAAGGAATGGATGTAGCTATTATAATTGACTACTCTGCGAGTATGGCTGAAGATATTGAAAACACTAAATCTGGTGTATCAGATTTGGTTAACACTATTGAAACTGAAACTAACACTAATGATTATAGATTGGGTTTATGTATTGTAGATGAATGGTTTAATTCGGCAATTCAAGTTATTTATAATAATCCATATTATGATGAATTACCTAATAATCAAAAATTAACGTTAAATAGTAATGCAGATACAACGATTTATATAACAGCAATGGAGATGTTTAATATAAATAATAACTCTACGTTTAATACCCAATTAAATAAGATAAACAGCGATGTATTTAGATTAGGGAGTGGTGCGAGTTTTCCAGAACCAATGGATATAGCATTAGATAAAGTTTTAAATAACAATTTACTTGGTCAATTTAGGTCAGGTGTTGCTAGGTATGTAATTTTAATAACCGATGCTTTACCTGGTGGATTAGATGATGATTTTACTGAGGAAGTTAGAAATCGTATCGCATCATTAACACAAGATTGTATTGATAATGGTGTTGTTGTTATAGTTCTTGGTCAAGGTGCTACAAACCCAATTTGGCAAGACCTTGCGACAGATACTGGAGGTGATTTCAATACCACATATAACGCTAACACCATTTCTGATATCATTGAATCTTCATGTAATGGTAATGTATACTATTAATAAATAAATAAATAAAGATAATATGGCAACTAACGGATTTGTGGGTTATGGGATTTTAGAGAGATATAATATTGATACGGGTGAACCAACAGGTGAGACTAAACCCAATACAGAGTTTATAGGTGGTGAATTAAATGAGGACTACGTAGCTCCAGTTTTTAATACATCTATTTGCCCAATAACTAATCCTGATGGTCAACCACCAGTAGTAACTAATTTGGCTGAAACTAATAATTCTCAAACATCTATAAGTATTAGCTGGAATAGTACTGATGATGTTGGTGTGGTATCTCAAACTATATATTACCAAGCGGCTGGTGGTGTTTGGTTAACAATAAATGTTGGAGGTGGTGTTAGGAATTATACGATAAGTGATTTAGGGATAAATACGAATTATATCATTTATATTACCGCTAGAGATGCGGCTAATAATGTAGGGACTAGCGATAGTTTGTTCACTGGTACAGTTAAAAATTTACCAACTATTAATATATCAATCGATGCTTTTGATACCACACAACAAGCTTGTAGTTCTTTATCATCGACGAGACTTATTTTTTGGGATGACCAACTGAATAATGGTGAAGTTGGGGGTACTGATAAGTTATTTGAAAATATAGAAGGTACATTACCCTTTGATGGTAATAATAAATTCTACACATTTAATGAAGATAATCAAGCCACTAGTGATTCAATAATTAAAGTAGATTCAAATGGTATTATAACACTAAAATATGATTGTTCACAATCATTAAGTGTTATACCTTCAAGTGAAGACGTAGATGATAGTGCAGGTATATTTTCATTTAGTGTAACTTCAAATACTACTTGGAATGTTTTTAATAATGATTCTTGGATAGATATAAATTATTCGACTGTCGCTGGAATAGGTAATGATAATACAGTTTCGGTAAACTATTCACAGAATACTACTGGTAATGAAAGAACTGGAAGTATAGTTTTAAGGACAACAGATAGTTTTATAACTAGAACAATTTCATTAAGACAATTCTCAGATTCACCTACATTTCAACAAACCTTAGCTAGAGATTCTTCTTCAATAGAAAATGCTTGTGGTGGTGTGTTAAATTTAACTAAATATACAGACACTGAATCCCTCAATTCAGCTAGTCAATTATATGAAAATAGTAATGGTGATTTAGAACAGATTTCTGGATATTATTCAGATGGTAATACATGGAAGTTTTGGGATATTAGAACTGAGTCATTCACTAGTTCTGGAATATGTGATTTTTCAGGTGGTATTTAACTTAAAATGATTATGATGTTTAATAAAAAATTACATATTTATAAAACGGAGCGTAAAACCCATTCATCGCTTTTGCGTGGATGGGATGTAAGCGACTCCAATTACACTTACGTTTTTGCCAAAAAATATCGTACTTTTACAAAAGTTTAAACTATTTAATAACATATGCTTAAAGGTTTTAAATATAGATTAGCTTTAAAAAATAATTTGAGTGGGGAACACACTCTTAAAAATCAGGACGAACTGTTGACGTTAGTCAAAGTGCTGACCCCTGAAGCCCATCCCATCGCCTCTGGCGTGGGTGGGTAGTTCACAATTAAATGATTAATAATAATATATAATAAAAACAAAAAAAAATGGAAGAAAAAAACAGAAATTTAAAAAGAGGTAAAACTCTAAGAGATAACTCAGACCCAAGAAATCACATAAGAAGGGAAGATGAAGATGATAATAACACTGAAGGTACACCAAATAGAGGTTTTCAGGGGTCAGGGACTGTTCAAGATAAAAAGGGTTTGAGTCTTGCAGCTAAAATAGCTATAGGGGTTTTAATAGTGCTAGGTGTAGGTGTAGGTTTAGCTATATTTTTATAAAACGGAGCGTAAAACCCACCCATCGCTTTTACGTGGGTGGGATGTAAGCGACAAAGGTAATGATTAACCAATACTATCTGGTTCAGGAACTGACTCGGATATAAAACAAAAACGGAGTAAGGCGTTGCCATTAGGTGAGTCTATGACCTCCGAAGCCCATCCCATCGCCTCTGGCGTGGGTGGGTAGTTCACAATATGAAGTTAAAATAAAGTAAAAAAAAAAAGGAGGTGTTAAACCTCCTTTTTTTCTAACTTTCTAAGTTTTTTGTAATCCTCAACATCGATTTCAATGCCAACTAAATTCAATTCTTTTTCTATTTTATTGGCCTTACCTTCATCTTTATTAAGTTTAGCTTTAACCCACATGTTATATATCCACCCTTCAAAGTTTTTGTCATTTTTACTTGGATTTTCATTTAAATACCAATAACTTCTTTGTTCAGCCCAAGGCTCGTACTTTAATATATCCTCTACCGTACCTAAATCAACACCCCATTTCGCTGAGGTTACAAATATATTTGGATTTCCTTTATCGTCGTCATGTACATTAAATTCAGCGAATGCTTCCAATTGCTTAGGTATTTTAGAAGACCCTTTCATTGTATTAATATCTTCAACTTCTAAACGTTTTATTGTGGATAAAAACATATTTTTATCGTATTTAATACCTTCAATTCTTTCTATTTCCTTTCTTTTATTATAATCATCAACAACTTCATTCCACTTTAACCCTAAATCTTCTAAATTATTAGGTACTTTTTTATTTCTTAACCAAAATTGGATTTCTTTATCCTCCATTGACATTAAATCATCATTATAGTCATCTTGGTCACCTTCTTTTATTGATGTTCCATTGGTTAATTGACATTGTGACTCAGTGAATACCTTGAAATCACTTAATGTCATTTCTTTAGTCTTCTTATCCTTAACCATATCGACTATAATATCATCTCTAATTTCAGGACTAAAACAAACTAATAGAGGTTTTATTCTTTTATTAAAGTTATCCAAATATTTTGGTACATTATATTCTTCCGTTGTTAATTCTGGATTACCCTCAATTTGTTCAGCTGGAATCATCATACAATTTAGATGTACGCTTCTTTTACCAGTTTCTTTATCAGTTTTAACTTTAACATCACCATGTGACTTTACAGTACCAGTATTTACATAATACATTGTATCACCTAAATGAATGTCCACATCATTCTGAATAGCCAACTCCATGTGAGCCTTTCTAGCTTTATAGTTACCAGCTTTAGTCTTAGTTTTAGATTCCTTAATGTAAGTTGATTTAGACTCTTTAACATTAGATTTAGATGCTATTTTCATCAGTGGTACCCTAAAGTTGTAAATATCGTCAACAGTTTTATTATATAGTTGAATGAATTTGTAACCATCACCATTTAATAAATATTTAATAGCTTCTGATAAAAATTCTTCAATGTATATCGGCATTTTAGATGACTTAATTGTATTACCAACTAATTTAATCTTACCATCGATAAGGTTAGCATAATTTTTCCTAGAGAAATTAATTGTTGATTCACAAATATCATCAATATCTAGGCCCATACGGCCAATCATATACAATTCATTGTACTCATCAACAACTGCATCTAAACCAACAGACTCAACACCTTTTTTGCTTTCCGTAAATCTATGCGTACCTTTAGGTGTATATCTAAACTTGTCAACATCTTTAGGTATTGCAAAGTTGAAACCATCAGTGTTCTTTAAGTCAACACCTCCAATTCCACCAACAAAAGTACCATCTTCTGTTGAAATGTCATACACATATCCATTAGGACATCTATTTTTTATAACCTCATTTAACCAAACTTCATCACTTTTCATTTTAGTTTTATTAGTAAAAGATGAGTTATTTCTATTTTTATTTTTTAATCTAAATGAGATGAAATTTTCTTTATCTTTTATAGTTCTTATTTTTTTATCAATACCTAAACAATCCATAATATACCCAATACCAGACATAGCAACTTGAGATTTCATACCAATATCTGAACAATCTTCTAAATAATCACCATAACCATCTGAGGAAAAAACACCATTTAAAAAAGCTAATTTATTTTTATCACTAGCATTTAATATGTAATACGGAATTTTCTTCTCTCTGTATGAAGTATAAAAATCTTTACTAAATTTAATACTTACGTATTTAGAATAACTAACTAGATTATAAACACCACTAGATTTTCTATGGTCTTCAATCTTTGTTTTAATATCAAATTGTTCTTCTATAATTAATTGTAATTTAAGTAATTTATCATAGTTAGATGAAGAAATTTCAAAAACACTTCTTTCCCCTTTATTAATATTTATTTCACCAGTTCTTTTAGATTTATAATATTGTTTTCTATCACCATAAGTAGCGGAACCATCACCTAAAAAATAACCATATAGAAATGATACTTCTTCATCTAAATATTCAATACCTTCATTATTAAAATTTTCAACATTTCTAACATCTAATAAATCACCTCTTTTTAAATCTTTAGGTTTTATTTGTTTAGTATTTTGAAAAAGTGAGTGGTCTTCGGTTACACAAACTAATTTATCCTTTGTAGAGACTCTATGTATTTTTTTATCTGTTTTATGACGATATATATAATTAATTTCTTTCCAACCATTTACGGTTAAGACTTCATATGGTTTGATTTCATAATCTCTAAGTTCTTCTTCATCAATAAACTCTGAGTTAGGATTATATAAATCAGAGATTGGTAGAATATCTATCTCTTTCGTTTTTTTCCACCTGATAAATATTGGAGTGTTAAAGGTTACTGAATCTCCAACTAAAGGTGTGAATCCTTTATCAACAAAGAACCAAACCATTAATCTTAGATATTGTCTACCTCTACAAGTGGTTTCTTCAGCACATTCAATATCACCCCAGTTAAATATGTTAGGTGCGCCCAAAGAACCAAAAAATGAGTTACCTAGAATTTTAATAGGTAATTGTTTCTTATCATACGTACTTGCTAAAGCTGAGTTTTCTTTTATTTGTTTTTTAGCAAAACCCAACTCTTCCTCAGTCATAGATTCACCTTTCGTATCTATAATCTCTTGGAATGTTCTAACTTCAGCTTTATGTTCATTCATTAAACCTTTAAACTTATCCCTTGTATTTGCAATATAAAGTAACATACCTTTCATTACATCACTAATATCCGTATCTGGGAATATATCCCAAGTTATTTCAATATTAGGGTATAGGGCAGCAAAGTCCAACTTAACAACATCAGTTCTATAACCAACTTCCAGTAACCTAGATAAACCACCTGTAAAAGTTTGTCTTTCTTTTAACTCTGGTACGGCCAACCTATTCTCATACGACCAAGCTAACATAATCAATTTCCATATACCTGCGGTACCCATGGTTATAGACCTCATGTATGAGGTAGGTATTAACTTAGATAATAAGAAAGCTGCTTGGTTAAATTCAGCATCGACTTTTTCTGTTTCCCATAAATCGTCAAGTAGGTATCTCCTTATAATCATTTTACCTTTGACAAGCTCATATCCTTCTTCTAATGGCTTTTCTTCAGTAATCTTATAATATGTACCGTCAGTATCATTAAAAGCGTAATCAGTAACGCTATCAGCCCACATGCTGTAAATCTTATCACCGTCCACATACACTCGGTTAGGTTTGTTCTTTTTAGCGTATTTAGTAATATACTTTAATCCAGCGCTTTTTATATTGGAGTTAATTGCTTTTGCTCTACGCACAGCATGATAAACATCAATAATATTATAACCCCACATCGTTGTTTGCTTGTAATACTCTCGCTCACCACCTAATTTAAGAGATTTATCAACTCTTTTTATTTTGTGCTCACCAGTAGGGTCCAAAGTTTTGGCCACCAATTCAATGTCAACACCTAAAATGTCGCATCTAGTGAAAATAAAATCCCAGTCGAAGTTTTCTGAGTTATAGCCAGCAATTGTATCAGGTTTTAATTTTTTAATAACCTCGAACATCTTGAATATAGCGAATAACTCTTCTTCTCTATCGTCAACATCAGGACCTGTTTTAATTTCTATAATATCTTCGTAACCTCTATTATCCTTTACACCGACTTGGAATATTCTTGCATCCTTATACCTAACTGGTTGATTTTTCTCATCGAACTCATAAAGTTTGGTCAAATCTTCGCCAGTACTCATTCGACTTTTAACGTCTTCTATTTCCTCACGTGATAATAAAGTACCTTTAGGTTTAAGTCCAGTTGTCTCTAAGTCAAATTGTAATCTGTGTAAATCATCATAGTCATCAAACCCTTTAAATAAACGCTTACCTGATGCAATTAAGTATTGTTCGATAGGGTTGATTGCAACAAAGTTTCTTTTATCACTCTCACCATACACATCAATACCACCCTGCTTAAAGAAATTTAATAGTTTTCCATAAGGACCAGTACATTTGGCCATAAACTTAAAACCATCTTCCATCCTTGGTGCAATACCTTGGTTATTTAATGAAGTCTTTAGTCTAGTTATAGTAACGCCGAATTTCTTACAAGCTTGTTTAATCTTATTCCTTTTACCACCATACATTTTTTTTGTGATAGGTTCCTTAAACCAAACAAACGACGTGATATCATCTTTAACCACGTATTTACCCTTAACAGGGTCGTTTATTATTAAAGAAACTTTATCGGCACCATAAGGTATTTCAACATTTACAATGTATTTTTGAGGGTTTCTTCCTTCTAAGAATCTTGATATTTGTTCATCGTTAATCATAAAACTATATTATACTTATTACCTACAAAGTAACTAGTATAATAACCGAAAAACAAGTTTTTTGTAATAATTTTTAAAATAAAGTGGTGTTTATCAGGTTTGTCTATATCTCAAATAGTACGTAGGTTAAAACAACAATCTACTAAACAAATATGGTTACTACATCCCACATTACTTCGTAGAGAGTACTGGTACAAAAACATTTTATGGAGTGCAGGTTATTTTGTTTGTTCAATAGGTGAAGCAAGTCCAGATACAATTCGTCAATATATTTTAAGTCAAGGTTAATTAGTTACCTTTGTCGCTTACATCCCATCCACGCTAAAAAGCGAT
>Ga0306912_1000480_pt1 | contig 23378 bp, 21 predicted proteins | sample AntRauFillE10628_FD_190443 | JGI IMG/M metagenome (GOLD analysis project Ga0306912, IMG submission 190443) | Saline lake microbial communities from Rauer Islands, Antarctica - Metagenome Filla E10 #628 (v2) (version 2) | ecosystem: Environmental > Aquatic > Non-marine Saline and Alkaline >... | reverse complement strand
CGGACGATGCTACGGCTCGCGCCATCTCATTCGGCACTCAATTCAAAGGTTTCGGTGCGGAACTTCCAACCACTACAACTTCAGGGAAAACCTTACTCATAACTGCCCAGTATTACGATACTAATCTCTGGAGTGTGTTATCAGCAGAAATTCAATAATATGGCATATTTCAACACAGCAGACGCAACATATTCACAGTCTATATCTACTCAAGACTTTATCCCTCAAGGTATGGCATGGAATAATGACGGTACGAAGATGTATGAGATTGGGGAAGGTTCAGACAAAATCTATGAGTATGATGTCTCAACTCCATACGACATAGCTACTGCTGTCTTTTCAAAATCGATAAATACACAAGACTCTTCCCCTCAAGGAATAACATGGAACAATGACGGTAGTAAGTTGTATGAGATTGGTTATACTTCAGAAAAAATCTATGAGTATGATGTCTCAACACCATATGACATCGGCACAGCTACATTCTCTAAATCGATAACCACACAGGATACTAGACCAACAGGAATGGCATGGAACGGTGATGGTAGTAAAATGTACGAGATTGGGGAAGGTTCAGACAAAATCTATGAGTTTGATGTCTCAACACCATATGACATTTATACAGCTGTCTTTTCCCAATCTGTATCTACCCAAGATAGGGCACCAACAGGAATGGCGTGGAACGGTGACGGTAGCAAGATGTATGAGATTGACGAAGCTTCAAAAAAAATCTATGAGTATGATGTCTCTACACCATACGACATAGCTACATCTGTCTTTTCTAAATCAATAGATGCACAAGACTCTTCCCCTCAAGGAATAACATGGAACAATGACGGTAGCAAGATGTACGAGATTGGTTCTGGTTCAGACAAAATTTACGAGTATGACGTTGCACCACCACCACCAACAGCCTCCCCAATCGCACATATCTTACAAATGATTTAATATGTTAGACGTAATACAAAAACTCACCGAACAACAATAATATGTACGCAACAGCACCATACGCAACAACTGAATACGGCACAGAAGGGAACTCAGCTGTCTCCGATACTATTGAGGCCTCTGTATTGACAATGACGCTCACAATGCCGGACGTAGAGATCAAGGCCGGACAGAATATCTCTGTATCAGCCCTAGAAGCTACTCTAAGCTCCGTAGAATTTCTCGTAGGTAATGCTGCCAGATTCAATGCTAGTACGCTTACATTGCAGATCACGGCGCCTGAGCCGGAGATAAACCTTGGTGCGGAACTGGATGTATCACCTTTAGGCCTAACACTGAATATTCCTGATCCGGAGGTAAAGATCACGCCGACTATAAATGTAGATCCGCTTGAAGCTACCTTAAATGCTAATGATCCGGATATCTACTTCGGAGTAAAGATAGCCACTGATCCGCTTGAAGCTAACCTACGCCTAGTAACTCCGCTTGTATTTGCCACCTTCTGGTTTGATAAGGATGAGGAGTATGAGGAGAACTTCTGGTCGGATAAGGATGCAGACTACGAAGACGGCGTCTTCTGGTCGGATAGGGATTCAGAATATTAAGCTATACTTAAACTATGAAACACGAGGTAACAACCATAGATAACTTACTAGGATTCGGGAATGATCGTCTCGGATCTGATGGTGAGCATTACGCCTCAGCTAACTTTAAGGTCGGACGCTCCGGAATGGCAATGTCTGAGAAGCTAACCGACGTACCTTTTAATACTACGTACTTTGATAATACTGAGATCACGCCGGGTAAGATTGATATCATCTGCTCCGGCCCGGGAATGATATTTGAAACTCTTGAAAGAGTACCTTTTGTATATGCAATTGATCGAGACTACATGGTATGGGCGTCTGCTAACGGTACCGCTAATTGGAGACTGCTTGGTAACCTACTAGAACTTGATTCTGCCCTTGATAATGGATTTGCTAAAAAGCCCCGTGGTATGAATATTGGCCCTAAGGGTAGGCTTATTGTAAGTACCCGATCTGATATCTCTATCTATGATCCGGACCTTGTAAAGTTTCTAGGCGGTATTGATGTAACAAACGGGTCAAACAAGATTGATGGTACCGGCTTTAATGATGTCTCTGGAACTTACTGGGTGGATGAGTACGTGATCATCAATGATGGTGATACTGACTACATCTACAAGGTGACAGCACAGACAGACACTGAGCTTACCCTTAGTGCTAACTATGACGGTACTACACAGACAGGGATTGATGCTATTACTCGGGCCGGATGGACTACACAAGCCAAAACAATTGCGACTGTATCTCCGATCATGGACGTGAATCCACACGCTAACTACGAAGATACGGTACTGATCGGCCGGAATAATCAGCTTTCAACCTTCAATGTTGTGAGTGACTCAGTAGCAGCTAATGCGATTGACTTCCCGAACGGCTTTAATATTCGCAACCTACTGGTCGGATCAACCGGAATCCTGATTGTAGCTAACTTTAATGAGAGAGGTTACGTTGCCCTCTGGGACAATGACGCTACCCGATCAATTGCCCCGTGGATTCCTTTCCAGAGTAAGATTACCGGAGCTACGGTGCTTGATAGTCAATTTATAATCCGGACGCTCGGATCCTTTTACATAACCGATGGTTACTCAGAAAGACTCTTAAAGACTGACTTCTTAGATCAGGATACCTTCCCGGAGCGAACAGAGAACCGAGATAATATGGCTAATACTAACGATGGATTCTACATGGGGCTTGATAGTGAGGGATATCATGGTAAAGCAAAGTCTGGTATCTATCATTATCACTCAAGCACAGAGCTTTTCACACACCTGAGAGCTTCAGCTGCAAGCCTTAAAGATCTGGAACTTATCAGCACACACTCAGATCCGTCATCCGGCCGAGTGTTCTTCAGTACCGAAACAGACGGAACGACATCATTTAAGTACCTAGAGAAGAACAAGGCTTCAGACTATGCTTCTTACATCAGTGAGGAGCTGGTACCCGGCCCGAACAAAAAGTACGCCTCATCGGTATATTTGGACATCTCAGTAGCTGATCCGGCGTATCAGGACAATCCGATCAGCTTTACTGTTGTATGCAAGGTTGCCAGCGTTGATCAGCAGATGCAGACAGAGAGCGCAATTAAGACGACAATGACAGAAAATGACGAAATTGTGGTAGATGAGACAGTTTATGCAGAGGCGACACTTGGTGATGAGGTTGTTATACTAGAAGGTAACAATGCTGGCCAAACCCGTAATATTGAATCAATTGCGGACGGCGGAACAGACACAGCAACCTACACTCTTGATCGAGATCTAGACAACCTATCAGATGCTGATACGGAGATCACACTTACTCCGTTTAGACTGGTAGGCGTACAAACCTACACTGACGAGGATCGAGTACCGGATGTATTCTTTGACGTAAAAAACGACGTAAAAGGGCGTCGATTCATGCTAAAAGTGGAGATCATTGATGCAGATATACCGCTAGAGCTACGCCCTTCTTACTTTGTTTATGAGAATGACACCATTGTATAATTATGAAATTCACAGAATTCTCAAAAAAGGTTTCTGATGGCGACATAAAGCTAGAGGAACCGAAGACATACGAGGTAGATACAAGCCGGGATCTTCGGTATGTAGCTGAATCTTCTCTTGATCGGACTGTACGAAAGGCCAGAATTGACAATAATCTTACGTAGGCTGAAGTAGTGTATAATAGAACCAACTATGACTTTCCTTGAAGCAAAAAAAGCACTAGCAAATGAGCTAAACATTGAGTATTCAAAACTTAATCAGAATGATCGATTCTCAGAAAAGGATCTGGAGGCCTGGATCAATCAAGGGGTAAAGATGATCTGGGATCGTCACAGCTGGGACTTTACTGAAGGACAGCTTGAAGGAACGCTATCGTCTGCTGAGATCTCTAAAGGTTACTTGATGTATCCGGATGAGATGATCGTCGGTAGTATGCAGCTACTTTTCCTTGGTGATGATGAGATGGACAAGATCGACTTCCATGACTTCCGGCGCATTATGAAGAAGGAACCGAAGAATCAGCATGAGATCTTTGCTGAATTCAAACGAAACATCTACATCAACCCGAACCTGATGAAGGTCGGTAAGGATGTTGAAGGATACGGCAAGCTCGGATACGAAACCATTACTGATGACACAGCCGACGTACCTTTCTCTACATCCTCAGGAATAGACTCTTCAGGTAACGATGCGATCGTGTCTATAGCGTATGCAGAGGCCTTGAACTCAGATAAGCTCAGAGAGCCTGAGAAGGCCAACAATGAGAAGCAGCAGGCCATTGGTATCGTTGATCGGATCTGGAGTAACTACGCCGACAACAGAGCCTCAGAGACGGTGGTACGCCCTCAATTCATTGTGCCGGACTACTTTGACGACAATACGACACCTAACAGCCCTCAGTACCGTGGTAAATTTGATATTTAATTATTATGGCTTTATCAGAAACACAGCGTAAAGATTATAGTAAGCGCCTTTCAAAGGCGATCGGACAGGTGCGTGACATCAGCCGGACGGTAGCAAATGCTCCGGAGGGATCTTTTGCCGGTAATAATACACAGACGCAGCCTTCCGGTGGAGATCGTACTAACGTAGTAAACCAACCGAATAAGACTTCTCAGGAAGTACCTTTTAATGCTTTGCCGGGTACAGAGATACAGAACTTAGACAATAACTACGGTATTGATAACTTCGGTGAACAGGCCGGACGTGCTGGTTTCTCACAGAATCAGTTTAGCGAGTACGTAGAAAATACTACTAACCTTACTACTGAAGAGCGTGACCAGATCCGTAATGATCTTGGCGTCAGTGACGCTGAGGTTGATGCTTTTTATATTCCAGATCAGGGTACAAAGGAAGTCTTTGAAGATGCGTATGATCAGTCTGATCTCCCTGAGACAAAGGCCCGAATGCAGAATGTGAACCGACAGATTGAGAAGGCCCGAACAGATCTAGCTGATGCAGTAGAGCAGATCGATGACAATCCTTTCTTATCGGAGGATACTCGAGTAGGACGAGGACGCCGACGCTTAGATCAGGCCGAGACACGAATTGCTAACCTTCAGAACCGGTACCGAAACCTTCAAGGTACATACAGTCAGGGTATGACTGAGCTTGAACAGATGATGGGCTACCGAGATGCTGATATCAGTCAGCGTAATGCAAACGGTACTCAGAAGCTGAACTACCTTCAGAAACTAGCTGAACGAAAGGCCGAGGAACTACGTCAGGATCGTTTCTCAGATGAGATCCAGGAAGAGACCGTGCCATACCTACAAAACTACGGACAGGACGGTGGAGATCCTAGTGTTGTCGGAAGCAATCCAACCGGATACTACCGCTGGGATCCTGAACTTCAGAAGTATGTTGAAGTAGAGGGGCCACAGGACACGCCGGAATCACAAGCTAACGCACCATCTATGACATTTCAGGAATTCATACGACAGCGTAAGAACCAGGAGAACCCTTACTGGGATGCCCAGACTCCTCGAGGAATGAAGATGCTACGCCGTGAATGGGAGGATATGCAGCAGGGACAGACACAGGAATCAGCTCCACAGCAGCCTCAAACACGCCGGGCGCCTCTTTCAGAAGAAGACACAAGCCCCGGGGATCGCAGAGATCTAGCACAAGCCGGACTATCTAACGCCTTTGGAGACGTACAGACATACTTCCTTGCCTCAGACAATGACTTCCAGAACTGGATTAAGCGTGCATACTCAGCCGGAGCCATAGAACTACCCCGAGATCTAACCGTGCAGGAGATGAAGATGATTGAAGAAGAGTACAAAAAGGCGACAGAGGAAGCATCATCAAGTGGATCGGGTGGAAGGACTCCGTAAAACAAATAAAAACCTATGGCACTCTCAGAAAGATTCAAACAATTTATACGAGACTCTGTAAGAGATCCACGATTTAATCAGTCTCAGGTACCAAGTGAAGAGGCCTTTCAGGATAATATCCGGAAGGGTGTGTTTGAAACTGCACGAGAAGAGAAGAACCGCCGTGCTAAAGCTGAACTGGATCGTCAGAATAAGAACCTTGTAGAGGAGAAAGGTGCCGAAGCTGCCCTGGATCCTAACTATTACTTTAATAAAGCCAAGAAAGGCACCATTGGTGCGCTTGAAGCTACTCGGGATGTTGGAGAATTTGTAGATCCGACACAGGAGATTGAGGTACGACCGATGCTTGCAGAGCAGGGACAGACTGCTACCCGTAAAGGAGGTAAGGTATTTGGAAACATTGAGCCTCTTACTGCCCGAATCATAGAAGGTATAGCACGACAGGTGCCAAGAGCTGCTGCTAACGTAAAGGGAATCGCTGAAGGAACCGGAGAAGCCGAGGTTGATCTAGGAATAGATGCCCGGCGTTTTGGTGATCGTCAGGAGAACTTTGAAAGCTCCGGACAGCGTTTCATGGGACTGCTATCACAATTTGATAATGAATCACCAGAGACTCCTACCTGGAATCTTTTTCGAGCATACTTAGAAGGGCCGACACTTGATATTTTTGATACTTTCGATCTCGGTGGAGTGACATCCGGACTAGGCAGGCTAACACTTACAGCTACTGATGAACTTACCCGAGGTGCTTTACGCCGTATGGGGCTTGAAGGTGTTACAGATCCAGACGTAGCAATGCGATCAGTACAGAATACTGTTGAGCGTATCCGAAACACTGATGTACCTAATGCACTTAAAGATCAGGAGGCACGACAATTCTTTCAGGATCTGGACATACTACAAAGACAGACACAAGGTGGTGCAAGAGTAGAAGATATTGCTAATCAAGGAGTTATTTCAGAGGCTGCTAACCGTCTTGCTCGAGCTGGACTATCAGATCCTTTCGGCCCGGCTGAGAGAATCTTCGGACAGGGATTCGCTGGAGGTGCTGATGAGGCTGTCAGAGCATTACCTGGAACAAGAACCCGACCAGGGCAAGCACGACCGGCCGGAGCATCAATACAGGAGTTTGAGAATGTAGGACGTGAAACAAATATTACCCCTGATGTTGCTGGAGACGCCGGAGCCGTAGGAGTGCGTCAGATCGCCAGAGAAGCCATCGACACCATCGGAGTAGGCAGAACACCAGAAGACATCACTCCACGCCGTGAGGACATCACAATCGAGTCTGAGGGGACACCACAGGCTGAAGAGACCGTATCTGCTGATGAAGTGGCCGAAAGAGTCAGAGAGATGGGAACTGATGGTGGTTTTACCGAACCGATCCAGCAAGGACAAGAACCTTACCTTATCCGGCAGATCCAGGATCAGGGATCCTTTGCACAACAGGAGGTGAGGATTGATGAGCTGCGACAGGGTGATGAGGGCCTTGATTCTTACATCAAATCCGGAGAGATCCGAGACTTTGAACCTACTGCTACACAGGTAGATCCTATTGTTACTGCCGACGGTGATGTACTTGATGGTTATAACCGTATTGCACAAGCCCTTGCTGATGGCCAGGAGACTGTACCGGTACTCCGAGGGGTGAATCAAGCTATCGAAGGACAGCAGCAGCTGGCCCGAAACATGAGTCAGGCGAACGTGCTGGATGAAACCCGGGCTGGTGGGACTATTACTGGGTATCGTACTCGTGATGTTAATCAGCCGGTTACTCCTAAAAATGAATCCCTTATACAAGATAGGCCGGTAAATGACGGGCTTGGAGGTACTCCCGGTGTTGACTTTGCTGTATCGGTTGAGGATGCTCGGCAAGCTGGAGGTATAAGAGATACTAGAGAGATTGATACATCTAACTTCTTATCACCTACTGATCAGCAGCTTAGTCGGGAGATCGTTGAAAACATGCTAGAAAGAGCGCCTAAAATAGAAAAAGCGCTTGAGGTTGGTAATGAAAGCCTTGAATTAGGCAGTGATGAATTTAATCAAAGGCTTGGTTTCATGGCTGATAAGATCATGGACATAGATAATCCTCAGTGGCAGATGAGGAACATCTGGGAAAAGGCTTATAAAGGTATAGGTACTGGAATGACTAGAACTGAGCAATCTGATTACTTTAGACGATCTGCTGTTGCTAATAACATAGACGGCCTCCGGCGTACCGACGGAACCAACGAACGCCTTGCTGTATACAACGACGAAATTCTTGAATCCGGTACGGTGCTTACCGACGAAATGACAAAGGCTGAACGTCTTGAGGTTGCCCTTGCCCCGGTGGAACAAACTACAAAAGTGGTAAAAAACGTCGTGGATGAGTTTGGGCTGGACACAGTAAACAAGCAGCAGATCGAGAACATTTTGAATAAAACCGCTAAAGACTCCGGAGTGAAGAAGCCGGAACGCTTTGCTATTGAAGAAGCCCTTAAGGAGTTTGATACAGATGAAGTACCGGTCGGGAAGTTTATTGAGCAGGTTGATGCACGATTACTGCCGATCAGACACTTTAGTGTGAAGGAAGACTTTGGTGCAACAAAGTGGGGTACGCAAGCACGTCTCGATGATGGATTGAGAGGTGATGTTGCTTCTTACGATGAACATATATATGAATCACCTATAAAAAACAAGGCAGGAGGTTATCACTGGGCTGATATGTCAGAAGACAATTACTTTATGCACAGTCGTCTCGAATATATGGCTGATGATAAAACGGTGCGTATCAATGAATTACAAAGTGATCTATTCCAGAAGGGTCGATTTGAAAAACCTGTAAAGGATCTAGTAGAAAATTACGTATACTCATACGAAGGTATTACATCTCTATCTAAAGCCCTTGATAAGTTTGATGATGACACTGTAATGCAGTATCTAAATTACCGGAGAGAGAATGATGTGATGTCTAATGATCTATACGATCAGATAGATGAGATAGCTGCTAAAGGTAAGCAGGAGTTACGTGATGCTACTCGATCCCCGATGGGTGGTACTTACAAAGCTGGAATTATGAATAAAGGTCAGATAAGGGATGTACTTAACGTAATAACTAAGAACCGTACATTACAGAACTATAAAAATATCTGGCACGAGACATTGATCCGTAATGAGCTTGCATTACACAGAGACGCCGGTAAGAGTCGAGTACTATTCCCAGTAAGTAGAACTGTTGCAAACATACAGGGTATGGATAGAGTTAGGGGTAATGTGAGAGCTTTTATGGACATGATTCAAAATGGAACTATGCGTGCAGGGCATGAACAGAGACTTCCTGAACCTGCTTTTGGTAATGAAGTGGATGGCTGGAATGAGATTACCTTTCTTGAAAATGGTGGTAGCCCGAGTCAAACATTTATTACGGAAAAAAAGAATGTAATATTTACATATGATCTCGATGTTTTTGCATACAATTTCTCTGTATTTTCTACTGAGTCACAGAATTTTGCGAATGAATACTTTGATCTAGGGTATGACATGACAGACGTCTACCGACCTGAAAGTCTTGGTGGAGTATCTAGTGGAGAATTTGAGGATGCTGTTGATAATGCTATCAGCGATCTTAGTGATCTGGAGTTAATGACTATGGCTGAAGAGTTTGCAAAAAGTAACAATTACACGATATGGAAGGATGTAGCAGGGAGAGAAGGAGGAAGAGCTGATGAATTTACCATGCTTGAAAATGACGACGTAAGAACCATAGAGGATCTTGAAAATTATTACAATGAAATGGATATGGAGAATCCATGGGCGGATCATCCAACAGTACGATTCTATGAGGAAGATGTAGCCGAGTACGTACAGAAGAACTTTGATGCACAGAAGATCACTGATGATAAGGGTATGGAATGGTATGAGGTAAAGACTGAGAATGTACGACCCGGGCCTCCTGGAGTATTTGGAGACGAATTCTTCAAGCCTAAGCCGTCTGTAAGCGAAGACGATATCTTTACTAAGAACGCTAGAGCAATCGCAAATCAGAGCGATACAGGCCGTATAGAGGCCATTATGCGCAAGGATATGAACCTCGGAGGTAACACTCGGCAGGTTGCTGAAGGATTGTCTACTGAGACAGATGCGCAGCGTGTTGAGGAGGTGATCCAGATGTCTATCACTGATGGATCAATAGTACGCCGGGGAGACAATGATCTGATTGCGATACATAACACTAGAGCATCAAATATTGAGACAGCCCTCGAATCCGGAGGAATGGCAGCTCCTTCAATTGCTGTAACCAGGAAGGGAATTCCTCACGACAAGTTTGGTGGAATCTCTTTCATCTTTGATCAGAGCGTTATTGATCCTAAGAAGCCTAATATTAGGGCTTTTACAGGGGATACCTACACAGCAGAGACACCATTACCGGACTATGATAATACTCTTAATGAATTATTTGATCCTAATAAGCATGAGGATCTCCGGCAGAAACTTGAGGAGAATGATGTTTACTATGCAGACTTCGATGACAGCACATCTCGGGCCGACTTTGAAAAGCGCCTTACAAGGAAGGATGTCTTTACTGATGAAGAAGCCTCAGAAATAGCTGATGAATTCTTTAGCGCTCCGATCCTACGTGAGAAGAGAAACATGCCGACCGGCGAACTTCGGGAACTCATAGAAGAGTATCCGCCATTTGAGGAAATGTTTAGAGAGGCAAGTAGCTGGAAAGACTTTAGAAACCGATTCCTAAATGATCAGGGTGCAGTACAGACCATGGATAGACGAGCAGGTGAGCTTGGAGATGAGTACGTTGAAAGGTTCGATGATTACAACGAAGCACAGCCTGAGTACTATAATCTACTCCGACAAGGATATGAAAGAAAGATCGACTACACTGATCCGGCAGAAGTAGCCCGATACATGGGCGCTAGAGCTGATGAGACCGGTGATACTAGAGGACTATCCGCTTTTGCTCCGGCCCGTATCTTTGCTTACGACGAGGTACAAAGTATTGATGACATCCGAAAGGTGAAGGATCTATTTGAGGAAGATGATATTGCTAAAGCCTCTAATCAGATCATTACTGATGAGTACGAGGAATTTATGAGTGAACTCGGATACGACCTTGAGACCCTTGAAGAATTTACAGAAATAGTCTTGAAGCAGGGATCTGCGAAAAGTACTTTCGACATTATGGCTGTAACTGAGAGATACCCTTTCTTGCCATCTATTATGGATGAGGAAGCTGCTGAACGTATCTCCGAACTGCTCCAGGAAGGATTCGTAGAAGCAAAGCGTGCTTACGCTGAGGTAAAACCCTTCCGGAAGGTTGACTTCAATGAAACACAAGGAGCGATCGTACCGGACGATACCCCTCAGGATCTTATTGATCGTATGAGAGAGGCCGGCGTACCGAAGATTGTGAAGTATGGCCCGGAAAGTGGTACTACAAGACAGGATGCCGTTGACTCTATGGCGTCTGGAAACATGTTTAGTGGTATTGGAGGTGTATCCGGTATTGAACAGGATGAGGATGGTAACTGGCGTATTGATCCGGTTAAGTTTGCCCTTGGTGCTGCCCTTGCTGGAAGTATTGGAAAGGGTAAAAACCTATTTAGAAACGGTGGTAACCCGATCAAGTACCTGGATGACATTGCAAGTAAGCATCCTAACTATGCTCAGGTTGAGTGGGAGCAAGGTATACAACCGCTACGGTTTGCACGGGCCGGAGAAAGGATCCGAACACAGATCCCGGGTACAGACGAATATGAATACTCAGCCGTAAAAAGTACCTTCCCGGACTGGATTCCTGAAGGATCACGAGACTCAGAGCTTGTGAACCGTGTTGCTGATCTTATAGAAAATAAAGAAACGCCGAGAAGCAATGCTAACCGGCAGAAGGAACTTATTGATATCGTTGCGCAGCGTATAGATGACAAGATACAAATAATAAATGATAACCCTCAGATAGAGGGCTTGAAGAGTGATCCTATTGATATTGATGCAGTATCTAACGAGTGGAAGGAGAACGCTCACTTGATTACCGGAGGATCTCCAAGTCAAAGTATTCTCGGAGATGCCAGAGCAGGACAAGGAGGAACAGGAAAAGGATCACAGCCCCGAGACCCTCAAAACCTAACTCAAGAAGTAAAAGCGAGAGCGGAAGAAGACTTAAAAAATATAGAAGATTCAACATACAGTGATGATCCCACAAAAAAGATAGAAAGTAAAAAAGAGGCGTTACAGCAGTACATGGCCTTTGATAGCACAGAAGACGGTTTTGCAGAGTATGTACCTGAATTTACACAACGTCTCAGCGTAACTGATCTTAATCCTCAGGACTACACAGACATCAGCGGATGGAAGGGTGGTATCCGAGACATGTACCGAAACACAGAGCGTGTTACCGGAAAGGACTGGCCGAAGGTAAAAGAGATTCTGTTTGATCCTTTTGACGCCTCTAAGTCTAGGTATGTTGACGAACAAAAAAACCGCTTGAAGGAGCTTGATCAGGGTGTTGTAAATAAGTTTGATATCCAGAAGAAAAGTGATGAATCTCGGGCAATCATGAACTACGGTGAGGGAATTACATCCCGGGCCGAGGTGATTGAGGAATTCGGTAGAGACCGAGCAAACGACATCTTTGAAGCCGAGCGATGGTTTAGAGCTAAGTACGATGAAATGCTTGATGAGGCAAATGCTGTAATACGCCAGGTATATCCGACAAATCCAGAAAAGATTATCCCGAAGCGTCAAAACTACTTCCGACACTTCCAGGAGATTGGAGACGGCTTTACTGACATACAGCAGCTTTTTGATACTCCGGCCCAGATTGATCCTCGGCTTGAGGGTATATCAGCCTTTACAACCCCTCGTAGCAAGTGGCTATCCTTTGCACAGCGTCGATCCGGAAAGATGACGTCTGATCGTGATGCTGTTGGTGGTTTCTTAAACTATTTGCAGCCGTTTGCATTTACAAAGCACATCACTCCACATATTGGAAACATGCGTAAGTTTGCTAATCACTTAGCTGAAAACACAGCTGAGACAGACACAGCATTAAATAACTACATACGATCGATGCAGGAATACGCCAACAGTCTTGCAGGTAAAACTAATCCGGCTGATCGTTATATTCAAAATATTATTCCAGGAGGGCGTAAGACATTTAGAGTACTGAACTGGGGTAACAAGCGTGTAAAGGCTAACACTATTCTCGGTAACCTAGCATCAACCTGGGCGCAGATCTACAACGTGCCTCAGGCCATTGGTAATGCCGGAGTAACTAACTCTACTTATGGTGCTGCTCGCACAATTGGCCAGAACTTTGCTGATAACTATGCAATGCAGCAGTCTCGCTTTATTGCTGAACGATACTCAGATCGAATGTATAACAAGTATAGCGTCGGTATTCTTGAGAACTCTAAAGACTTTGCCGGCTGGCTAACAAGTGTATTTGATGAAATAGGAACTAAATTCTCCTGGAACGCTTTTTATGAAAAGGCTATTGATGAAGGTATAGAGAACCCGATCAAGTACGCTGATGACAAAACACGCCGTATGGTGGCCGGTCGTGGTGTTGGAGAGGTACCGCTTATGCAGAAAGCAAAGACATTTCAGCTGATCGCTCCGTTTCAGCTTGAGGTACAGAACCTTTGGCACGTACTCGGAGACAACGTAAGCAAGAAGCAGTTTGGTGCTATTGCTACAACCTTTGTGACAATCTTCTTGATGAACCGTGTAGCTGAGGAGATACGTGGATCAGACGTAGCCTTTGACCCGATAAATGCAACCTGGGAAGCCTACAAGCTATTCGAGAGTGATCCAAACAAGGCTCGTGGTGCAGTATCAGCCGGAGGTCGTCTACTCGGGGAGGTTGGATCGAACGTTGTATTTGGCCAGACATTTGCAGCTATGTATCCTCGGTATGGTACTGAGATCGGTGGAGTACAGCTACCTACCAGAGAGGAATTCTTTGGAGATGAGGATCCTACACGTTTCGGATCCGGTATCCTCGCAATGAAAGGCCTTCAAGACCCTCTATTTAAGCTCCTACCGCCTTTTGGTGGCTCGCAGGTAAAGAAGACCGTCTCGGGTGCGCAAGCCCTTAGAAGCGGAGATGTCGTTCGTGGAGACGGTGAGCTGATGTTTGAGGTTGACTCCGATAACCCGGTATCTGTTGTGCAGAACCTACTGTTTGGCCCGTACTCAACCGATGAGGCTCGAAAATACTTTAATCAGGATAGTGAGGATCGTATCCTGGAGCTAGAGATGGAAGCAATGTATGAGGAGAATCAGGAACTGATTGAAGACGGGCAGCGTGATGTAGCAGAAGATAACGTGGAAGCCCTCCGGCCTCAGGCGTGGGAAGCGTACAAAAAGGTAAAAACAAGTAAGACTCGGGAGAAGACCGAGGAAAATATTGAAAAGATGCTACCGGTAGTACGCCAGAACAAAGCAATGATCCGGAACGGAAACGAAGAAGCTGCGCAGCAGGTGGTAGAAGATATGACTGAAGAGGAATACGCAGCGTATGAGGATGCCCGTGATCGCTACGAAACAGATGAATTTACCTGGGAGACAGATGACGAAGGCAAGGGAATCATCCGAACCATTGGAACCTACGCTAAAGCCGTCGGAACTGATCCGATGACAGCCTTTGATCATCTCTTTAATGGTGAGAAGATCCGGCGTACCGACAACGGAACTATCATTGTCTACCGTATGTCTCTTGATGAAAGTCAGCAGATGCGAGCTGATCTCGGAGCTTACGCTACAACCACAGAGCTGGAGCTTGATCACAAGTTACCTCTACAAATAGGCGGATCTAACAGTGAAGAAAATCTTGAACTGGTACCGGTAGATGAGCATAGAGACTACACAAGGATCGGTAACCATATCGGTCGCAGGTTGCGAGAAGGTGAACTCAGCAAGTATGAGGCCCAAAATCTGATGATGCTATACCGAAAAGGTAAGATTGCAGACCGAGATGTATTTGACTTTCAATCGGGTGATGATATCGAGGATCTAACTAGATTCTAATCGAGTGGTATAATTAAAGATGTCAGATTGTAGTAACCTTTTAATAATAACTTTTCAATGAGCAATGACTACAACCAGGCTTCTGAAAACAGAATAATAATCAATTATCTTAAGGATGAGATAAAAGCCCTCGAATCACGACTAGCGTTACTCGATAAGAAGAATAATGAAGCATATGTAACGAAGTCTGAGTACGAACCCGTAAGAAAAATTGTATACGGTATCGTCAGCTTGGTGCTAGTAGCCTTTATGACAGCCTTAATTGCATTGGTAATTAGATAAAACTATGAAGTCACTTATAGATAAATTTATTTGGTATCTGATCTTAGTAATGCTAGGAGGTGTTTTAGTATTACTTTCAATGCTGCTTTTTGAGTCACCACAGGTTGAGTTTGCAAATATACCCTTCCCGGTAGACAAGTATGTGTATGAACCGAATGAGGAGATCAACGTACAGATCGAGGAATGTTCGGATGAGAAGGTCGATTATAGATACAACAGCTTTTTAGTAAATGTGGATACAGGTGAATCAATACTTACCGGAGTGATCAACCGGACATCAACCGGAGAAGGATGTCAGATTATAAATCCTATATCAGTGGTGGTGCCAGACAATGCACAGCAAGGGCATAGCTTCCTACTATTTAATGTAATAAGCGAGGGCGTGTTTCGATCATTTAGCTACAACACGGCCGAGACCGGTGTGTTTGAAATTACAAGTAATCAAGAATAACTATGCAAATAATCAACGCAGGTAAAAAGAATCTCGATACCTTCAAGGGTCGGGTAAACAAATTGCCCGGACTTGTCTGGATAGAGAAGGATACAGACCCGGCTGATGCTTTAACTGAAGACGGTGACATAAACCATCCCTGGATCAAGAAGACGATGAATCAGTACAATGAGTACTACAAAGGGACTATTGACCTTACTAACTTCTACATAGACAGCGCTGATTGGACGAGAGACGGTAGTTTCGGGGTGAACCTAGGTAAGACATACAACGGCTCGCAGATCTGTATTGTGAAGCGACGTAGGCGCTGGTACGACACGGCAGAGCATGAATTCTGGCACGCTATCAATGACTACATCTACATCCACACAGGGATCAGGCTCGACACTGTATTTAATGTAGCGGACTTTGATGAGGATATTGTGCATGCCCGAGCGCCGGGCCGAGAGGAATACGAGTACGATGATCTGTACGACAAGGTAGAACCTTACTTTGTGCAGGCGGTAAAGAATGATAACAATGCTGAATTCCGAGCACTGCTGTTTAAGACCCGGGCGATGCTACGTAAGCGAGTCGTGCAATTACAAAGTCAGGTAGAGGAGCTGTAACCACAAATCAATATGAATAAAACCGTAATACTAAAAGAACTAGCACAATTGATTAAAACTACTGAGAAGCTGATTGACTTCGTAGAGGCTTTACCGGATGGAACGCAGTACGTTGATGACAAAGAGATAGACTTTATGACCCGGACGATCTGGGGTGAGGCCCGGAATCAAGGTGAGAAAGGTATGGAGGCGGTAGGGCATGTAATTAAGAACCGAGCAGAGAGTGACTTCTTTCCGAACACAATTGAGAAGGTTGTTACTCAGCCCTGGCAATTTTCTGTATGGAATCAAGGTAACGTGAACCTAGATAAGATGCTTAATGTTACTGAGGATGATCCGGAGTTTGCTAAAGCAAAAGACATAGCAAAAAAGATAATAATGGGTATGAAGCCTGACATTACACGCAATGCTGATCATTACCATGAAAAGCAGATAGACCCCTACTGGGCCGACGATAACAACGTCACTGTCAGGATAGGAGATCACGTCTTCTATCGTTTGATGTAGTACAATTTAATCAGGCTTACTAAATAATTTATATTAAATATGATTGTAGAAACAGCAATTGCAACTCTAATTACCAACGTGGTTGCACAATTTGTAAAAACTAAAAAGCCGGAATCTATGACTCCGGAAGAAAAGAAGAAGCGCAAGAGATTACTACGTTTCTTTACGGCTGTTATCTCTGTAATAGCTGCTATTGGTACCTACTGGATCATCGGATCTGAGCTACCGGTAGACAGTTTGCAGTCTAACTTTGAAGCTATCGTAGCTTTTGCTATGACATTTATCGGATCACAAGGAACATACTTCCTAGCTAAGGATCGAAAGCGAGCAAATCGGAGTAAAACTTGCGTAAGTTTCTTGTAAGTGATAAATTAAAAATAAGCTATTCAGTGGATACTGGATAGGTAAGGAAAAGGGCAGTTATTGTCGACACTGCTTTGTAGTAAATTACACAAAATATTATGACTTCAATTGCATGAAGTACAGCATCAACATCAACCAGAAAGCTCTGCTGGAGATAGCTCCTGCATTGAACATTGAGCATTACGCAATCATCGATTACCTCAAACATATCTGCTTGTCAGCTAGTGAGAGGGTCGATAGGCAGCGTGTGTCTGATGAGGATGGGGAACGCTGGACATGGGTAGATCTATCTCATGCACGGAAGGAATTACCGTGTCTGAAGATCAAATCTAACAGCACCATGAGTCGCCGGGTACAGGAGATTTGTGAGGTTTCAAAGGCCGGAAAGCGATTGTTTCACAAATCACGTAAAAGAGGCAATAGACTGTATATTCGGCCCGGTACGATGCTAACCCTAGCGGAATTTCATGAGCGCAATTCTAGTCTTGCAGCTGTGCAATTCCAGAATTGCAGCAGTGCAACTAATCATAATACTAATAATCATAATACTAATAATCATAAAACAACTAGATCATCAGAAAAGTTTGAAGAGTTTTGGGAAGCGTATCCGAAGAAGGTTGGAAAGAAAAAAGCTGAGAAGAAATTCAGCAACTTAATTGAAAACCGAGATGAGATATTCGACGACATCATGCAAGGCCTGGAGAAGTACAAGCAATCTGAACTGTGGCAGAAGGACGACGGATCCTACGTGATGAACCCCACAACTTTTCTCAACGGTGAGCGGTGGAATGATCAGGTGAGTGATTATCAGGAATCAAACGTAGAAGTAAAAGAATATTAAGATATGACTAAAGTAAGCCTTAAACTAATTGATTTTGTACAGCGATCAACTGGAGGTAGTAAACAGTTTGGGTATCTTGCCCTAACTGATCACGATGATTTACCGGAGGGGCATGAAATACGTCTCCATCCGGTCGAAGCAGGATATGAGGTTGTACATCACGATGAAACAGGCTCTCAGACGGGCGAGGTTGGCCATACGGCGTTTGAAGACCCCGATGGCATACTTGCTACCGCAGAGACCCTCTCCGGCGTGGAGAAGGCAATTGAGGGCGCCTTGGAGATTGCAGAAAACATGATTGAGGATATTAAAAATAACAATAATAATTAAATTACGTATGAACTCTAACAACAAAGCGTGGATCATAATCGGAATTGTAATACTAATCCTAGTAGGATTTTCATTGATTGGTACAGATGACTCAGACCCGGAATTCGTAGCAGATCAGTACAACACGATGGAAGAGGTACAGCAGGATCACCCGGAGATTGACAGTGAATTTATACGAGAAAACTTTATGGAAGGTTGTCTTGAAAGTGGAGTAGTGACGTACAAATTCTGTAACTGTGGATACGAGTATCTTACTGATAACTACGGAGATAATGTATTCATTGAGATCGGAAACGACTTCCTCGATGGACAACCGTCAGATCAGACAATTGATTACATGGATGAGGTTGTAGCAGCTTGTATGCAGTAGCTCTAAAATCATGGAAGATTTCGATCACAAATTAAATAAGCAGAGTATTAAAATTGCCATCGCTGCGGTCAACAAATACCGTCAGTCTCTTGGCAGTAATGGTGAAAAGATGACGGAGCATCAGAAGTTTGATGAGGACACTAGTGTGGCGCTCCAGGATCTACGTAGATTGCTAAATTACTTAGAATAAATATGACTTACATTGTACGGATAAGAGGACACGAGGACATTAACCTTGATGATGTGAAAGGTGAAAGCCTGAAGGGGGACTGGCTTGAGTACAAGAAGGCAAAGACTTCAACCGAGCGCCGGAACCGGAATCATGTAGTCAAAAACCTTAACGGTTTTACCGGACAGCTATCAGACATCCAGAACTTTCAATACTCAAAGTCAACGGATGAGACAACCAAAAACCCCAGTCACTCAAAGAAGATCCAACAGATCGACCGGGAAGATTATGCTGAGTACAAAAAGATCGTAGACAAGTCTCCGGAGGAGAAATCAAAGGATATGGAATTCGCTAAATCCTGGCATCGTATCATTACCGGAGAAGAAACTATGGAGATCGAGACCCGGAAGGCTTACATTGATGCACAAAAGGCTTTCTTTGAGGAAAATCCTTATAGAACCTTGCCAGATGTAAAGGTGCTAGATCAGGTGGTGAGTAAGAATAAAGCCAGCTCTGATTCTCAATCGGATGCACTGTTTCGGGGCGCTATTGCAAGGGTAATGGCAAACATGGTGGTGAATGATTATAAGTATGCGAAGAATCGTAGGGCGAGTAGCTAAAGAGATAATCTTTACAAAAACCTTACAGTAATATATACTGGAACTATGCTATCAAAAGATATGAGAACAGAATTATTGGATAAGATAAGCGAAGCCTCAATTGCTGAAAAGCCAAAGGCTATTTTTCGTTACCGATGGGGACTTGATGATGGCACCTACCGATCATCTCGGGAGGCTGCTAAAACATTTAACACGAACCATCAGACGATTATAGAAAATGAAAACAAAGTTTTCTCAGTGATTGGAATTGATAAGCAGGATCTTATTGATCAGGTGAAGGATGAGTAAATTATTCTCTAAGATAAATTAAACATGGAAATCGTAAACACTTCAGATCAGAAGCAGCAACCGCCGATCCAGATGGTTGTATACGGAGAAGGTGGTGTAGGTAAGACGACTTTTGCAGCTAAGGCTCCGAACGTTGTGATCGCAGACTGTGAGACCGGTACTAAGTATCTGGGATCTCGTGGTATTGATGTTGACGTAGCTCCGATCAAGGAGTGGATGGACTTCGTAGAGTTTATTCGAGTAGTACGTAAGTCAGACTATGAGACCGTAGTCATTGATCCTATTGGTGAGCTGATGGATAAGCTCCAGAATCACATGCTGGATAACAAGGGCGGAAAGCTCGTACAATCGGATGGATCACCGACAATGGCCGGATGGGGATGGCTAAAGCGAACAATGCGACAGTCACTAAAAACCCTCCGAGACACTCGGAAGAATGTTGTGATTGTGGCCCACGTAGATGAGAAGGAGGATGAGGATCGAATGATCAAGCGACCGCTACTTCAGACAAAACTATCTGAGGAGCTGATCAACATGGTGGATGTAGTAGCTTTTATGACTGTTATCGAAGACAAAGATAACCCGGAGAAGTCTAAGCGTGTGCTTATCTGTGATCCGGAAAGTGACAAGTATGTAGTAAAGGATCGAACCGGAACCCTTGATCGGTATGAAAAGCCGGACTGGGATAGTCTTCTCGTTAAGATCAATGGCTCAGACTTTTGGAGTGAGGAAGCAAAGGATGAAACTCCGGAAGAGGAGTCTGAGACTAAACCTGAACCTAAGCCTGATGAGGAATCAATGGATGACGTTGTCGACGAGTTTGAAGAAGAATCAGACTCTAAAAATGAACCAGAGCAACCGGATATCTCACTCCTGGGCTTGAACGCCGGAGCAGAGAAGGCTTTACGAGAAGCTGGTATTAAAACAGTTACTGATCTTACCTCTAAAACAGAAAAGGAGGTAAGTGAATTGAAGGGTATCGGAGAAGCGACTGTTAAAGAGATCAAAGAGATACTGAGTGAGGTCGGCAAAGGACTTGCAGAAGGCGAGTCTGATCTATCCGAACGTCTCAAGAATCAAAACTAAGTATGGCTACTAACAAAGAAACAATAGAACTATACGGCGGAGAAGAAGAGATCATCTTCTATCCGGACTCACACCGGTATCGAAAGCCGGGTGAAAAGACATACCTCGTATCTACTACCGCAGTTACCGGAATCATCTCACCGTTTCATAAGATCAATGCCCTGAAGCAGTGGGCTGTGAACGTCGGGTGTGATCATATTCAGGAGTATCTTGATGACATCTTCTTTATCGAGATTGGTGAGAAGCTGGAAAAGAAGCTGAAGGATGGTGGTATGGATACCATTACAAAGATCAAGAAGGCTGAGAATGATGAGTTACTTGCCATAGATGGTGTTGAGATGTCGGACGTATCTGAGATCAGCCGTGTAATGCTTTTGGTAAGCGATGCTGTCACGATCGATGAGATGCTCGGACTGGTAGAGGGCGCTCGGTATAAGCACAAAGAGAAACTATCCGAGGCTGCCAGTATTGGTGATGAGCTACACGCCTTTGCTGAGGAGTACGCCCGACGACGGGTGGAAGGTAAAGGAATGGATGATGAAATGCTCGACTTTGAGTTTGATGAGACTCAAAATCTTGTACATGCGTTTCTTGACTGGGTAGAAACTAACGATGTTGAGTTTCTCCAGGCTGAGAAGCGGATCTACTCACGACGACACGGATTCGTCGGAACCCTTGATGTAATTGCACGAGTGAATGGCAAGCTAACCCTTTTGGATTACAAGACTAGCAAAGGCGTATACACCGGGTACAAGCTACAATCTGCCGGGTACTGGACTGGATGGGAAGAAGAGAATGAGTATCTACGTGAGAATGACGCCGGAATAGATGGTGAGATCGAACAGGCTATGGTCGTTCGGTTTGATAAGCATCCGGACAAGGATGGTAACCGGATCGAGTTTAGCGAGGAGAATAATATCTGGACTATGAGTAAGGATGAGTATCCGCTTTACCGAGATACGTTTCTAGCAGCACTGAAGGTAAAGAATAATCTTAAGGAAATGAATCGAAAGTAATATGGCGGAAGTAACTATCACAATCCCGGGCGAGCTTACTGATCTGAATACACACCTGGATCAAACGAATACACACTGGGCCTCCGGTAATGAGATCAAGCAGATGGAAACTGAGAAGGTGAAACTGCTATCTATAAGTCACCGGAAGGAAGCTAAAGAGCTTGAGTTACCGATCGACATACACTTCAGGTGGGTATGTGCTAACCGGAGAAAGGACAAGGACAATATACGGTTTGCTGCAAAGTACATACTAGACGGGCTGGTGGCAGCAGAGATCATACCGAACGACGGCTGGAAGGAGGTCGGAGATCTCTCGGACAGCTTTGAGGTAGATAAGGAAAACCCGAGGGTAGAGATAACCCTCAGTAATTAAAAGAAATAACTATGTCACGCTTTACTAAAATATTTAAGGGTCGGGTAGATGACTCCGGCGATCTACGGATAAACCAGGAACGAACCCTGGAGCAGTGGCTGCTGTTTCTTGCCGGTAACGAGGTTGAAGTGATCGTACGGAAGCCAAAGAAGGTAAGATCACAAGGCCAGAATGGATACTACTGGGGTGTAGTTATAGATAAAATTGCCGAAAAGATGGGACTGCTACCGGACGAAACACACCAATTTCTCAAGGAAAAGTTTCTAAAAGAGGATATACAGGTCGAGGATAGCGTCTATCACGTCACCAGAGCGTCGAAAGACCTCGACATAGGGGAATGGGAGGAATACATGAGAAAGTGTCGAGTATGGGCGAATCAGGAGTTTGGATTGTGGATACCGGAACCAGGTGAGGTAGAGCGTCATGATACAATGTAAGTGTGGTGCTGGTAATTTACACGGTAATTATCTATATTTTATGGCAGAAGAAACACCAGAGGTAGAAACTGAAGAAACAGAAGAAGAAACTGAAGAATAGATCATCAGGTAAGGCTAACGCCTTGCCTTTTGTGTATTTACATACGTAAAAGGCAGGACGTTTTTCATGTACGTTCTGCTATGTGCCTACTATCTACTCTTGTACCGATCATGGAAAGGTATTTATCCATGGCCTTATCCATGGTCGGGCTGCCTACATACCGTGTAAGTGGCCCGATCATTGATAGGGGGTCGCATCCGGGCGAGTTGTGAGAAAAAAGGATCGTACTATCGAAAGCAGACCAGGATCCTTGCAAAACCCAGCGCTCCGGGACAGCTTGTGGCGCTTAAGGAGTGGCTGCTGTTAGGCTTTCATCGCTCGGATCCGGCCCGTAGAACGGTCGGACGTGTACCAAACACTCAGCCATATCTCTCAACCTTAGCTGGTTGAGTACTGGAGCCTACTCATCATCAGTTTTATATTTTCCTGGTGACTTCTCTTGCGGGCTTCAGTACCCAGTCAGTAAAGGACTGGACTTGTACCTTAATAATTAAATAAAACAGAGGTTATATGTCTAAATGCGTAGGATCACGACACTTCCGCCCGGCGATACCGACTCGATACAACGGCTTTCTGCATGACTCCAAGATGGAGGCACGCCTAGCTGAGATGCTTGATCAGAACGGGATCAAGTATTTACCACACCGAACG
>Ga0306912_1000477_pt1 | contig 23520 bp, 8 predicted proteins | sample AntRauFillE10628_FD_190443 | JGI IMG/M metagenome (GOLD analysis project Ga0306912, IMG submission 190443) | Saline lake microbial communities from Rauer Islands, Antarctica - Metagenome Filla E10 #628 (v2) (version 2) | ecosystem: Environmental > Aquatic > Non-marine Saline and Alkaline > Saline... | reverse complement strand
AGCGGAATACCCGCTGGGGATCTTTGCGGAAAACGACGATTTTGCGGTTTTTGTGATCGAGGCCTGTGAGAAACTCGGGGTCCGGGTGCCTGAAGAGGTTGCGCTGCTGGGCTGTGGCAACCACGCACTGATCGTGGACTTCAGCCCGGTCGCCCTCTCCAGTATTGAACAGAATTTTACCGATCGCGCCTATCGTGCCGCGCAGCTGCTCGACCGACTGATGGCGGGCGAGCCCGCACCCAAGCAACCGATTGTGGTCGAACCAGGGGAAGTGGTGACACGGCGCAGCACCGACATACTGGCGGTCAAAGACCGGCGGGTCGCGCGGGCCGTCGATTGGATCCGCCGCAATTATGCGGAGGACTGGCTCGATACACCCGGCGTGGCCAAGTTCTGCGGGCTATCAACCCGCACCTTGACCCGACTTTTCAACAAGCACCTCGGCTGGAGCGTCGCGGATGAAATCAGGCAAACCCGCATCCGCCAAGCCTGCCAACTGCTGGAAAAAACCGAACTCACCTTCTCCGAAATCGCGGAAAAAGTCGGCTTTGCCAGCCTGCAGCATTTCCGCCGGAATTTTTTACAGACGACTAAAATCTCGCCGCGGGAGTGGCGGGAGCAGCGTAGCCGACCGTGTGCTCTTTAGATCGTTGTCCTGAGGAAACTGGATATTCTTTGGTGAAAGAGGATCCGCTAATTGCGCGAAAACCCATAGGGCTTTTCTGTAAGGGAAATTTAGGACACCCATATTTCATGGGGCTTACTTCCTTTGAGAATTTGACCATAAAGTTGTTTGAGCACACACCGTAATTCTCGACGCGCCGTCCAACAATGCCTCGTGATAGAGGTGCGAATTGCCCTAATTCCCAGATTCGCTGACGAAGACAGGCGAAAGCGCTTAGGAATTCGTAAATTTCAAGCTAAGGATGAAGTTCTACGCCGCTTTTTTCCGAGTTCGGTACAATTGCTCGCTTCCGCTGCGTCCTCGCAACCAATGCTGCCCCTTTTGCTGCGCACGGACGAGAATCGATTCCAATTGACCGGCGACTCGGTAGAAAAGCCCACCGTAGCTTTCAACATTCGTCGCCCAATTCTCCGTGTCCAAGTCAAAACGCTCCAATACCGGCTTCAAGTGCACGGGAATATAACCCGGCTTATCGTCCCGGATCGTCTGCCCCGTCCACTCCACCAATGACAGATAATAGTTCAAATCCATGTCTCCGAACAGGCTCTGCGCCCCGTCCAGATCCAGTAGCCAGTCCGCACGCTCCGACGCAGCCTGCTCCCGCTCAATCAAACCCTGTTGGGCCTTCGTCGGGGCGACGATCTCGGACGCGCCTTGTAAGCGCTTCTTCGCCCGTTCCGCAGTCAAGCGGTCATAGACACTCGTAAACGCACTATCCTCGAGCGTATCGGCCAACTGGGCTCGCACTGGATTCAAATCCACGTAGGCCATACAGGCCAGCATCGCGCCCTCGTCCATCAGGCGCTGGCATTTGAAGCGGCCCTCCCAGAACCTTCCGGTGCATTTGTCCTCACGGTTCGCCCGCCGGGCGATCGGCTCATTCAGGCAACGCATGAACCAACTGATATCTCCCAGACGCTCACGGCAGATCTCAACCCGAGCGGAATCACCTACGAACGACTTGATGGCTTCCTCACCCGGAACTTCGGCTATTCCGTGGGCGTTGCGTTTTGGGAACAGGCTGCACCATCGGAGCGCGACCTCTTCGGCCGTCCAAGACTTTGCCAGATCCGGGCGGTTGCGGATCACAAGATGCAGATGGTTGCTCATCACCGCATAAGCGAACACCTCCATCCCGAAGATACACGACAATTCCTTTAAGCGATCGGCAATCCACGAGCGGCGATGCTCATAGTCGATACCCGAATATTCATCCAGACCGCACAAAAACGCACGACGCACGCAGCGAGAGATGCAGTGGTATACACCGACCTGATCCATATCCACGACTGTTTTCCGAGCAAGTGGCATCCTTATGTGACTTTTTGTTCACTATTGGCATGCGAGTCAAATCTTTTTCGACTTAGATGGGTGTCCTAAATAATCCTCAGCAACCATCAGGGCTGGTGGGATGACAAGCACTGGCAACGCGATGACACCGACCGCGACACCACACAGAATGGCCGCTACATCGAACCCTACGAAACCACCGAGAAGTGGGGACGAGCGGTGACGGAGCTCGGCTCAATACCGCTCACCTATTTTCAAACCGCTTATCGCTCGGAAGATTACGCTGAGCAGTTCCCCGAGCATATGCTGTTTAACAAACGCTACGCATGGAAGGGAGAACCGGTTGATACCGAAGGTGAAATTTTCACGACATGGGAGCAGACCTGGAGACGTAACGGGCGCATCGTATGGGGCTACGACTTCACTGATCCGAGCTTTCTCGCCCGCCTGAATGAGGTTTACGCTAACCTGAACAAAGGTGGCGTTAAAGGCCTGATGTTCGATTATCCCGCATCGGGTTGGGCGAAGGCCGGAGGTATGGAAGACGACTATTCCACCACAGCCGCAGCCTATCGCACCATTTTCCGTCTGCCGCATGATATCCTCGGGCCGGAATCTTTCGTCCACGAGCGCAACATGGAGCGTGGCACCGATGTCTCGCTCGGCGTCGTCGCATCCATGCGCACCGAGAATGACACCGACAGTTTCGATGGCGTCACAGTGACGAGATGCGGCCTGCGCTGGTATAAGAATCGGACGCTGGTAAATTTTGACACGGACTCAAAAGACCTGCTCGAACTGGCAGACTCCCGGGATCAGGTGCGCGCCGTGCTCACCATGTGCTACGTCACAACAGGGCGACTACTTCTCGCCAACAGCTTTGCCCAGTTTTCACCGGAAACTTTCTGGGACATCACCCGCACATTTCCCTACCACAGCACGCCGAAGAGTGCCCGCCCGGTCGATGCCTTCGTCTCCTCCGGGATGCCGATGGTTTATGACTATGAGGTAAGTCCGGAGTGGCATCAAGTCACCTGCTTCAACCCCGACAAAGAGAATTACAAAAACATAGAGTTCGATATCTCGGGCCCTCAAGTGGCAGGTGCTCTTGGCCTCGCAGCAGACCGGGAATATTTCCTCTATGATTTCTGGAACAACCATTTTATCGGCAAGAAGAAAGGGTCGGAGCGCATCGTCCAGAAATTACGACCTGGTGAGGCCCGCATGATTTCAGTCCGGGCCTGTCAACACCGACCACAAGTCCTCTCGACGAACCGGCATATTATGCAAGGGTATCTGGACATGCATGATGTTTCCTGGGACGAGCATTCCAAAACTCTGTCAGGCACCAGTCAAATCGTCGGCGACGACCCTTACCGGGTGGTTTTAGCACTCAATGGATACTCGCCAAAAGCAATTCATTGTTCGGATGATTCGATTCAAGCGAAACTTGAATCCACACGTGATGGGCTGGTTGAATATGTAATCACGAGCCCGAAAAACACATCTGCCACTTGGTCGATCCTATTTGAAGCGGACTAATACGAATGGTAACAATCTTTCAATTAAATACCTAAATGTGGCTTCGGCCTGAGTAAGCGCAGCCAAAGCGAACTCCCGCATCTGACGGGCTTCCACTCGGCGCGTAACGGGGGTAGCTTTGGCGGCGGGCTTTTTCAATTTGGTCACTTGTAGCGGTCGAAAAGTCGATGGAATAGGCCATGCCAAAAATATCGGCAATATTTTGCCGATTGGCCACTTCTGGAAACTTACTTTCGGGAACGCAGGGCGTCTCGCACTGCAGTGATGATGCGGTGCGAGACGCACCGCTTTCCAGAAGTGCCCGATTGCATGCATCCTAATCAGATATATCCGGATGCTGGACCAGGACACAATCAGACGGAACCGTAATAAAGGGGTTCTTTCAAATTTTCTCGTGGCGCCTTGCCGGATGCACGCACCGGCCCCCTATTCCAGGCTCACTTGAACGACGACAAATAACTGCTTGGAGGCGGTGCCCGACATCGTTGCGGTCACTGCAACTTCTCCGTCAGCCGGGATGTCGGCCACAAACGTGACAATGGTACCATCTGCGTCGCTTTCGCCATTGCCGTGGAAAGTGACCAGATCTTTCGACCAGCGATAGCTGGCCGTGAGATCGGATGCCGGGCTACTACTGACCGGGTGGCTAAACTCAAACTCATTGCTTCCCCCTGTGGTGATCGGAATGACTGACAAGCTGGGGCTGGACTCACTCGGGTTGGTACCGAAGTAGTTCTCTATGGCGTTCGGGACTCCGTCGCCGTCAAAGTCATCACTGGCTCCGGTTTGATCGCCGACGCTCTGACTGGCGATCCATTCACTATAAAGCATGCCGACTTGTCCAGTGATGGCGAAAGTATCCACGGCGATATCACTGGTAAAATCGCTTCCCGTCGTGCCGCTGATTTTTATTTTCACGTATTGGCCCGCATAGGGGTTAAGCGAAACGGTGGCCGGAATCCACGAATTACCTTTGTCGCCTGACTCTGTGAATAAGGTGTCCCAAACCTCTCCGTCCGTGCTGGCCTCAACCATTAATGTTCCCATAGCCACCCCGTACATATGGTAGTGGAAAGAGAATTCCGGTTGCGTGACCGCCCGAAGGTCAAACCAACAGGAGAGTTGAGCCAGTTTGTCAGGAAAGCCTATACCCGATCCGCTTGCTTCCGTATACAAGTAGTCGTCACCCTCTCCCCCCTGCCCGTCCGTCGGGCCCGTGCCGGAAGATCCAGTCGCGCCGGTTTGCCGCGTCCAATCAATATCATCTGATGATTCCTGTCTCCAATTTCCAATTCCGGATCCGAAATTTTCGGAATATGGAATTGCTGTGGGGGCATCGATTGTGAAATTCACCGGACTGGCGGACGTCATCGAAGCGTCATCCAAACTGGTGATGCGAATTCTGTAATCCGAACCAAGAGTCTGGTCCGAAGGAATCTGCCATGGATGCGAGCCATCGTCTGCCGTGGCCGAAGTGATCACGGAGTCCACCAAACCATTTTTCAGCAGTTCGATTTTAACGTCACCTCCGATATCGGAAAACCACTCGATGGTATAAGAAAAACCAGCATACAGTGGGCCTGCACCCACAAATGCGGATAAGCCGAGGTTGTTGCTCACGATATCGCCTCCCACAATTACCTCATCTATATTCCACCCGCAAAACTGTATCGCATTGTCGGTGATACCCATGCCCCAGCGGATGTAGACGTTGGCCTGTCCGTCTGCGATGGCAGAAATATCGTAGCTGACCAAGGTCCACTCACCATCGTACACATCCGTGTCCGGATTTTCCCAAACGGTCGTCCAATTGACCCCATCCGCAGAGACTTCAATATAAGCATGATCGAAAGAACTCTTTTCCACGCCCAACCAGCGTCGGAAACTCAAGGTCACATTATCGTAAAAGGTGCAATTGATCGCAGGGGTCGTCGCCCATCGAGTCGGGTTAATTGACGGCTCGTAATCACCATCGAGACGGTAGCCGATCACACTGGTGCCATCAAATCCCGAGCTCGGGTCGAGCTTACTTGAGGTGCCGCCACCCCCTGTCGGCTGCCCGTAGGCCCAACTGGAATGGCTAAAGGACCAACCGGGATCCGAATCCATCGAGGCATAATAGGCTGGTGGGTCGTCGACCGTAAAGTTCATAGTGTATCGATCAGCCACAGGTTCGCCGCTTGTGCCGTCGAGATCCTGATCCATGGGATTTCCCACCGTATCCTCAATTTGCGGGCCGATCACCATTTGATAGGGACCTCGCTCAACCACCTCATTAAATGAAATCGTTAACACGGTGTTTTCGTCGGACCATGTCGCACCCGTGACAGTGGCAGCGAGTGAAGCGCCGGTGGGGTCGGTGAAAGACAGAATATCGCTGCCAATCGAGAAGGTCGCCGGGTTCATCGGGAGATTGAAGGTCAACGCGACCTCTGAGATGGGCCCAGGGACCTCCTCAGGTGATGCCAGAGGAGTCTGGGCATCCACATGGGGCAAATCGCTATAGATGCTGAATATGCCGCTGTCGGCCGTTAACGTGCTGCCATTGCTGAGCATTTCGACCCGAATCATGTAATCCGAATCATCGACCATGGTATAAGGCACCGTCCACTGAAAGTTGCGGTGCGTCGCCGGGTTCACACCCGTAGCCAGCGTCGAGTGCAACGTGCCGTTTTTGTAGAGTTCGATGGTCGCCAGATCCTGCATGTCGCCACCGTTGAATTGTATTATCTGAGTAAAGCCCTGTTCCCATTGTGCTCCCGCGGCAGGGCTGATGACACTAAAGCTGGTGCGGGTGCCATGGGCCATGTTATAGGCCAGGCCTGATTGGCTGTCGGCGGGATTACCGATATCGATTATTCCGGCATTGTGGGCACCAAGGGCGGGGTTGCTGCCATCGAAACCACGAATCCCGTTTTCTTCATAAAAGAGTGGATCGGCTGTCGTGTCGTTCTGCACGTTATGCCCATCCGGAGCCCCGGTTGGGGCACCTTTGTAAGAAATGTTGGGATTGGAAAAATAAGGAATGATGGAGCCTCCAATACCGTTGTTATAGGAGGTGATCGTCCTGTAATTCTGACCATCATCCGGGGCAGTGAATCTCCATGCATATCTGGCGCTATCCACTGCGTTCGTGGTATCTCCCCAGGCGTGACCGGTCCCCAAACAATGCCCGATTTCGTGGGCAAAGACCATCCGACCCGGTGTCATATGGGTTCGGCCCACAACGGTGTATTTGTCATTGGACTGGACCCCCGCCTGACCACCTCTGCCCTGCAGAATCGTAAAACTGACCAAATCGGCGCCGAGTTGGTCGCTGAAGTCGGTGACCGTGTCCAAAGCGCCGCCGTCTGAACCACCCGTGGTGCGCAGGGCAGAGATCTCACGTCCCATGTTCCGATCACTGGTGTCACTGAAGAGGTAGTCCGGGTCCTCAATGGTGCCCAGCAGCATCAATTCGGCGTCTTGAATACCACTATTGGCGAAGGCCCCTGTCACACGGTCGACTGCGTCGATGATCCGCGCTTCGATTTGAGCGTAGCCACCGTCAGCGATGCGTGCCTCCTGCCCGTAGCCGACCACCACATCAAGCGTCCGCCAGCCTGAAGTATCACGGGCAACGGGTTCTTCCGCTGAACTTCGAATAACATATTCACCCTCATCAACGGTTGCATCCTCTTCCACAATGGACGCCATAATATCGCCCGAACAGGTGCCACAATTATCCGTCATGGTCGAGTGGTCGATTTCCCGCACCATCATGTGGCCGTCGGCGAGGATGCGGTATTCCAACTCCTGACCGGTCGCGTAGCGCATGACGTTGCCATGAATGATGCCATCGTGATAAACGATCTGAGCAGCACTGGAGGTTTTCTCCCCATAAACGTGCCCCTGAAGGGTGTGGGTATTGGCCGAACGGGTTTTGATCGTATCAAATTCCAGAGTCAGGACTTCATCAGATGGTGTGGGAGCCAGAACACGGGATGCCTTGCCCTTAAGAACTTGGTCGAGCGAGGCCGGGTCGAACACCAGACGTCGCGCCACCAAAGTATGGTCATCGATTTCCTCCGGGAGAAGTTTCAGCCGATCATCCTGCGGCGATTTCGCGAGAATGGTCGGACGCTGCAAAGCCAGCTCCGGCGCAAGGTCACGCCGAACGACCTCGTGATAGCGGCGGCTCCCATTTTCCCCGCGGGGAAAAGGAATTTGCGGACTCGGGCTGCCCGCGACCGAAAAGACTGCGGGTGGCGTCCACACCTCGGACGCGTCGTCCGCATAAGCGTCCATGGCCTCATCGACCCTGACGGTTAACGACGATTCCAGCAGCGCTTCAGTGCCTGCACCTTGTGGCGCGTCGTTGCCGGCAGACGCACTGCCATGCCTGTCAGCCTGGGGAATTAAAATAATAATCGTCGCTATAAACAGCAGCAGCGCGACTATGCCGGCCTTCTTGATGAAATCTCTACGCGTGTGTTTGTTCATACATTTTGATAGCAATTTGCTTCCGGGGCATCAGTTGCAGGGGCGAGGGCTTTGTATCAGTGCAGTCCATGAAAATAGTGATGCCGATCTACGGTTTATGGAGTGATCTCCACCCGGAGCCGGGTAAAGATTTTGTCCCCAGTAACCGAATCCCAGTTTATCTTCACCTCAACACGATCCACGCCCGGGGCGTAGTCATCGTCGAATTCAGTGATCACAGTATTGGTGCCATCGTGGACTGCTGTGCTCCATAAACTTAAATCGCTGCCATAGACGATATCAATGGTCGTACCGGGTGCATTGTGGGCCTCGTCCGAGCGACGGTAGTTGACGATAAAGTAGTCGGGATCGCTCAACGTGTCGCTCTTGGGTAGCAAGTCGGACGCGTCGCTAGAGGGGTCGGCGGCACCGAGTGCCCAAGCGATGCCATCGGCGATGCCATCGCCACTGCTGTCACTACCGGGGGCGGCACCTGTGCCCGCCCAGCTATCGAACGGAGCCTGAACCGTAATTGATACCGTTGCGGTGTTCGAATCGTCCGTGCCATCGTTTACAGTAAACGTGAAGCTGTCGCTGCCGATGTAGCCCGTGCTCGGCGTATAGGACAGGTCAGGCGCGGTGCCACTCAGTGTACCGTTGGATGGGGCCTGCACCGTATAGGTCAGGGTGTCATTCTCGGCGTCGCTGGCCGTCAGGGTGATTGCTACCTCAGTGTCCTCGACGGCGCTCACCGACTGATTATTGGCCACAGGAGCGGTATTGGGCGCCGTGGAGGTAACCTCAAGCAGAAGACTGTTACCGGAGATGCTTACGCTTCCAGTCCAGTCGGTAGGCAAATTGACCGTGGCAGGCGCACTGCCGATAATGGTGTTTCCGCCGGTGACCAGAGTATAAGTTCCGATTGTGGCACCGCCGGATGAAGTGATAGTCAGCTCCGAGGCTCCGGAAAAAGTAAAGTCCTTACCGGTGGCCACGTCGAGCGGATCATGACTGGCTGGATCCGTGCTGAGGTCGAACTCCAGCTTGCCGCCGCCATCAATGGTGGTGCTGCCCCCAACCGCTCCGCTTCCGCCGAGAGTTGCGCCGGCTGCCACGCTGAGGGCATCCGTGGCATTTAGGGTGCCGTTGACAACCAGTGTTCCGGCAGCGACATGGGTGCTATTGGCGCTGGTCGAGCCACCAAGCGTCCAAGTGCCGGAATCCAATTTGGACAAGCCAACGGTACCACTACCACCACCGATGGACAGGTCTTGTGCAATCTCACCCTCGCCAGTGCCGCCGAGCTTTAATGTACCATTTGCGCCCCCGGTATAAGGCGTAAATGCACTTGTGAACTTAAGTAGGCCGCTGCCCGACGCATCGATCTTCTGTGTCGAGCCGGCATTAAATTCCAATTTGATGACGCGGTCGGTGGCTTCGCCGGAACCGATGTATTTGAGGGTATAATGTGCTTTTTGCTTACCGCCATCGCCCAATGTAATTGTGCCGCTTTCCACAGTGGTCGGGGCTCCGAGGGAGCTGCTTGCCGTGCCGCCGCTGACGCTATTCAAGGAAGATGCGATCAGAGTGCCCCCGTATTGCTCCGAATTACCCAAAATCGTCTTGCCTGTGTAAGTATTGGCGCCGCTAAGGGTGAGCGTCGTGCTGTGACTAAGATTTAAATCGCCTTCGCCGGAGATAACGCCGCTCATGGTTTGCGAGGCGGTCGAGATAAATCTCAATCTCGCGCCGGCGGCGATGGAAACATTGCCGCTGTAAGTGCCCCCACCCAGAGTGCCGGAATTCATAGCTCCTATTTGTAACGTACCGGCATTGATGGCGGTGTCACCTGTATAGGTGTTGGTTGCGGAGAGGCTCAGGGTACCTGCGCCATTCTTCTGCAGGCCATTATTTCCTGCGAGCACGCTGTTGATGCTCAGCGTGCGGTTGGTGACGACATCGATGACCGGCAACCCGGAGGAGCGGGCGAGGGTGAGAACGTCCCCGCTGAGGGTGTTGAGGGTGTAGTTGTGGGAGGTGTCCGAAGCGGTGATGTTGCCAATGGTGCGGTCGCCATTGAGGGTGACGGTGCGGTTGGCAGTGATGACGTCTCCGAAGGTAGCGGTGGCGTCCGTGCCATTGGCGATGGGGCCGGCTCCGAAGTTCCAGTTTGCGATGTTGGTCCAGTTGCCATCCGCGTCGGCCGTCCAGTCGCCATAGGCTCCAGCCAACCACTTGGCGTAGAGCGTGAGCGCGGTGTTTTCGCTGTAGGAGGAGCTGACGGGGTAGTCGATGCCAGTACCGTCGGCGGAGGTGTTCCAACCGTCGAAAGTGGAGTCGGTTTTGACCAGGTTGCCGGTGTTATCGGCGAGGGCCAGGACGACGTCGTGGATTTTGTCCTGGTCGGCAGGCGGCGTGCCGTTGGTGTTGCCATTGCCGTTGTAGCTGACGGTATAGGTGTTGGCCTCAAAATTGGCCTGAACGGTGGCATCGGCAGAGGCTGTTGCTGTGGTGGAGGCACTGTTTGCGTCCATGAAGGTCGCGCTTCCCGCGGTCAGCGTCCAGTTGGTGAAGGAGTAACCGGTGGAGGGTGTAGCGGTGATCGCATACGGGCTGTTGTCCTCATCGACGACGCCGCCACCGGTCGTGCTATCGCCACCTGTGCCGGTGACGACTGTCAGGGTGAAGTCATCGTCGATGTTGGTGACATTGACATCATCAGCATTCGCGCCGCTGTAATTGGTATCCGAGCTGGAAGCTGCGCCCGTGACGATCGAGAAGGCCTGATCGCCGTCGTCGAGCGCGTCATCGACACCAGTCACCGTCACGGTCTGCGCGGAGTTCCAGTCGCCGCTGGTAAAGGTCAGACCGGAGGGGCTGACGGTGCCCTCGCCGGTATCCGAGGAAGAGAGGTCGATGGATACATTGTTCGTGGGGGCACTGGTCAGGGCTACGGTAAAGGACGCTGTGGTTCCGTTTTCATCGGTGTTACCACTGATGGAAGCGACCGTGATACCGGCGGTGTCGTCATCCGTATTGGTCACGCTGACATCAGCAGGATCGATACCACTGTAATCGCCGTCCGAACTGGTTGCGGGCGCCGTGACAATTGTAAAGGTCTGATCACCATCGTCCGTATCGTCATCCACACCCGTCACGGTGACGGTTTGCGGCGTATTCCAATCACCAGTGCCGAAGGTCAGGCTGGTGGGAGTCACCGTTCCTTCGCTTGGGTCCGATGAACTCAGCCCGATAGTTACATTGGCGATGGGCTGCGTGCCGAGAACTACGGTGAAGGTCGCGGTTGCGCCAGCTTCGGTGGTTTCCCCGCTGATCGATCCGACATTGATTCCCGGAATATCGTCGTTGGTGCAAGTGACGGCGACGGACTGATCGGCAAGAACATCATAGGGATCAGCACTCGAAGCATCGTTGACGCTGACCGTAACGGTGGCGGAATCATTTGTCGCGGTCAAATCGTCCACACCGGTTATAGTGACCGTCTGCGGGGTGTTCCAATCGCCGGTTGTGAAAGTCAGAGTGGTCGGCGAGACGGTGGCTTCACCGCTATCCGAGCTGGTTACATCGAATACCACATCCCCGGCCGGTTGCGAATCCAGCACAACCGTAAAGGTATCGGTGCCGGCGGCTTCGTTGACCGTTGCGGTGGTTTTACTGAGCGTGTAGCTGGCGGTGTTGGCGGTCCACTGTGCGTAAAGGGTCGTGTCGGCATTGATCGCAAATGTCGCTGCGGGGGCGTAGGCGTCTCCCGTGCCGTCGCTGGCGGTATCCCAAACGCTGAAGGTGTAGCCATCTCTTACCAAGTCATCCTTGCCAAGCACGACCACGCTTTCACCGCTCTCGTAGGGGCTAAAGGAATCGCTCGGGGCTGTGCCGCCGGTATTGCCGTTACCATCATAGGTGACAGTGTAAGTCACCGATGGAGCGACGCCCTCCCCTAGCACACTGAAGGTGTAGGGATTTTCGTCAGCGTCGTCGCTGGCGATGGAGACCGTCGCGCTTCGGATGCCCGCAGCGCTCGGAGTAAAGGTAAGCTCGAAGGTGGTGGAACCGCTCGCGGCAACGGGTGAAGCCGGCAAGCTGGTGACGGAGAAATCGCCCGCATGGGTTCCGGTGATGTCGACCAAGGGACTACCGCTCAGGGTCAGGTCGCCGCCACCGGCATTCTGGATCGTGAAGGTGCGCACTATGGTGGAACCGCCAGTGAAGGTCGAACCGAAGTCTGTATCGTCGGCGGTGGAGGGGGTGCTATCCCCCGAAACAATACTGATACCTTTGCCCTGCAGGTTGATTTCAGGGGCAAAGCTGCCGCCAGAGTCAAAGGTGATGTTAATTTTGGGTCGTTGTATCGAAGTGCCGTATTCGCTCGATCGCAAGCTGATCGTATTATTATCCGCCAAGTCGGTCCGGAGGGTAAATCCGAAGTTAGAAGAGCCGGATGTGTTGACCCACTCCTTGACTTTATCAATCCCGGCTTGGTTCAGAACAAAGCTTACCGTGCTTCCCGCAGTTCCGGGGGCGCTTGCATTGGCAAATTCGGTGGTGGTGAGCCAGCTGCTGCTACTGTTGTACGTCGGGGAGGTCTCATTCCACAACGCGGTTGCTCCCGAGTCATAGAGGCGGACCATATCAATGGTTCCGGCGCCGTTATCGGTGAGTTCGACCGTTACACCAACGATAGACGTGCTGCTGTTACTGGGAATGGAACTGAGGTCAAAATAAAGGAGGCCGTGTTTATCCTGTTTCTGCTGGGCGGGGCTGACTCTGTTGTTCAGAACCATAGTGGTTGTGTCGCCGTAATTATTATCCGGAGTTGTATAATCGATATAGGTATCACGAGTGCCGGAGTAACCGTTAACCCCGTCCTGGAAGCTCGAACTACTCCCCCCGCTCAGGGCACGGAGGGTGACGCCTGCATTGTCGGACAGGGTTCCATCGCCCGTGCTGTCGTCGTATTCGGCAGTCGTGCAGCTGACGGTGACGTTGGTGATATCGCTTCCGCTGTAGCTGCCGGAGGCATTGCCCGAAAGCGCGACCGTGGCGACATAATCGCTGATCCGCGTGACGGTGCCCTTGCTGACTCCGGCCGGAAGGTTGGACACGGTCCAGTTGGCCCCGTTGAGCGAAGATGCGAAGGTGCCGCCGTTGATGACTACTGTGATCAGCTCGCCAGCCTCGGCCCCTTCTTCGATCCAGCCGTCATCGGAAATTTCAATCGATTCGGCATCGTTGGTGGCGGTAAAGGTGACGCCGGTACCGGCGGAAAGCGAGCTGGCATACGCAACCACTTCATCAGCGGTGCATTCGACACTCATGTTGCCGATATCGCTGTCGTAGTCCTCAGTGCGGTTGCCGCTGAGGGCAATTTGGACGGCGCTGTCACTGATGCGGCTGACATCACCCTTAGTGACGCCACCTGGCAGTCCGGAAAGAGTCCAGTTAGCCGGGGTAATCGGATCGGCGAAGGTTCCGTTGGCAAGCGTCACGAGGATGACCTCCCCGTCTTCCTCCGTTTCGATGATCGAGCCGTCATCGGAAATCGTGATCGTCGGAATCCTGGCAAAGTTCGCGACCAGGGTCATGTCTGCACTGACAGCGGTCACCGTGACGGGGTTGGCCGTGCTGTATGCGCTGCCGCCCACGGTCCAATTGACGAAATAGTATTCCGCCGGTGCGTTCGCGGTCACTGCGCTGCAGTCCGCACCCGAGAGGACAGTCTGGCTGGCCTCACCGGTCAGGCTGGAACCGGGGGTGCCATCGGTCTGGAAAGTCACGGTATAGTTGGCCGTCCACTTCGCATAAAGCGTGTCTCCCGAGGTCTGGTCCCAGTTACGGGCACTGGACATATCCGCATTATAGTACTGCGTGCCGGCGCCGTCGACACCTGTAAAGTAGCCGCCGAAGGTGTAGCCGTCCCGCGTCGGGGCGGTGGCTGAAGGCATGGCGGCCCCATAAGTAGCTGTAAGGTCGAAGGTTCCCCCGGAGCCTCCCTGCTGGTCGAGGCTGACCGGATAGCTGCCGCCGAGCCATTGAGCGTAGAGCGTCACATTGCTCGCAATCGTAAAGGTATCATTGGCGGCATAAGCCGTTCCGCTTCCGTCCGACGCCGTATTCCAGTCGTTGTAGGAATAACCGGTGCGGGTCAGAGTGCCGGTATTGCCGAGCACGGTTACAGTATTGCCGGACTCGTAGTCGGTGCTATCGGTCGGAACCGTTCCACCGTCGCTGCCATTGCCGTCATAGGTCACTGACAGCGTGGTCGACCCTTGACCGATCACGCTCTCGTAGGAAGATCCGAAACGGATCTCGTCGTAGGTATGAGTACCACCGGAACCACGCTCGGTGAAGCTAACGGTATCCAGCACCGTCTGATCGAAACCGGCAACGGTCTTCGAAACGCCGGTGCCGAGATTCCCGAGATCCGTGAGAGACGGAGAGTAAAGGGTGATCGTTTCAACATCCCCGGCGGTCGCGCCCCACTCGATTTTACCCACGATAAATATAGAATTCGAATATGTTAACGAAAGACTGCCGCCTGTGCTTGGGACACCGGAGCCATCCCAAGTAGCAACTGAAATCGAAGCATCTCTCGAAAAGAAGCCCACACCATATCCGTTGTTGATCATTTGCACACCGTTAAATGCCCCATCGACACGTTCAGTGCCAAAGGCAAACCCTGATTGCTCATTGGCGCCCCCCCCCGACGTCTTCTGGTACACGAAGCTGAACCAGAGCGTCGCACCATCGGCGAGCATATTGCCATCCGCCAGACCGGACCCCGTGGCGATCCAGACATCCGTGCCCCCACTCGTCGTGAGCTCGACCTGACCATTGACATTCGGCAGGTTGCCGTAGGACAAGGTGGCAGGCGTGACAACATTTACGGTATCATTAACACTCCAATTCCCTGAAAATCCGGTGCCGCCGGCCTGACCAGCAAGACTGCCGGCCGTTTGCGCGAACGGCTCATAGATCGTCAACGGGCCGGGATTCCATACGGCATAGAGTGTGGTGTCTGAACTTAAGGTAAAGGTGTCACCTTCCGCATAAAGCGTTCCCGACCCGTCGGCAGCCGTATTCCAACCTCCGAAAAGGTAAGGCTCATTCGATAATGTGCCTTGCCCAAGAACGGTTACGGTGGCCCCGGCTTGATACCCATTCGTGTCATCCGGAGGTGTGCCGGACGAGTTACCATTACCGTCGTAGGTAACAGCAACTTCATTATCGGTAATATCTACCGTATTGCTACCACTCAAGTGGTCCGCAGCCGAAGCGCTTACGGTGACCGTCTGCGTACCGTCTTTTAAAGCATCGTCTACGGCGGTCACGCTAAAGTCGGCCGACACCTGTCCAATCGGTATGTCGCCGGAAGCAACGGTTGCTTCTCCCGTATCACTAGATGCCAACGTTACGGTAAGCGCAACATCCGTCGCCGAATTACGCGTCACGGTAGCAGTGGCAGACCCTCCATTCTCGGGGATTGAGCTAGGTGCGACACTTACGGTTAATGCGTTTGGAAGCCATTTCGCATAGAGCGTAATATCCGCATCGTTGGTGTAGGTGCCACCTGCAGCATAGTCGGTGCCGTTTCCATCAGCCTGTGTATTCCAGCCGGAGAAGTTATTACTAGCCTGGGCGAGATTGCCAGTATTACTACTGAGCGTCAGATTCACACCGAGTGTCTTTGCCTGATCTGCTGGTGGCGTACCAGAGGTCTGAGAGTTGCCGTCATAGGCGACAACGATCTCGTCGTCAATGATGCTGAGCGTTGCGGGATTCGCACCATCTATTACCGTGCCGCTCGGGTTTGAGAGCGTAATGCTGATAGTCTCCTGGTCAGCCTCATCATCCGTGTCATCAAGAATCGTAAGGGCAAAACTCTTGGACGCCGTTTCTCCATCGGCCCAGTTTAGGGTGCCAGATGTCGCCACGTAGTCGGAGCCCGCAGTGGCGGTGCCGTCGGAAGTGGCATAATCAACGCTGATAGCGCCCACTGAGCCGCCGGGCCGATCAACGGTGATCGTTGCGGATCCAGCGGTCTCGACCGCACTGAAGCTGGCGTTGTCCGCAAACGCCATCGCGCCGGCTGGGTTATCCAACATACCGAGCAGCTTGACTTCATCAATATTCCAGCCGCAATAATTCCAACCACCATCTGTGGGTCCCAGGCCCCAGCGTATATAAACAGTAGACTGTCCGTCAGCGACCGCCGAAATATCATATTCCTGTAACGTAAAAGCTGTGTTGTTGATAGTACTGTCAGGGTTTTCCCAAATGGGAACCCATGTCGTGCCATCGTTCGAAGCCTCAATATAGGCATGATCATATTGAGACGCCTCTAGACCGAGATAGCGCTGGAACGAAAGGCTAACATTCGTATAGCCCGAGCAGTCAATCGCAGACGTTGTCGCCCAGCGTGTCGTTAAAATACTGGCCTCGTAGTCGCCATCAAGCCGGTAACCGATTACATTGGGACCATCATAGCCTGATGTCGGGTCCGGATTCCCGTATGAATCCTGCTGCCCTCCCGTTGGCTGCCCGAAGGCCCAACTGGTATCTAACGTCCAGCCCGGATCTGTATCCATCGGTTCATGATAGAATACTTCCGGCAGGCGAAATATCTCAAAATTAGCATCGCTGGTATCACTTGTTCCAGGGGATTCAATACTGCTAATTCTCACGCTGTAGTCAGAGCCTAGTTGCAACCAAGAGGGGACGGTCCAACTGTATAGGCCATCATTGGTCGTGCTGTTGACAATTGTCGTGCTCAAAGCCCCGCCCTTGAGCAGTTCGATTTTAACATTGCCGCCCATTCCGGATCCCCACTTTATATCGTAGGTGCTTTCAAACCCCCACTGCTCCCCGCCGTTAGGAGACGTGACAGAAATACTATTAGGATCCAGCATCATCCCAGACAGGATCAGACTGAAATCCTGTTCGTCATTCGTCAATGTGCCGGCATAATCAACAACCACCTGCCAGGTGCCCGCTTGGTCTGGCGTCTCGACCAGCACCTGCTCGACGTTGTCCGTGATGTTCGTGCCTGTCGTGGCATTCTCGCTCATGGAGGCAACTGACCAAGTTCCAACAAATGGCATGACAAATGGCAAATATATCGTGCCATCGGGGGCAATCACTTTCAGGTTGAGATCATTCACAAGATTGGGCGTACGATCATCATGACCTGAGGTCGCTGCACCAACTGGATCCGTCCAGCAAAGTGTCGCTCGAATCGGGAAACCGTCAGATGTGAAGGAATACGTTTTGCTCGTTACGGTTGTGGATACCAGACTTTCGGTCAGGCGTTGCTTCCCGGGGTTGGCTTCATGATCAATGATAATGTCTGCCGCCTCCTGCACATTGATCAAGCCCCAGCCGTACGTATAATCGGGCCCGGGATTGCCAAAATCGGAGGCTGTGTGAATCAGCAGAGCCTTGAGTGTGCTGGCGAGCATGGCGCCGCCAGAGAAAAGTTCGCTATACTTTGCAACCAAGAGCGCCGCACTGCCGCAGGCATTCGGAGATGCCATACTCGTACCACTTTTGCCGACATAAGCGGCATCTCCCGAATGGCTGGTGGACCAGAGGCCAACGCCATTCGCCATCAAATCAGGCTTGATCCGCCCATCATCACTTGGACCCGTCGACGAGAAAGAGGCCTTGGTGGCTTTGGAGGGGTCGCGCTGCCCACTCGCAACCGCATCATTCGCAGCCCCGATGGTAATAATGTTCTTGGCCAGTCCATGGTCACCAATCGTCTCGAAACCATTACGATAACTCCCATCATTCTGAGGATGTATAGAAGAATCGTACGTAACGGTGCCAGCGCCAACGAGTGCGGTATTGCCGTTATTCGGGCCGTCCGTGTTCTCGTTACCGGCAGCCCAGAAAATGGTGTAATAAGGTGCATTGTAGACGATAATATCGTAGTCATCTGATTTCGTGCTGTACTGACCAAAGCCTGCATCATAGGCATTTTGATCGGTACCGGTTCCGCTCCACTCCCAGCGGCTGTTTGCCGAGGAGTAGTTCCATCCATAACCGTAACCGTAGCTATGATTGGACAGGTAAACCTTTGTTGCGAACTGACCCGGTGCCGTAGCACCCGCCGCCGTCATTTCGCTGATATCGCCGTTCCAATCATAGGAATCGATTTCTGCAGCAGGAGCCATACCTTTTGCTAATCCTTCTACGCCGTATGCAGCAATGGTACCAGCCACATGCGTGGCATGATCGTTCGTGGGCTGGCCGCTATTCATCAGGTTGACGCGGGAAGATGCTCCCTCGTTGAACTCCTGATGGGTATCCAGTACACTACCACCGTCCCAAACCCCAACCTTGAGACCCGCGCCGTTCTCAAAGTAAGGTGAGATATTTAAGAGGTCTGCTCCCGTGGATATCGCTGCTCTGGCATTTCTTGTTTCGTAGTAGAGCAGCTCGCCGTCGTCATCGATCCCGACCAGCTCACGAACACCGCCACCCGGCTTTTCCACACGCAACGGACGGCCCTGCTGCCGGGCGACTTGTTGTGCCCGCTGCAAGTTGCGTTGCTCGAGTTGCTTGATCCGCTGCACTGCCTGAGCACGCTCAGCGGGATTTTGCCAGTTGATACTCGGGTCGCGCATCACCTCTCCAATTTCACTTTGAGCGTGGACACTTCCGGAGAATATAAACAATCCGCTCAATAGAGCGAGAGTTCTAAGTATTTTGAGAGGCTTCATCTATTAAAAATTGGCACCGCTGGAGTGCAGTTGGCTGTTAATTTTTTGATTTCACTTTTTCTTTTCCTGCCCCGGCACCAGCTCGATCGTCGTGCCTCCGGTTTTTTTAGCCATCTCCGTGGCAAGCGGCCCTACCGATTGACCCAGGAAGTTGTGGGCGATCACGGTGACTCGGTTACTCCTAAGTCGGCTGGTCAAACGCTCGATAATCGACTCGTCGATTTTGTCCCCAAAATCCGCGAACCAGTAGACGGTATCGACATTATGATCATCCAAAAGGTAGTCGAAGGCGAAATTAGCGCCATAAATATCGGCCCCGTAAAGGACATACAGATTATCGCGCCGCTCGAAATAACGCTCCATATCCTCGCCCTTGTTCTCCCCTAACTTACTGAAAAAAGCTCTCAACTGTGTGGGTGCAGAGCGCCCCAAACGGTTATATTCTTTCTCTTTATCAATATCGCGATACTTATGAAAGCGCGGCTTGCCCGGCACCTTGCCGCCTCCGCCCTTGATCGCAGCTGTACCATCCGACATACCACAGCCAACAACCAGGACCATATGGGCCCTTGGAAAGCTCTTATCAATCTCCGCAATCGCCAAGTGCAGGGTGCTGTGAGCGGAGCCCGAAATATCGAGAACCACGCCCAAATTATTGGAAGTCACCTCGGCACCAAACAAGTCCATGGTCACGGCCATTTCCCGCATCTGGCTCAAGCCGCCACCACCAAAACCGCCACCGCCGCGACCAAAGACGGAGCTGCTGTCGATATTGACATCGATATCCAACGTGGGGATATCCAGCTCGGAGGGATTGTTGACGACAATCGCAGGAGGCCGCGGGGGTGGAGTCGACTGGTTCCGCTGCTTGATATTGACGGTGTATTCCGGTTCTTTCTGGGGCGCCACTTCAATCGGAGCGGCCTCAAAAACCTTTTCTTCACGCAATACATCCGTTACGAATTTAATCGTGCCAAAAATAAGGATTGCAACAACGTGCAGGGCGAAGCTGATCATAATGACGAGTGCCAGCGCACTACGTGATTTTCTGCCGAAGAATTGTTTCATTTGGGACGGATTCGACGCTAGATTAAGATAACACCGTAATTGGCGAATAGCCCCCAAAAAGGCGTTTCCTCATCTCCATCAACGAGTTAAACACCGACAATCCCTTCGCCTGAGTCAGGGCAATGAAGCACACAGGAAAAGAGTAGAACGCCGATCTGTCGAAATACATTTGCGAAATGTTACCCAAAATCGCTTGTAATCCAAATTGAATTTCCTTGCCTCGCTGTCCTATTTTATGACAGGTTGTCTTGATGCCCCGTAAGCCTCTATCATCACTGACCGATCAGGTCACCGATTTGCTGCGTCAGGGGATACTAGGTGGGCTAAACCCATCAGGATGCTTTGGGCGCGAGTAAGCCGGCCTTCTACTGCAGTCGATGCTCCGGCTTTTGCGTACGGCCCGCGTGGCAGGGTGCGACCGCTCTTTATGCAATTCAACCTCCTGTACCAAAATCATTATCTCATTGAGTCCGGGGGAACCTTTCATCTCATTACCACTCAGAAAGAGGAGGTACATTCGCCCTTTTCAGGCGCCTGACCTCTAAGCGTCTAAATCCATCTCAAAATTCATGAAAATTCCTGCATTACTTCTCACTCTCCTTCTCGGCCTGAGCACAGTTCTCTCAGCAGCGCCTGCCAAACATGCGGCCAACGGTAAGCTCAAGGTATTTATCCTCACGGGTCAGTCTAACATGGTCGGCTTTGGCCAGGTCAAAGGCGACAAGCCCGGCACGATGGAGACCCTTGTGGAGCAAAAGCCCGAGGCTTACGGCGACCTGTTCAATGATGCGGGCGAACCAGTAACCCGCAAGGACGTTTGGGTGGTCAACATCTCCCGTGCAGATAAGGCCAAGCAAGGTTGGCTGACCACCGGCTTTGGTGCCTCAGATGGGCATATCGGACCGGAATATGGTTTCGGTTTTGAAATCGGTGACTACTACGAAGATCCCGTGCTGCTGATCAAATGCTCATGGGGCGGCCGGTCACTCTTTCATAATTTCCTGCCTCCCAGCGCTGGAGACTATCCCGAACCACAAAAGGACGGCGACAAGGGTTTTCAATACGCCGAGACCATCCGCATCACCAAAGAGGTGACAAAGAACCTGAAGACCTACTTCCCTGACTATAAGGGCAATGGCTATGAGATCGTGGGCTTTGGCTGGCACCAGGGCTGGAATGACCGCATTAACCAAGACGCCGTTGACGTTTATGAGAAGAATCTGGTGCATTTGATTCAGGACCTGCGCGAAGACATTGGCGTCGAGGATCTCCCATTCGTAATCGCCAATTCCGGCTTTGATGGCTGGGAGATTGCCAAGCGCTATCGCGCCAAGGTCACGAAACATCTGAATGCGCAGCTCGCTGTGGGCGATAGCGAAAAATACCCCGAGTTCGAAGGTAACGTAGCCGCAGTTGAAACCCGTGATTTCTACCGTTCGCGCTCGGAATCTCCTTCCGGGCAAGGCTTTCACTGGTCCCGAAACTGGGAGACCTTCTACCTGATCGGTAAAAATATGGGTGAGGCCATGATTGAACTGGTCAGCGAGTCGAATTGAGTGGCGAACATGCGGTTCGCATCAAACTCTCGCGGTGGCGCATCAAAACTGAACTGATCGTAAAAGTGAAGGGGCCATCCTGCCAGTGGCTAGCTTGTGCCTGCTCACGCTGGGCATCATGCGCATACGGGTTGAAAGTCCGAGGCTTGCGCTTCCGAACGACAAGGCATTCTGCGCTATTTCAGCGCCTGTCTATCCTTGATGAGCTGCGCCTTCAACTTTTCATAGTCCACCTCCTGCACGCTGACCCCGTCATCAATCGCCTGCACTGCCGCAGTGGCCGCACTCTGCCCCAGCACCATACCGACGGGCTCCATTCGTATCGAACCAAAGGCAATGTGTGTAGCCGAGAGGCACCAGGGAACGAGCAAATTCTCACACTCGCCTTTGGCCGGAATGATCGACTTGTAAGCGATCGGATAAGGCTTTCCGCCCAAGCTCTTCTGGATATCCCCCTCGTTCTTCATTTGGCCTTTCCAGTTCACACGTTGCACATTGTGGGAGTCCATCGTGTAAGCCCCCATCCCGATAGAATCTTCCACCCGGGGGTAGTCCGGATTTTGAAGGCACTGGTTCTCGGTCATCACAAAGTCGGAGACCATGCGACGCCCTTCACGCACGTAAAGGTTATAGGGCCAGTGACCGTTATCGGTAAATTCGTCCTTTGGCAGGCCCCACTTCGCGTAAGCATTACGGGTTTCCTCCGGCACACGTGGATGGTTCTGCACCGTCCAGATTAAACCCAGTTGATAGTCCCGATGCTTGGCCGCGACGACTTCTCTTTCCTCATGCGACAGTGTGGTCCAGTCCCAATAGTCTGCATGCTCCGGAGACAGCGGACTGTAGTTGCCCGCGATAAAATCCATCGATATACCCCCGGTATTGTTTGAATCCGTCTTACGGTTCGGCATGGGAGAGACCTTGAAGAAGCCCCACTTCTTGCCGGCTTCAATCGCACGAAAAAGGACCTCAAAATCTGCTTCCTGGTAGCTTTCCGGTTTCTCAATCTCAATACGATTCTCCGGAGCGTCGGTTAATACGGTGCGGTAACAGAAGGCCTGCAAGCGATGATCCGCCTGCCCCACTTCGCTTTCATCAAAAGCGTTCACACCTTCTAAAAGACCGCCGTCAGGATCTCCGGAAACTGCATAAGGGGAGATTCCTCCACGTAGGTTATTGCCGTGAACAGGCAGGGTAATGCCGTTCACCGTCTCTTCATATTGGCTATTTGCTTCACGACCCACTGTGTAAGTCACGCCTGCCCGGGCCAACAAGTCGCCCTCATAAGAGGCATCTATAAACATTTTGCCCTTAATCTTTCTCCCGTCCTCGAGGTGGATCCGACTAATGCGCCGCCCGTCCATGGTCGTGCCCGCCTCCAAGTCGAGGCGGCCATCAACGACGGTGACCCCGGCCTCTTCAACCAACTGATCAAAAATCACCTCAGCCACCTTCGGCTCGAAGACCGAAGCCAGCTCGGTTTCGCGGTCAAATGTCGGCGCCCCCTGCCCCTTGGTGGGAAACTCGTCCTTGCTCTGCTGTACCCAAGCCTCGTCGTTCTGGTAATGCAGATACACCCGGTGATAAAATTCCCGGGAAATGCCGCCCAAAATCGCATTGTTACCGATGTCCGTCCAACCCAAACCACTACTGGTCATGCCGCCAAGGTGCCCATACTGGGAAACCAAAATCACGGATTTCCCCATTCGCGCCGCCTGCACTGCCGCCGAAACGCCGACCGCCGCGTCGCCATAAACCACGACATCGGCTTCAATGGCCTTAGCTTGAGTCTGCTTTTCCGAAGTGCAGCCGATGACACAGCAGAGAGACAAAAGAATAATTAAGTAACGTATATTGAATAGTAATTAAGTTATGAGATTAAGGAAAAGCTAAGCCCAGCGACCACTTACTTCATGAATCCAATTGCGGGCGATTAGTTCGTGCCCCTGGGGTAACGGGTGCAAACCATCCCAAATCCACTGCTCGGGGCTATATGCTTTGGCTGCAGAGTCAAAAACATCCTGAGTCTTAACGTGAACTGCGTTGTAATCCTTTGCCAGTCGGGCAACCACAGCTCTAAGTTTGTCCGTTGCCATCCGGCGGGGTGTCCATGCCTCCTGCTGCGCTAGCTTTCCCGACTGAAGTACAAACGGGTCAAGCAGAACAATCTTAAGTT
>Ga0306912_1000474_pt1 | contig 23564 bp, 14 predicted proteins | sample AntRauFillE10628_FD_190443 | JGI IMG/M metagenome (GOLD analysis project Ga0306912, IMG submission 190443) | Saline lake microbial communities from Rauer Islands, Antarctica - Metagenome Filla E10 #628 (v2) (version 2) | ecosystem: Environmental > Aquatic > Non-marine Saline and Alkaline >... | reverse complement strand
GATGTCCTTCGATTGCGTGTTCGCTATTTCACGGCGGGGACAGCGATCGGGTCGGCCTCGTTTTTGAAAGAAGTCGGGGCGGAAATGAGGGCCCGCCATGGACTCGAGCGAAAAAAGGACGCCTATCCCATGCGTTCAGGAGAGTGGGGCAACTTGCGTTCATTCAGAAATCTCCAGGTTGAGCCGGTTGCACCGTCTTAACCAAGGGGGGCAGTAGGGGGTCCCAATTACCTTGTTTTTCTAATCCTTAGCCGCCTTTTGTATCCACTAATAAACTACGTTTGCTCCGTCCTACGGATCGAATCTCGATCCTCCGTCCTTCGCTTTCTAAGGAAACCCTGAGCACCATTCCGTAATTCTTTTGGTTCATGAATTACACAGGGTATTAAATAAAAGCGATTCAGGCTAGACCCTAAGACCCGACACGGGACACTCAATTATACCACGTTTGATCGCATGTTTACCCTGCTACAGAACGACGCACCACCATCGAGTGCCGAGACAAAAGCCCGGATTTCGGGCATCTCGGCCAGAGGTCAATTCTCCAGTCACGACGGCTCCGCCGAACTCGATTCCATCGTAAAGCCTACACCTGCGGGTTTCTGAGCAGAACCAGCAACCATCAATCAACAACTTGAAACTAAAAAAATGAGTTAAACCGTTAATTTACGTGAATTAGACTTTAGCGGGAGTTGGTTTTACTTTTCGAAAACGCGGATGCGAAAGGCGGCTGCTGAGGCACCATGAGTTGCCGAGATTTGCAATACGAGCTGCTTGGTTGTCACGGCGTCGGCGAGCACGTGTTCGAAACGTGCACCATGGTGATTTCGCACTTCGATGATAGACGATCCGGCATCACCTAGCAAATCAAAATCTTTGACCATGAATGGCACGACCTCTTCGGGGTGCGTCATCAGCACGCTTTCGAGGGGGTGATCCCAATCGGGGTCGAACTCGATGATCACCCGAGCGATTCGGACGGGCTTGGGCCAGGTCAGTGTGAGTTCGGGGCGCGGATCTTCGGGATCAGCGACCCAAGCATTGACCGTGCTGGTCGGCCGCGCTGGACCTCGTGTCACATTATCCGGGCCAAAGACATCCAGCGGTGGGTCGATGCTCATGGCCAAGTTACGTCCCTCTGGGCGACGCTGCGGAAGCCAAAATTCAAAGGACTCAATCCCAATGTCATCCGGGGGGCTCTGTCGGCTTGAGGTGGCAACGGCCTTGTTGCAGGAGTTGGTCACGGCAAGAACACCGGTCACCCTTTCATCGCTCACCCGGACCTGCACCGCCGGCTGCTGATGCAACATGATAAAGTGGTAACCCTCCCGTTCAATCGGCTTGGAGAAGCTGGCTTCAATCCTTGACTGACCCTCAGTAAAGGGAATTTCAATTGCTTCCAGCAACTCGTCTGGTGTGAAATTACCGGATTTAGCGGCACGCCGTAGCTCGACCTGCAGCCCACCGGCCTGATCGGCAGAGATTTCAAAACCGAAAGTCGGGCAGGAACCCCCAGTAAGCGGTAGCAGCATGGCCCAGCCGCTGTCGAGCTTCATCCATGTTTGGCTGGCGGCAAGCTCGCCCAGTTGCAGAGAAGAACTCGCGCTGACCGTGGCGCCGGGGACGAGGTCGGCGGGATCGTCGATCTCAATACCCGGCAGGAATTGGCCGTCACGATCAAGTTGAACTTGCAGGTCTTCGATTGCCCCGGCTTGTCCCATGTCACTAGGGCGGCAGCCGCGCTCGGTGCAGAGAGCGGCGGCCGTTCCAACCGCCTGACCGCCTATGGCGCAGGTGGCCATGACACGAGTGGACCCAAAGGCAACATGGGTCGCACTGATGATACGACCGGCAAGAAACAGGTTGGAGATGTTGTGACTGTAGTAACAGCGTAAGGGAATGCCATACACTCCCTTGGCATGCCACTGGGTGCAGCCGGGTCGATCGGAATGGACGCCGTCGGCCGGGTGGAGGTCGAGTGCCCACCCTCCGTGAGCGACAGTGTCCGGGGAAGGTTTCTGCTCCACCACGTCCTGCTGGCGCATCAGATAGTCGCCCTCAAAACGCCGGCTCTCCCGCTTGCCGGGGATGTGGCCGACCCATTCGAGCGCCATGGTTTCAGCCTCCGGGTAGTCGCCGGAGTTTTTGATGTGATCCCAGATGCCATAGACGACTTTCCAGAGCTCCCACTTGATTTCCTCAGTGTCGTGAACGGTGTCGAGACGCCCGCCGTATTCGAGCCACCAGAAGTTGCAGCCCTGCATGTTGGTATTGAACTTCCGGTAGCGGGCGATGCTGCTAACGTCCTTGTGTGCCCAACTGGGTGCGGTGAAGCGGACCGGCGTGCCGACGTCCTTGGTGTAGAAATAGAGCGAGTGCCCGAGAAGGTGGCCGTAGCTTTCATCGGGCGCGAATCTTTCGCCGAATTCGTCGGCCGACTCGGCGCCCATGCGAAAGGCGGCACCGCTGAGAAAGCCGAGCACCCCATCGCCCGAGGCGTCGCAGAAGAGCGGTGCGCGCAGCACGTAACGGGTCGAGTTCTGTGAACAGAAGGCAGTCACCGATTCGATCTCGTCGGGCCCGCTTTTGGCCACGTCGTGGGCCGCGGTGTTGAGCAAGAGCCGGATGCCGGGTTCCTCGACGACCTTTTCAAGCAGGATGGTATCGAGTATGAATGGGTGGCCGTGGCGGTTGCGGTAGAGGTTCTCCTCGAAGATCTCGTTCATGATCCCGCCCTCGCGCGACCAGCGGTTGTTGTTTCCCATGTGCGAGGTCGCTCCCAGTATCCAGAGTCGCACCTCGCTGGAAGCGTTGCCGCCAAGGACCGGGCGGTCCTGCGCCAGTGTGACTTGCAGCCCATGGCGGGCGGCAGCGATGGCGGCGCAGGTTCCGGCCAGGCCGCCGCCAATGACCACGAGGTCGGTTTCAAGGGTTTCGGTTCTGAGTTGGCGGATATCGGAGGGTCCTTCGTGGATCATGGCGTTTTTTTGCGTTTGAGTTGCTTCGCACAGGCGAGAATGGAAATGCCGATCGCGGCGATCAGCATCGAAAAAATCAGGATGATGCCGCGCTGCCCGGGATTGACCGGCAACAGCCCGGCCATGCCGAGTCCCAGCGCCACCATGCTCCAACCGACGATTTTCGCCGGTGTGCCGTCGGCTTCGCCGGATTGATTTGCTTCCGCTTCACGTTCGTTGGCTTGCAGCGATTCGATGTTGTGCCAGTGGCGGTCCACGCCGCTCGCGCGTAGATGGGCGATCAGGACGATGACGATCGGCAACACCACACCGACAAAGGTCTTGGATTGGTCAAACAGCCACTTGCCCATGCCGTCTTGCGGAGAGGTGATCAGTTCGAAATGCAGGGCGAGCCCCAGTGGGATGCAGATACCCGCAGTGAGCCACAGGGCGCCGACGTTGACCTTTTTGCTGAGCAGGCCGATCAGGATCGGTGCGAGCAGCGGCACGACCATCAGCTCGGTGATGGAAATGATGGTCTTCTCCGCGCCGCCGAGCATCGGGATGCACAGCGCGACAACTGCGATCATAGCCCCCAACAGCAGCGTGAAAACCCGTCCGGCGCGCAGTAGGCCTCGATCCGTCACGGCCTTCCGCAGTGGGCGATAAATGTCGTGGGTGAGCACGCCGGAGAACACATTGAGCTGGGAGCTGATCATGCTTGCCGTGGCGGAAAACATCGCCGCCATCATCAGGCCTATCATGCCGATCGGCAGCACGTTCTTACACGATCTGATGTAGGCCTCTTCCTTGAGCGCACGGATGATCTCGTCTGTGGCACCTTCGGGGATCGGGCTTTGCACGCGCCACAGCAAGGGCGGGAGCAACCACAGGAAGGGCGAAAACAGATAAAGAACACCAAACAGCACTGTCCCGCGGCGGGCGTCGCGCGGTGTCGGCACGCACAGGTAGCGCTGCACAAAGGCGAATTCCGCGCCGATCATGAAGTAGTGGATAGCCACCCACCCGAAGAGGAAAAACCACGTGTATCTAGGCCCCGAGGTAAAGGAGAGGAAACCCTCCGGAGCCTGAGCGACGAAGCCGCCGAGCCCGCCGATGTCGAAGAGGATAAGCGCCACCACGAAAACCACCGCGACATTAAGCACGATGAACTGGATCACGTCGGTCATCAGCACCGCCCACAGGCCGCCAATCATGGTGTAGAGCACGACCACCGCCGCAAAAATCAGAATCGCCGTCACCAACTCCGGCGGCATGCCCTGCACGCCTGCTGAGGTGTCCGCGCCGTGCGTCACCGCCACGGTTAGGATCGAGATCGCATACAAAGCCCCCGCCGCACCGACCATGCGGTAGATCATCATCGACCAGGTGTAGAAATGCAGCGCGCCCTTACCGAAGCGTCGCTCGACGAACTCGGCGGGCGTGCGGACGCCCAGTCGCTTCCATTTCCCCGCCACTGTGTAGCCGGCTAGCAATGCCGCCACGCCGTAGCAGAGGTTCACCATGATCGCCACCAGGCCGTGCTCGTAGGCCATGCCGCCCCAGACCACGAAGGTGTTGGCGGAGAACATCGTCATGAAGGCGCTCAACCCACTCGCCCACCAGGGTGAAGCCCCGCCCGCCGCGAAAAGATCGGAGGTGTTCTTCACTTTGCGGCCTAGGAATACACCGATCCCCGCCGTGGCTGCGAGGTAGAGGCTGAGGACGATCCAGTCGGCGAGGTGCATGTGTGGTATAGAGACGTTTCAACCAATGGATCGGCGGTCAAGCGTGATCAAAGTCATCGCTCTGCCTCATCGAAGAAAGACAAAGGTCTCCGTTTACTGGCATCGGTAAACCTGAACTGCTCAAAAACGAACTGTCTGGTCGGAGGCCGAGTCCTTAGACTTTGGACGAACCACAGGGGTATTTGTTCTTGAATTCAGAATTCAAAATTCACACAGTATTGTGTTGATGGTCAAAATTCTCTATTTTCAAAATGCTGCTTTGTGCAATAGAGCGCTGGGCGAGCCTTTCTCCAGGAATTCAGAATTCGAAATTTGTGCGGCTTGCACCCACGAATCCGTCCCCTTCAATCCATAATAGAAAGCGAGAATTTAGATGAAGCAGTTTTTTGGTAAGAAATCACGAAGTGCACTCGCTTTGGTGATCATGGTAAGCCTCGCGCTCCATATCGTTGCCCTTGTTATCTTTGGCACCATCAAATTTGTTGGCGAAGTCTTGCGTGAAGAAACGGTTTTTGAGGCCGTTCCCATTGCCCCTCCACTTTAAGAAAAGCCGGAATATACGGTCAATATTCAACAGAGAAATAAGTCCACTCCGCCGCCGCGTCCACCGGTAATTGTGGTCAATAATCCCTCTGAGTTGAACATTCCCACCCTCGACATCGACGTGGACGTGGACAGCAGCTCCGTCTTTGGGCGTGGCGGGGGCGTATTCGGTGGGAGTCTGCAGGCGGTGCGGGAGATGGCTATTACGGCAAACATGTTTGGGGCTCAAATCACTGCCACCAACCTGGGGGTCGTTCTGGACGTTTCAGGGTCGGCCCACACTCACTTGGACAAAGCGATCGCCGAAATTGATAAGAATTTCCCCACTGCCTATATGGTTTTGGTGGTCGGCTGTGGCATGTCGGACGGCAGCCGGGCAAAAGCGGGCGGCGGCGGCAAGGTGCCGGGTTCGCCGCGTGTGGTTGCCTATTCCAGGCGTGATTCTGAGGAAGAATATAACTCACTGGCGCGCTCTGTGCCGGCCCAGTTGGAAACGTTCTTTAAGAGAATGGGCGAAAAGCGTGGTAAGGAAGTGCGGCGATATTTCGAAAGGCGGAACAACTTGTTCGTCCTTTACGGCGGTGACGTCCACGCCGCCAACTTCGCATTTGATTACCTCCTGAAGCAAAATGCGGACACGATTTACTGGTTTGCCGATTTTGCCGATGGAATCGATCAGTCGATTATCGAAGATTTGACCAAGGATCTGCGGCGTAACCGCGTAAAAGTGATTGCTCACAATTTTATGGGTAAACCGATAAAGGAGCAGGTCAAAGAAATGACGCAAGCAACGGGTGGAATGACGATTGAAGTCATCCCGGGGCAAAAGTAGCCTTTGTTCACTCGTTCTTGTGCATCCGCATGGGGAGGAGATCCAAATGCGGAGGCATTCGGCTCGGCTACGGGAAAGTGCTAGTTGCCCCGGTAGAGATTGACCACGCGCTGGCTTTGCTCCTGCCGGACGAAGTCGAGGGTTAATTTGGGGATCTTGTGGTCGCCACCCTCGCCGGTGGTGTTTTGACAGTGGCGCTGGATCACCGCGTAGAGGAATTTGAAGGCGTCGCGCGGCTGGTGCATCTGGTCCAGGGCATCGACGAGGTCGCGCTCATCGACGTCCTCTTCGAAGAGTTCGCTGAGCTGGCCGATCGGCTCGGCTCCTTCGCTTTGGCAGTTGCGGAAGCGTGAGGTGCAGAGGTCATAAAGGGTCGAGCCGGTCCAGCGCAGGGGGTTGATCAGGTTCTGCTTATCGAGGCGGGCCTGTTGCTTGAAGTCCGCGTCCGCGCCTTCCAGCAGGTGGCCGAGTTCGAGGGGGAGGAGCATCTTCGCGCCGAAGCCTTCTTGCTGGAGGAACTTGTTGTTCAGCATGGGCCAGACCAGTTTGCGCATGCGCTCGCTGTCGCTGTGAATCATGACTGGCTCATCAATGCGATCAACAAAGACGGTCAGGGAGCGGTAACCGAGGCGGTTGATGATTTGTAAAAAGCGTTTGGTCGCCTCGTAGCGCTTGTCCTGGTCGCCCTTTTCGGGGAGCAGACGTTCTACGCCGTGGCGGCTGGGAAGGTCCCAGAGCCCATCGCTGAAAAAACGGGCATGACGCGCAATCGTCCGAATCTCGCGGCAGACCTTGCGCGCCCGGAAGCTATTCTTAAAGAAACGGGAGATCCAGGTGAAGCCGAAGCCGATGAAGCCGGAAATCCCGGCGACGGCGAGGAGCTGCCACTCCCAGCGGATCGCCTCGCTGAAATACCAGAGGCCGCCGCTGGTCAGGCCCATGGCAGCGAGACCAAGGACCATGGCACCATGGCCCTTGCGGTTGACCAACTGGCCGATGCGAAGCAGCCGCTTGAGGCGACGCCATCGGGTCTCGCGCTCCCCGTGACGGGGATTATCATAGAGTAGTGCCAGGGCGGCGAGGTCGAGGCGCAGTTCGCGACTCAGTTTACGCACCGTCTTGCGGAGGCGGCGCGTGTCCGGATCCTTCAAGTTGTAGAGCAGCTGGTCGACCAGATCGGTCACGGCTAGGCTGAGAATGGCGTCCTGGTGGTCCGCCAGTCGGATATGGTCGAGGCAGGCTTCGGGGTCCTGCGGGCTGACGGTGTGGGACAGCTGATCGAGGAAGGGATTGAGGTCGTCGTAGCGGACCATCCAGACGCGGTCCTCGTCGTGGGTCGCATTATGGGCTTCGAAACGACGCTCCATCATCAGTCGCATGGCCGTCTTGCCGCTTCCCTTTTCCCCGAAAACGATCGACGTGCTGGGCACGGTGGGCTGTCCGAAAATCTTTTGAAAGTCGGGGTGGGTTACGGTGGTCCCCATCGTGCGTGCATAGACGGCGTCATTGCGCGCCTCTTCGGCTTGGAAGGGGTTTTCCTCGAGGTGCCAGTGGTCAAAAAAACGTTGTATATCCATATGGGGTCGTCGGGTGGGAGTTTGGCGGGCGATGAGCTGCTGGTTGTCTCAGCTCTCGTCTGAATCGTGGGTACTGTCAGGCATCGTCGGCTCGGCCTCAAGATCATCTTTCGTCTTGATCGAGATCAAACACCGCTTTGTGCGGAATGAAGCGGCCTTGCAGCTCGCCCACTTGTGCTTCCAGTTCGTTGGAGGAGGCTTCCAACTCATCGAGTGCACGTAGGACATGGTTCCGTAGCTCGAGCTCGCCTTTGACCTTGTCGTATTCGGCTTTCAGCTCCTGTCGGCGGGTATCGACGCGCTGGAGGGCATCCGCCTGAAAAGCTTCGCGATACTCATGGAGAAGATTTTCCAGCACTTCTTGCAAGGCCACCAGGTTGCATTGCCGGGCATAATCGCCGACCGTGCTACTAAATTCCCGGATGCCCTCCTCGTTCAGCCGCTTGGCTTTGGCTTTTGCCGTAAAAGGTTGTTTCGAGGGGTTTTCGGCACCGAAGAAGCGCTGCCGAACCCGAGCATCGTTGCGGAAGAGGATCCAGTCGAGGAAGCGGCGCCGGAGCGGCAACCCTTCCTGTAGGCCGGAGGCTTCCGGGAGTTGGGGCTTCGCCTCGAGTTGTTCCCGGACTGTCGGCTGGAAAGCAGTGTAGATGTCGTCGAAGGAAAGGTCCAGGGTCTTGAGCTGGTGGCTCACTTCCCCTTCGATCCGCACGCCCCCGTTCCGGGCGCGGCAAACGCGGTCGAAAATTTCGGTCGCGCGGGCACGTGAGTGCTGGCAGACGTCCCCTATTTTGGCGCAGACCCGATTCTCGATCAGGTCACGCATACTTTCGTCACTCTCGGCCCAAGCTTCGACTTCGCCGTGTAATTCCTTCTCCAGTTCGGGCAGGACTGCACCGGAATGCTCTGTTACTTGCTGCCGGATCTCTGCGGAAAGTTCTTCGAGCGGGCCCGACCACTCATGACTGCGCAGCTGATCCAGTGTTTGTAGCTGGCGCCTGGTCGTGTCAGTCCGCGCCTGTAGGGCCTCGATGTCGGCGCGAAATTCGGCTATCTCCGGGGCACGGGCGCGGCCCCTGACTTCGTGGAGGATCGAGTCGGCCTGTCGGAGGCTGTCCCCCATGAATTCGACGATGTATTCACTGCTGTTTAGGTAGTCGGTCAGGTCATCCAGAAAGTTTTCAAAGCCCATTCGCGGGCCGGACTCGGCGGCTGGTTCGGTAGAAGCTTTTGCCTCGAACGGTGCGGTCTCTTCTTCGTCGGTTTCGTCGGTGGTTGGGATTTCCTCCCGGAGTGCGGCCTCGGCTTCGTCGGTGTTCGCAGCTTTGTTTTCACTCGCTTCAGGGCTGTCGTTCGTGCTCGTTGCCTCATCGCCGTTGGTCTCCTCCGGCGGGACCGGATTGCCCGCTTGCAGGCTTTGCCTCGCAGTTTGCAGCAGGTCGATCATGTAGATGCGCAAGCGCCCGCTGTCGATGGCGGATCGGATTTGGGCACTCACCGTTAGATTTTCAAAGGCCTCGATGATTCGTTTCGGATCGCGCTGTTCCAGCGAGGGCTGTAGCGAGCCATCCGGACCGAGGTCCTGCTTGGACGAGTCGATGTTGACCACTAGAAACACCCGCGAAAACACATCAAGCAGATCGGCGAACTCTTCGAAGACCTGTTCGAAAAATAGATTGTCCGTCTTCACCACAAAGACCGCGCAGGCCGCAGTGTCACGAAAGTCACGGGTCAGCTGTCCGTAGCTATACTTCATCTTGGTATAAAGGCCGGGGGTATCGACCAGAATCGTGCCCGACTCGCGGAGGTAGGGTGCCGGCATGGTGAAATCGATCCGCCGGATCGCCTCGGTGAAATCCTGAGCTGGGTTAAAGGGCGTGCCCGCCGCATCGGCCTCGCGGAGCCTCTGCGCGAGAGCTTCGTGCGCCGCTTCCAGGGAGGCATGCAGTTCCTGGTGGGAGGTATACTCGCTGCGGTCGCCGTTGAAGGCGGTCGTCGAGAGGCCGTGCGACTCGCCCTCGCGCACATATACCAAACAAGGATAGGCCGGGAGGCTGGTGACCTCGCTGACATAGGCCCCGCTGATCGCGTTCATCAAGGTCGATTTCCCACTCTTGAGCGGTCCGAATATCACCAGGTAGGTGTTCTGCTGGTGGGCCTTGTCGAGGAGGATTTTCAGCCGGTGCCGATTGTCCTGGAGGTCGCCCAGGAGCACTTGGAGCGAAGCGCCGTCCGCTGCTTTGCGAAGCGACTCTGTGCCCTGGTCGAGCGCTTCACTGAAAGGCTCGAGGGCGGCGCTAAATTGTTGACAAAAAGATTCAAGTTCGACGCGGATCGGTTCCACAGGCATAGTTTGGAGTGGGTTGATTGGTGGTGTTTAGGATGACAAGTCTTAGGTTCAGGGCAGCAAGCGGCAGTCCAATGTTACAAATCATTTTATTTTTCACTTTTTCCCCGCCAATTGCAAATTTAAGTTCCTCGGGCACCGGGAGCAAGCGCGAAGCGGGTTTTGGGCCCAGAATCCGCATGTTGTTTTATCTGAAAGAGGGTGGCAGACGTGCCCTGGAAGAGTGACGTCCGGCAACTGCCGAACGTTGTTGGAACTCAGGGGATGACGAATTCCCGAATCTCCTCCAGCGTAGCGGGGCCGATACCGGAAACGCGCTTCAACTCGTCGACCGTCTTGAAAGGACGGGCCTCGATAATTCGCTGAGCCAAGACATTCCCGATTCCCGGGATGCGGGCCAGGTCTTCAGCCAACGCCTGATTGATCGAGAGCGGCTCTGACGGGGGGGCGCGGCCCATTGCTATAGCGTCTTCCGCTTCCTCGCGCCGTTCAGCCTGACGCTCTTCCTGCAGTTCCTCCCAGTCAGTGTGGGCCCAGGCTCCGAGCCCTTTGCGCGCGGCCACCAGCTCCGCATCTTTAAGGCGCTCCCGATATTCGTCACGATGCAAGTTTTGCGGAGTGGAACGGTATAGCCCAAAGGCTCGAGCCAGCCCGCGCTGGACCACAAGAGTGGCAAGGTCCTCGCCTTCTGCCGTCTCCACGAAAGCATAAACCCGTTTGTAGTGGTCGGATCCACCGCCATCCGCGAAAGTGGTGTGGACAGTAAACGGTTTTTCTAGGAGGCGCCGAACTTTGGTCTTTGCCTCGCCACCCAAAGACTTGGCCAGTTCAATTGAGGCTCGGGGCGAATCGCCGTAATCGGAGATGCCGAAATACCGGCGTTGGGCGCGGAGACGTCGGGCGTCAGTGCTGTCATTAATGTTGGCCTCCAGGCAGTCCGCCCCGTAGAGGCGAACGGTGTGTTCAGAACCGTCTGGAAAGCGGACCGGAAAACTGTCTCCGTCGGCCCACGCGGCGTCCACCAGCAGGCAGCCTTTGAAGCTCTGCAGTGTAGTCGCATTGAGCGCACTAGCGAGTAAGCTTATGGAAAGGAAAACCAAGGAAAAATAATGCATCATTAATGTATAAGTTGTAGATGAAAATGAATGGATGTCGAAACAATGCATCGATGCAAATGTAAGTGTTGAACTATAATTTTATAGGCTGATTATAAAAAAGGATTGACGCAGGTGTTTTCTTTAGCTCTGTTTGGGGCACTATGAAACGAATGAAACTCGAAGGGATGCCGGCTACCTATCATGCGATGAGTCGTGTGGTGGGGGGGCAGCGGTTGTTTGGCGATCGGGAAAAGGAGATTTTGCGGAAGATGCTCTGGCAGGTGGCCGATTTCTGTGGGGTGGAGATTTTGACTTATTGTGTGATGTCGAATCACTTTCATGTGTTGATTCGGGTGCCGGAGAAGGTGGTGGTCTCTGATGCGGAGTTGCTGCGGCGCTTCAGGGTGCTCTATCCGAAGCCGACGAAATATCAGACGGCTGAGTTTGCGCGGCTGGAAAAGGCTCTGCGGGAAGGGGATGAAGATGCGGTGGTGATCCGGGAGCGTCTGTTGGCGCGGATGCATGATCTATCGGAGTTTATGAAGACGGTGAAACAGCGTTTCTCCATTTGGTATAATCGCAATCACGACAACCGTAGAGGCACGCTCTGGATGGAACGTTTTAAGAGTGTGCTGGTGGAGGGGGCGGGTAATCCTCTGCAAACGATGGCCGCCTACATTGACCTGAATCCGGTGCGTGCGGGGCTGGTGGAGGACCCGAAGGACTACCGCTTTTGCGGCTACGCGGAGGCTGTGGCCCATTCGAGCATCTCGATCAACTCGGGACAGACCCATCCGAGAGGCCCACGGCATGGGGCGATGAGGGGGATTCGCCACATCTGGAGCGCTTATGCAGATGGTAATCTGCGTGAATCTTTCTCCGTGGAGATGGCTTTGCAGGCGCACCGGGAGTTGATTTTCGGGAAGCGGGCCGCGGAGGCGGGGCTTTCGGAAAGGGATCGTAGTAAGGCGCTTAAAGTGTTGGAACAAGAGGATGCCGTTTTGCCGAGATCGACGGTGCTCCGTTGTCGAGTGCGCTATTTTACGGACGGAGTGATTTTGGGCTCTGAGGAATTTGTGAGGGGTTTGGCTGCTCGGTGGAAAGCTGACCGCAGGCTCAAACACCCGCCGAAGATCTGTGCGGCTCGCGGTGCGGATTGGGGCAATCTTTCAGTGGTGTCTCGCCTGCGTGGGGCCGTCTTCGAGTGAAATTTCTATATTTTAAGCGAATATTAGATTCAAAGGTGGGCTTTCGAAAATAGAACCTACTCAGCCGCCGGTGAAGACAGCGATCAGGGCAAGGAACATGCCGGAGAGGCTCTCCCCGGCGATGATGCCGGAGGCGGCAATGACGAGGAAGCGGGTGCTCCAGTTGGGGAATGCCTTTTCGGAGGCCAGCGCGACCATTGAGCCGGTGAAGAGCGCGAAGGAAATGCCGGGGGCGATGAGAAAAGCAAGGCCCATGCTTGGTCCGCTGGGGACCCACGAGCGTGCCTTGGCGGGCAACATTTTTTCGCAGATGGCGAGGAGGATGCCGACGCAGGCACCGATCGTCATGGCCTCGACCGCACCAGTTGGCAGGGCATCGAGGCCGTTCATGAACAACTGGGCGACGGACATCCAGGCGGTGACGCTGGGGGCGGGCCATTGCTCAGTGAATAATTGGTTAGCGGGATCCGGAATAAGGATGAGGTAGCCGGCGCAGCCGACGAGCGCCCCGGCAAATACGCCGCAGATCTGAGCGATGTATTGCGGTCTCGGATCGGCACCGAGCATTTTCCCGGTTTTGAGGTCGTGCATCATGTCGGCACAGAGCCCGGCGGAGCCGCCGGTGACATTGGCGACCATGAGGTTCGAGGCGGGGTTGGCCGGGGCAATGATGGCGAAGGTGAGCTGGGTGACCTTGCCCATGGCGGTGACGGGGGTGACGTTCACCTCCCCGGAAACGCGGGCTGCCACCAGTGCGAGCATAAAAGTGAGCAGTACGCCAAGCGTCGCCAGCCATGGAGCGATGCCGAAGATTGCGGTTTGCAGGATCACGGAGAGGGCGGTGACGCCGACCAGCGCGGCCATAAACCATTTTTTGGGGATAACTTCCGAGCCTGGACGAAGTTCGGCAGCGTCCTCTTTACGGAGAGGCTTGAATGCATGGATGATGGATTTCCAGGAAAATGCAAAGGAGGTGAGGGAGGAGGCGACCATGAGTGCGACACCGGGCCACAGTAGCCACTTAAGGCCGCTGTTGAACCAAGAAGCATCCGCAGCTCCGGGTTGGGCCCAACCGGCCTCGAAAACGTAGGGAGCGAGCACGCCCCAGGAGATGAGGACGCCAAGTAATACGGAGATGCCGACGCGTGGGCCGACGATGGCCCCCACACCATACATCATGAGGGTCGGCTCGATGGAAATGCCGAAATTGGCAGGAGAAAAGCCGGCGAGGCCGGCCTTTTCTAGTCCACCCCCGGGTTGCGCCTTGAACCAACCGGGGATCGGTATTTTTGAGATGAATTTGAAATAAGAGGCAAATGTGACGAAGGCCGCGACCAAGGCTGTGCCGCCAAGGAGTTGGAGCCGCACGATGGCATCGCGGCCGTGGTTGTAGAGTTCCTGAATGGTCTTACCAGTGGCGAAACCACTGGGAAAGGGGAGCTTGTCGACTTCGAGCAGTTGTTTGCGCAGACCGATTGAGACGACGACGCCGACGAGGCATACGGAAAAGGTCCAGATTACCAGCATACCCCAGGACAAAGTCTGACCGGTCAGGATAGTGAGGGCGGGGATGGCAGCAACGAGGCCGGCACCGGTGATTGATGCTGCGGCGGATGCGGCGGTCTGGCTGATGTTGGTTTCAAGCATCGAGAGGCCCTTGCAGCGCCCGGTTTGCTGAAGGAGTTGCCAGGATCCGAAGGCGAGCAAGGCGGCGGTGAGCGACATACCGATGCCCCAGCCGATCTTTAGACCGACGTAGAGGTTGCAGAGCGAAAGAATGCTACCAAATATCATGCCGGTGACAAGGGCGCGTATGGTGAGCTGTGCGTCGGATTGATTGGTCGAGATAGTTGAGGGAGTTTCGGAGTCCATGGTCGTGTGGCAGGTTGAATTGAACTAATTGGAATTTGCTTTTGGTAGCGTTGGCCCCTTTTCGTAAAAGTTATAGCATCACTGCCCGCGCAGTTCGACGCGAATCGTGATTTCCTCGTCCTCTTCATTTGCCGGGATCCGGAGTTCGATGCGTTTGAGTCCGGCGATACGTTTGTCGTGGCGGTGGGGCGGCGGATCGAGGGAAACGATCTCAAAGCCGATGTCGGCGTGTGAGTGGTTGATCAACTCCAGCGATTTTCCTTTTTGCCTTAGCGTTGCGCCTCGCTCGTGGCACTCGACGTCGGCGCGGGTCACTAACTGCCAGGTGATCCATCGGTTGGATTCAGTCGCATGCAATTGGTCTTCGATGCGCAGTGATCGTGCGCCAGTGCGCGTGAAGGTGCGGCTAGCGGAGGCAAGTTGCCCTTCGAAGGTCGGGCCTAGGTCAAAGGTGACCGAGGGCCGCTCGGCAAGATCACTGCGGATGATCGTGGCATAGCCATCGACGACATGCAGTTTGTTATCCACGGTTAGAGTGCTGTGGCCCAGGTTATTGAGGGCTAACAATTCCCATCGCTCGGATTCCTGATGCTGCTTCCAAAGGTCGAAGCCCTGTTCGCCGATACGGTAGCTTTGGATCCCGGGATCGACGCTCCAGCGCACGCCGTCCAATTCGAACACGAAGGAGCCGGCATCCATGTGGCCATGGCTGACGGCACCGCAACCGCCTTTCGCCCCCAGATAAAAGCTGTCTTTGTCGCCATAGTCCCTGAAAACCACCACCGGACTCAGGCCCTTGCCGATGTAGTTCTTCGGAGCAGGCGCGTCGCAGGTCTCCTCGTAGCGGCTCATCCACGAAAGAAACGCGCCCGAAAGATAGCTGGGCTGGAGGTCGGACGCGGGAGCGAGAAATTTTTCCTTTTCGTAATACATGCGCTTGCCCGTCTGCGCAGCGAACCAGGCGAGCACCATGTCCCCTCCGTCGCCCCGCCCATCCCTGCAGTCGGCGAAATTGTAAAAGCCGCCGGTGGGTAAACCACTGCACATGAGCTTAAAATCTGCGCTCCGTAAAAACCCCGGATAGTCGCGATAGCCGAAGTCCGAGCCGAAGCTAGTTTCCAGGATCGAGAGCGTGAGCAGGGCGTATGAGGTGGTGTATTGCCAATACATGACCCCTTCCGGGCATGCGCCGTCCGGCGCATAGTTTTCCGCCAATACATAGGGGATGCCGTCCATCGCCCGCCGGATCGTATTGGCGGCGAGTTGCGGGTCCACGTCCGCAATCGCGATCGAAGCGGCGATTAACCCGCCGTTGCAGACCTGATTCCAGTTGTTGTAGTGATCGACCCACCAGGCATAACGCATGTCGCCGTCGTGCTCCTCCCAGCTCGGCTTGATGCCTTTCTCGATCAGCGCCCGTTTGGCCGCAGCGATGGTAGTGGGCGGGAGGTTGTCGAGCGTCCAATCCAAGGCCAGCGAAACCGCCATGCAAATCTCTGCGGTGTCGAGGTAAACCGGCGGGTTCCAGTCTGTGAAATCCGAGACGGCCAGCAATTCCCTGTCGATCCGTTCTAGAATCACCGGGTCGCGCTCCACCAGATAAACCAGCCCAAGGAAATTCATCCGGCGCAGAAATCCCCGCGAGACGTGAAGCATCGCATTCGTAGTCTTGTTCCGCTCAATCAGCGGGAGATCCAGAATGTCGTAGGCCTCGCGGCGGACGGCCTGATAGAGGTTTTGGACCACCGGGTCCGATTGGAGACCGGACCTTAATTGCCCGAGGATCGTCTCGTTATAAATGAGCCGTGGCTTCTCAGCCTTAAGGTGGCTTTGAAGATAGTCGAGATCAAACGGGTTTTTCAGTAACGGTGGCGGCTGCGGGGGATCTGCGCAAATCCCGGTCAGCCCCAGCGCAATGAGTAATCCAAACAGGCAGCACGTCCGGCGGAGGCATGAAAAAACGGTTAAATAATTAAGCATCGTAGTCCTTAATTCTCGTCAGCTAATTTCAAGCCAATTGTGTGCATCCCCCAGGCCGGAATCGTGAGAGTCATCTTTCCCTCACTGCGTTTTATAGCCGGATCCTCCCCTTGCAGCACGGTTTCATACATCCCAGCTCCCATCCTCATGCTGCCAGTCGAGGAGCTTCTCGGCCCCCAGGCGCAAACGTTCCCTCAATTCGAGGTCATCCGGCTCAAAAAGCAGCATATTTCCCATGTCCATCATGGTGTAGTAGGTGGTAAAAAGCGGCTCGATCCAGTTGCCGACTTCCGAGCGGAACCCGTCCTCATCGCCGTATTCGCCGAGTGCGGCTCCCTGGAAGAAACCCGCAGAGGTTTGTTGCTGAGCCAGTTTAAAATTGCGGATGTATTCCATCCTTTTCTGCATGACTGGGTCGTTGGCTGAATGCGCGATCATCGACATGGTGCCGGCATCCGCATTTTTGCTCCCCGTGGCACCCACTTGATAGCCAAAGACCTCCCAGGTATTCCAGGCAGCCCGCTCGTCGTCCTGTAAAAAGTGCAGCATTCGGTAAACCCGGTTGGTCAGGGAAAAACTATTTTCCTGCAGTTCCAGCAGTGAAGGCAGCCGGTAGATATTATTCACTACATGCGAGAATACCGGAAACCATTCTTTGGCCTGGATCGAGTAGCGGAAGCGGACACTCGTCGCGGAGACCTGCTCCGCCTCTGAAAAGTAAAAAGTGAAATTATCCCCTGCTTCGTCTCGACCAACAGCTCCTTTCGGCGGCGACTTCTCGCTGTAAAGAACGTTGGAGAAGCCCTGCGGATTGGCCACCCGGGTGCCTTCCGCAGTAATCTCGCTCAGCGTCCACCCCTCCGCTTGCTCGACCCACTTCAGGGAGAGCTGTGACGAGGTCAAACTCAGGGTAGGGAGGGACGCCGCCTGAGCCGTTTCCGTCTGGGCAAAAGCCGTGATGGCACTGATCAGGAAACAGCAAATGAAGGATCGAAGGTTTTCTGGATCGATGGGATTTTTCATTTTGAACTGATGGAACTTCGCTTTTCGCGCGCGCGAGTTTTTTGAATAAGCACTGACAGGAGAGTTATGCTGAAGATCCACATTGATTATCGATAGGAAGAGATGTTCCGGTGATGAGGATTCGAACTGGAGAAGCCCTCAGCAAAGCGACCGGAACCGGGCAGGCAAGGGCAAAGCACTTGCCGGGCGAGCCGAGGGCTCGCCAAATAAATTCAGGATACCCGCTTCAGGCACATCTCGCATGGCTCCAGACTGAGGCTCCGCCAAGTTCGTTTTGCCGGCGGATCCGCTTTGGCAGCTACACGAGTGAAACCAAATCAGAATTTGGATGACAAGAACCAGGCGTGGCTCTGGCCAATCCATGGCATGAGTCGTGAGAAACCTCAATACCCGCGGTTCGGGCCCAGCCACTTCTCGCAGACTTCCAGACTGAGACCTTTGCGGTCGGCGTAGTCCTGCATCTGATCCTTATCGATAGGGCCGAGGTGGAAGTATTTGGCTTCAGGGTGGGCGAAGTAGAGGCCGCTCACGGCAGAGCCGGGGTGCATGGCGTAGCTGCTGGTGAGGGTAGCGCCGGTCTGTGCTTCGGCGTCGAGGAGGTCCCAGATGATTTGCTTCTCCGTGTGGTCGGGTTGGCTGGGATAACCGGCGGCCGGACGGATGCCGCGATACTTCTCCTTAATTAGGGCGGCGTAGTCGAGTGACTCGTCGGGTGCGAAGCCCCAGAGTTCTTTACGCACTTTCAGGTGGGAGTATTCGGCGAGGGCTTCGGCGAAGCGGTCTCCAAGGGACTTGACTAGGATGGAATTGTAGTCGTCGTGTGCGTCTTCGAATTCTTTGGAAAACGTATCCACGCCTTCGATACAGCAGACGAACCCACCGCAGGCGTCGATCTGGCCGGAATCCTTCGGAGCCACGAAGTCGGCGAGGGCGTAGTAGGTATCGCTGCCGGATTTTTCCTTTTGTTGGCGCAGGGTGCGGAGGCTTCCGCGCAGGGAGCCGTCTTCATTGTAGAGCTCGACGTCGTCGCCGACGGAATTGGCCGGAAAGAGGCCGACCACGCTGCGGGCGCGGAATCTCTTTTCGGCGATGATGGTTGCGAGTAGCTCTTGGGCATCCTCAAAGAGGCTGCGTGCCTGCTCGCCATATTTCTGACTGTCGAGAATTTTTGGATACACGCCCTTGAGTTCCCATGTGTGGAAGAAGGGCGACCAGTCGATATAGTCTTTAAGGATTTCGAGGTCGACATGGTCGCCGACGGTCAGGCCGGGTTGATTGGGAGCTTTGAGCTGCGCTTGACTCCAATCAAACTCCGGGCGCTTGGTTCGGACTTCTTCGAGCGGAAGCAGGGTGGTGTCCGACTGGCCGGCGGCGAAGCGTTCCCGGCGTTTTTGGTGCTGGACCTCCAACTCGGCGACGTAGGCCTCCCGCTTGTCGGGGTTGAGTAATTGATTGCAGATGCCAGTGACAAGCGAGGCATCGCCCACGCGGACAACAGGCTGGTCGTAGTGTGGGGCGATTTTGATCGCGGTGTGGGCCGCGCTGGTGGTGGCGCCACCGATGAGGAGCGGCTGAGTGAAGCCCAGCTTTTTCATCTCCTGGGCGTTAAAGATCATCTCGTCGAGCGAGGGCGTGATTAGGCCGGAGAGCCCGATGATGTCGGCCCCCCATTTCCTGGCCTCGTCGAGGATCTTGTCGCAGGAGACCATTACGCCGAGGTCCTTGACCTCGTAATTGTTACAGGCCAGCACGACGCCGACGATGTTTTTACCGATGTCGTGGACGTCGCCCTTGACGGTGGCGATGAGGAATTTTCCCTGAGCGCGGATATTCGGATTGTTCTTTTTCTCCTCCTCCATGAAGGGGGTGAGGTAGGCCACGGCGCGCTTCATCACCCGGGCACTTTTCACCACCTGGGGGAGGAACATTTTACCTGCACCGAAGAGATCGCCGACGATCTTCATGCCGTCCATCAGCGGGCCTTCGATGACTTCGAGCGGGCGTTGAAGCTTTTGGCGGGCTTCCTCGGTGTCGTCCTCGACATAGTCGACGATGCCCTTGACCAAAGCGTGGGCTAGACGTTCTTCGACGGTGCCCTCGCGCCAGGCGAGTTTGGCGGAGTCGTCCACCACTTTATCGGAAGCTTTGACCGTCTCGGCAAAAGTAATGAGTGCATCCGTCGCTTCCGGATGCCGATTGAGCAGGACATCTTCGACTTTCTTCAGCAGCTCCGGCTCGATCTCTTGATATACTTCCAGCATGCCGGCGTTGACGATACCCATGTCGAGCCCGGCTTTGATCGCATGATAGAGGAAAGCCGAGTGCATGGCCTCACGCACGGGATTGTTCCCGCGGAAGGAGAAAGAGATGTTGCTGACGCCGCCACTGGTGCGGCAGCCGGGGCAGACTTGCTTGATCTCATGCACGGCTTCGATGAAATCGACGGCGTAGTTGTCGTGCTCTGCCATGCCGGTGGCGACGGTAAGGATGTTGGAGTCGAAGATGATGTCGCGCGGGTCGAAGTCGAGCCGCTCTAAGAGCAGATCGTAGACGCGTTTGCAGATGCGGACCTTGTCTTCTTTGGTGGCGGCCTGGCCCTTTTCGTCGAAGGCCATGACTACGACGGCCGCGCCGTAGCGCTGGCAGAGCTTGGCCTGTTCGAGGAATTTTTCTTCGCCCTCCTTGAGGCTGATCGAATTGACGATGCACTTGCCTTGAGCGCACTTCAGTCCGGCCTCGATGACGGACCACTTGGAGCTATCGACCATGATCGGCACCCGGGCGATGGCGGGCTCAGCGGCGATCAGATTCATGAACTTCGTCATGCAGGCCTCGGAGTCGAGGAGGCCTTCATCAAAATTGATATCGATGATGTTGGCCCCGTTTTCCACCTGCTGCTCGGCGACGGCGACGGCGCCGTCCCAGTCATTGTTTTTAATCAGTTTTTTGAAACGGGGCGAGCCGGTCACATTGGTGCGCTCGCCAACCATGATGAAGCTGTGCTCGTCGGCGATGTTGTAGGCTTCAAGTCCGCTCAGGCGGGTTTCGGTGGGGCGAGTGGGGATCGGGCGTGGCTCGTATTGGCTGACTTCTTCCACAACTTGCCGGATGTGATCCGGCGTGGTGCCGCAGCAGCCACCTACGAGGTTGACCAGCCCGTCGGAGGCGAAGCCGCCCACCGCGCTGCCGGTGTGCTCCGGGGTTTCGTCGTAGCCAGTCTCGGAGAGTGGGTTGGGCAGGCCTGCATTCGGATAGACATGCACATAGCAGTCGGCCACGCGGGAAAGCTCCTGCAAGAAGGGCCGCATGAGGTCGGCCCCGAGGGCGCAGTTGAGGCCCACGCAGAGCGGTTTGGCGTGCCGGATCGAGTTCCAGCAGGCTTCGACGGTCTGGCCGGAGAGGGTGCGGCCGGACTGGTCGGTGATGGTGACGGAGACGATGACCGGAATGCGCGCCTCCAGTGTCTCTTGGAAGTCGCTGATGGCGTGCAGGCAGGCCTTGAGGTTGAGCGTGTCGAAGACGGTCTCCGGAAGGAGTAGATCGACACCGCCTTCGACTAGCGCTTCAGCTTGCTCATAGTAGGCCTGGTAGAGTTCGTCGTAGCTGGTGGCGCGATATTCAGGACGGTTCACATCCGGCGACATGGAGGCGGTGCGATTCGTCGGGCCGAGCGCCCCTGCCACAAAAGTGGGGCGGTTTTCACGGGCAGCGACCTCATCAGCCACCTTGCGGGCGAGCCTCGCAGCCTCGATGTTAATCTCGCGCACGCGGTGCCCTAGGCCGTAGTCCGCCTGTGCGATCGTGGTGCCGGAGAACGTGTTGGTTTCAACCATGTCCGCACCCGCCTCGAAAAAGTCGCGGTGGATCTGCTCAATAATGTCCGGGCGGGTGATGCTGAGCAGGTCGTTATTACCTTTCAGGTCGCCTTTGGCATCGGCAAGCGATGGATTGCGAAAGTCGGCTTCCTCCAGCTTATGCTGCTGGATCATCGTGCCCATGGCACCATCGAGGAAGAGGATACGCTCGGCAAAGAGTTCAGCGAGGAGCTGACCCTTAGCGGTAAAAGGCTTTTGTTGGCAGGTTTTGCTCATAACATATTAACGTATGCGGATAAATTGATATGATCAAGCCCGAAATTAAGGTCTAGCCGCCAATGGATTTTGCCAGCGAATCCCCGCAAAGCGGCCATACGGTCGTCGGGAATATTCAAAGTGGGTTTTCCATGGAATACAATATGCGAGCCGCCTATCGGCTCAAATTAAGCGCTAAGCTGCGTGAGCGGATGCGCAGCAATGTGCAGGCGATGTGAATGTTTGGGCGATACGGACCGAACTCTTCGCTAGAGCCGCGATATTTTGCGATTTGCGTGCTGAGCAGGCGGGATACCTATTCTACCTAGCACAGGCGTCTCGTCTGTTTTCTCTCGGAGTTTTTTTAGAAAATGCTTACTTCAGAACAAAAAAATCCCTGGGAGAATCCCAGGGATTTGAAGATGTTTATGTTGCTGACTTACTTATGCGAGACTGACAGAGGCAGCGGCAAATTTCTTGCCTTTTCCTTTGTAGCCGCCGCAGTCACCGTCGTCACAGCTTCCAGCGAGCAGTGAATCGGCAGAAACGCTAAGTTCTGATTTGGATGATTTGTCTTTGTCACCGCTGCAACCGCCGCAGCTCTTAGCTACCAGGGTATCCTGTGCGTTCACGCCGCAGGAGCCAGATTTATCTTTATCACCCTTATCACCATCGCAGCTCTTGGCTACGAGTGCGTCTTGAGCGGATAGGCCGCAGGAGCCAGATTTATCTTTATCACCCTTGTCACCATCGCAGCTCTTGGCTACAAGGCTGGAAGTGGCTTGAGCGTCAGCTTTGCCGGATTTGTCGTCTTTTTTGTCACCCGAACAACCGCCACAGCCAGAGCCGGCGTAGGCGAGCGAAGCAGTTAGGGAGAGCAGTGAGAGAAGTAGTATTTTTTTCATATTTTTATTTTTTGGTTAATGGTGGAGCCTTAAAGACAAAGGGAATTCTGCTTTGTTGCAAGTTGTTACGACTTTTTTTTCGTGTTTCGCGGTGTGACTACTCGTTCGCGGAATACGTCGCTCGCGCGACATCGCTACACTCATCGTGGCGACGCTATGCGAATAGCGTTAAATGGGCCATCGACGTTTCCCAATGGTAGTTACAAAAAGGGTATTTACTAGGACTATTTACAAGGGTGCATAACAAATTTTTCCCGTGATGATTCAGGCTGCATTTCTTTTGTCCCAGTATTGGTCAAATCTGCCGCTGTAGAGAGCAGTTCTTATAGCCAGCTTCAATCACACCTGAGCCATAAAAGTAACCTTGGCTTTTGTAGGTGCCGTAGAGCATACGTGCTTGGTTATTATCGAAGTAGTTGATCTTGGCACCGAGCAATTCCTTTTCAGGTGCAGGTAGATTTCTCCCGAGTGAACGCGCCTGATTAATGATCGTTTTGATTCGATCTTCAAACAACATGCTCTACCATCTTGCTCTACCATCTACAGGGGACTGGCAGATAACACTGGACATTTCTGCTTAATAGTGCCATTTACCAATTATGAGAACTCGGAGATTGAAGGTTTCTGGTGTCGGCGTGAGTGCCGTTTACCACTGCATGACTCGCACGGTGAATGGTGAGCGTTTGTTTGAAGATAGGGAGAAGGAGATCCTTCGGAAGATGATCTGGCAGGTGGCTGATTTTTCTGGGGTGGAAGTGCTGACTTATTGCGTGATGTCGAATCACTTCCATGTGCTGGTGCGGGTGCCCCCTTCGACGAGCTCAGGGCAGGGGATTTCTAATAAAGAGCTGCTGCGTCGCTATCGGGTGCTGTATCCGAAGCCGACGAAATATCAGACGGCTTCGATTGAAGTGATGGCGAAGGATTTGGCCAGGGGTGGGGATGAGGCGGAAGCGATTCGTCGGAAGCTGCTGGCGCGGATGGGGGATATCTCGGAATACATGAAGGCGGTGAAGCAGCGGTTCTCGGTCTGGTATAACCGCACGCACGAGCGCTATGGCACCCTGTGGGCGGAGCGGTTCAAGAGTGTGCTGGTTGAGGGGAAGGGCAACCCGCTGCAGACGATGGCGGCTTACATTGATTTGAACCCGGTTCGGGCTGGGATCGTGGAGGACCCGAAGGATTATCGTTTCTGTGGTTACGCCGAGGCAGTGGCCTGCGCTCGCCCAGGAATTGGCGGGCCGGGCGAATCGCCAACTTCAGGGCAGTTGGCGCGGAAGGGCATCGTCCACATTTGGGCGGCTTATGCGGGTGGTGCGGCGCGTGAAGAGCTTTCGGCAGCGGATGCTTTGCAAATGCACCGCGAGCTGATCTTTGGCAAGTGGGCCGGTGAGGCCGGACTATCGGA
>Ga0306912_1000472_pt1 | contig 23602 bp, 17 predicted proteins | sample AntRauFillE10628_FD_190443 | JGI IMG/M metagenome (GOLD analysis project Ga0306912, IMG submission 190443) | Saline lake microbial communities from Rauer Islands, Antarctica - Metagenome Filla E10 #628 (v2) (version 2) | ecosystem: Environmental > Aquatic > Non-marine Saline and Alkaline >... | reverse complement strand
ATGTCTTTTGCGATAGAGGCTACCATCTTGGTGCGACGCGAACTTTTAAGCGCATCAAAAAACTCCCCGACCCCTGTCGCACGGTCTAATTGTCCCCCAGATTGTAGAACTGAAAAAAGGGTCATGTCGTTAGAACTGAAAAAAGGGTCATGTCGTTATGTTTGCAATAGCTCATCTATGGTCGTTTGCTAAACCTCACCTTTAGCAGCTTTCCAGTCAATGCGACAACGGGCAACAAGCCTCCAAAAGTCCAACCTCCAAGCCGTCCGTCCCTACGCTCCGCCGCCAGCGACCGCCCCCTGGCTATCATGTCTTTGCCGTTCTCCCAGCCCAACGGATGTTATGTCCAATTTTCGTTTAAAGAAAGGAGAATTTAAAGGACACCCACAAAAATTCCTCAAAATGCTTGGCTGACGGCTGAACGGTGAACAAAAAGTCACTCATGGATGCCAATTGCTAGAAAAACAGTCGTGGATATGGACCAGGTGGGCGTGTCTCACTGTATTTCCCACTGTGTGCGCCGTGCGTTTCTGTGTGGTGTTGATTACGGAGAACTGGGTCCGCAATGTCGAGAGCTATGGCGGTCTTTTTTACCGGGTCGCGGGTCCGCTGGAGTTGATCCTGGCCCGAGCCCGGGAAAAGGGCCAAAGCTAATTGAAAGGGCAAAGTGCTAGCAGGCAGCTCTATCACCGAACAAAGCAAGCCGCTTAGCCCGGTGTTCCTTCCCCAAGGGCATCAAAAGGGAACCAAACCGGCAGCGATCGTCGTAGAGCTATCTCCGTTGCTGAGGTAAGTCCTCGAACCGGGGCTTTATTTGCCTAGGAAAGGCATGTTTTGCGGCCATGCTTCGAAATTAACAGCAGTTTAGATTGGTCCGTTGTGGTGACTTTAATATGTGGGTGTCCTTTAAATTATCCAGAACGCACCCGTCATCGAAGTTCTTAGCTTGAAAAAAACCGAAACCTCAACGAAGCTTATTGTTCATAAATTACACAGGGTATTAAATAAAATGGGCGATAGCTCTTTTCGGTTTTAAGTGTAATCCCAGCTTGATTTCTTACAAAAGTGACAACTAAAGGGCAGATTACTCTGCCCAAAGCGATTAGAGACTCGCTTTCGATTCAAACGGGGGATCGGGTCGAATTCTCATTGGATCCAGGCGATAAAGTATCTCTGTATCGTATGCAGCCACGCGGCTCATCTGCGGGGTGTGCCAAGCAATTTTTAAAGCCGGGGCATAAGCCTTTGAGCCATAAAACTGAAAAGGCGGCGGTCGGCGAGGCGTTGCGTGCAAAATATTCTGTGCAGTTTGAGGCCGAGTAAATGATCGCATTCGACAGCAATTATCTTCTCCGGCATATTTTGCAGGCTGTCGCTCTAAAAATTGCACCCGATTCGTAAGAGCACCGAGCCATAACGTGAGCGGTTGCGCTGGTGGGAACGCTTAGACGACACCCAGAAATCGAGGTTCTTCTAAACCTTCCTTCCTATACTCGGAATCGGCGCTTGTCAGCCCCTCGGACAAGGATTTACTAAATCGACTTAATCCAATCGAACTATGTCTGAAGAAGCAGCATCTGAAATCGGCCTCATCGGCCTCGCCGTCATGGGCCAAAACTTGGCTCTCAACATAGCCGACCACGGCTTTAAGATCTCGGTTTACAACCGCACGACCTCAAAGATGGAGGACTTCGTGGCCGAAAACCCGGATACGCCCGGCGGCCTCGTGGGCTTTGAAACGTTGGAAGGCTTCGTCCAATCGCTCAAGCGTCCGCGAAAAGTGATCCTGCTCGTTCAGGCCGGCTGGGCCACCGATAAGGTGATTGAGGGACTTGTGCCACTCATGGAAGAAGGCGATATCATCATCGACGGTGGCAACGCCAAGTGGGGCGACACCATCCGCCGGGAAAAGGAGCTCACCGAAAAGGGCCTCCGCTTCATCGGCTCCGGCGTTTCCGGTGGTGAAGAGGGCGCTCGCTTCGGCCCCTCCCTGATGCCAGGAGGCACGCCCGAGGCTTGGAAATACTTGGAGCCGGTATGGAAAGCCATCGCCGCAAAGGTTGACCCCACCACCGGCAAGCCGCTCGAAGGTGCCGAACCCGGCAAGCCAGTCGAAGGTGGTTTCAGCTGCACCGCATACATCGGTCCCGACGGTGCCGGCCACTATGTGAAGATGGTGCACAACGGCATCGAATACGGCGACATGCAGATGATCTGCGAGGCCTACGACCTCATGCAAAACGTGCTCGGCCTGACACCAGCCGAGATGGGCGATATCTTTACCGAATGGAATACGGGCGACCTCGACTCCTTCCTCATCGAAATCACCGCCGACATCCTGAAGCAGGCCGACCCTGTCACCGGCAAACCTTTCGTCGATATCGTGCTCGATACCGCCGGCCAAAAGGGCACCGGCAAGTGGACATCAGTCAACGCCCTCGACATGGGCACGCCCGCGCCGACCGTAGCCGAAGCCGTCTTCGCCCGCTGCCTCTCCGCCGTCAAAGACGAGCGAGTCGCTGCCGAGAAGATCCTTAAGGGCCCGGAAGCACCCGCTTACACCGGCGACAAAGCCGAGATGGTCGAAGCCATCCGCGAGGCCCTCTACGCCTCCAAGATCTGTTCCTACGCTCAAGGCTTCCAGCTCATGCGCTACGCCCAGGAAGAATACAACTGGACACTCAACTTCGGCGAAATCGCCCAGATCTTCCGTGGCGGCTGCATCATCCGTGCGAAGTTTCTGCAGAAGATCACCGAGGCCTTTGAGCGCGACGCCGATCTAGCCAACTTGCTCCTCGATCCCTACTTCTCCGAAGCCATTGACAAAGCACAAAAGAGCTGGCGTAAAGTCGTAGCCCTCGCAGCCGAGCACGGTGTTCCCATCCCGACCTTCAGCTCCGCGCTGTCATACTACGATGGCTACCGCACCTCACGCCTGCCGCAGAATCTGCTGCAAGCACAACGCGACTACTTCGGTGCCCACACTTACGAGCGCACCGACCAGCCACGCGGCAAATTCTACCACATCGACTGGCCCGAGGCAGATCGCCCGCAGCTAGAGATGTAGCTTAAAATTCAAACCACCGACTTCCCGAGATAGGCGAGTAGCCACATTTCTTTCCAGAGCCGATAGCGGCCGTCCGAAGAAATTTTCCCTTCTTCTTCTTGTTGCGGGCGGGGCACGAGGAAGCCAGTCTCCATGTTTAAACGCTCTAGGATGCGCTGCTGATCGTTAAGATCTTCCAGGGGGCTGCTGTCGCTGACGCCGGGGTTGATCGCGCTTTTGGTAACACGCTTACGATGCAGGGCCAGCAGCCGCTTGGGCGAGCCGATAAGAGGCTTACGGGCCAGCTCCCAGTTCTCTGGATAGTAGCCTCCATAAGGAAGAAACTGATTATCGGTGATGATGCGCTGCCCCTCTGTACTAAAAGTCTGTATGGTGTAGCACGCCGATGAACCACCCTGACGCTTGGGTAGAAAGAGGATTTGAATGCGGTCGAGTTGATCCGCGCTCTCGTAAATAGAAGCACGCAAATAGGTGCCCTCGAAAAGCTCCGCTTTGAGTGCTTCGACACGTTTGAAGCCTTCGGCCTTCAGCCATTCCTTAATTTGAATAAAGTGCTCGTCGGCAGGCCACTCATCGCCATCCGAATTCTCGCGGAAAGTCGGGAAGAGCGGCAACTCACTGCGGCTGAGTGCTTTGATCGCAAGCCAGTTATAACCGGTTTCGATGACAAACCACACGGCCAGCCCGGTGAGGAAGTGCACCCAGGCCGGGCGGAAAGATAGACCGAATACATCAAGAAAGAAGGCAAATAGGGCGGCAAATAGAAACCATCGCAGCCAGCGGCTAAATACGTGGAGGATAGGCAGACCCATGCGGCCCGCGAGCAGTGGTAACAACACGGAAACTACGGCAAGCCCTAGGAGGAGGTATTCGATTGTGAATTCGGATCGCATATCAATTTAAAAGGAAAAAAGGTAAAAGAAAAAAGGCGACTCGCTTGGGCCGCCCTGATTCGTTCGTCACTGGAGAAGGACGGAATGTTCCGGTCTAGTTCAAGCGCAGGGGCATGATGACACAGATGAAATTATCGAGCGTCTTGAAGAGACCCGGACTGAGCTCGTCCTTAAACTCGAAAAAGACTTCGTCTTTCGTTAACGCCTTAAGCGGCTCCATTAAAAACTGCGGGTTGAAGGCGACTTGCACTTCCGGGCCGTCATACGCAATCGCCATCGATTCGTGGGATTCGCCGTATTCACTGGAGGATCCGGAAATTTCCAGCAAGTTTTTGCTGACCTTCAATTTGACGGAATTGTGTTTTTCCGAGACCACCAACGCTGCCCGGTGGACGCATTCCAGCATGAGTTCACGCTCGATTTTGACTCGGTGCTCCGTCTCTTTGGGAATTACTTGACGGTAGTTCGGGTAGTTCCCTTCGACCACCTTGGAAACAAGGTAAAGGTGATCAGTCAGACCGGAATCACTGGAATCATCGATCGCGATTTCAAAGGCGGCCTGGCGGTCGTTGAAGGCAATTTTTACGTTTTCACCTTTGCCGAGAAGACGTTCGAGTTCGGCAACTGTCTTAGCGGGTAGGATGAGGCTACCGGCATTATTTTCGGTGATTTCTGTTTCCAGAGCTGTGAGACCTAGGCGGCGGCCGTCCGTTGCGACCAGCGTCAGTTTTTCGTCAGCAAAGTTGAAGTAAACGCCGTTGAGGATGTAGCGGTTTTCATCGGTGGATTGTGCGTAGGAAACGCTCTTCAACATGTTGACGATATCACCTTGGGAAAGTTCGAAGACCTTCCGGTTTTCAAAGCTGGGCAGCGCTGGAAACTCTTCGGCGCTGATGCCCATAATCTTGAAATGCGAGCCGCCTGAGGTGATTTTCGTCTGATTGCCCTCACTGGATTCGACGAAGACGTCTGACTGTGGCAGTTCACGCACGATGGTGGCGAGTTTGCGGACAGGTAGTGTGATACTACCAGCATTGGTGACGTCGGCCTTGATCCGGCAACGAATACCTAGATCGAGATTTGTGGTGGTCAGTGATATATGCCCTTCAGAGGCTTCGATCAGCACGTTGCTGAGGATCGGCATCGTCGAGCGGGTGGCGACGACGTTGAGGACCTGTTGGAGGCCGTTGCTAAAGTGATCCTGGTTGATCTGAAATTTCATGATTAATTTGTCTGGTTTTTCCGACTTACTGGCAATGCTTATGTAAGAGTTCTTTTTATCTATTTAAATCTCTTCTTAGTAGTATGTGTTGTTTGGGGTGAGAAAAACCTATCAAATCTCTACGGGCAAGCAATTTACGACAGATTTTAGCGGTGAAGAACGATGAGCCTAGTTTGGCAAGACGGTGAATAAAGTGAAAAAGTTTTTTTGGTTTAACAGTTCATCCACAGTTCATCCACACTTGTTCCCAACTTATTCACCGGAAATTTCAGTGCCCCGTGACAGGCGTTTTCGAGCCCGGTAAATGCGAATGAAGTAGCGCACGGGACCGTAGGCGATGTAGGCGAGGAAAAGCAGCGCGAAAGCGAGCTCCTTCATAATAAAGACGATGCCGAGACCAAAGATCAGGTAGATAAAGGTGCGGAAACGGGTGCTGGTCTGCCAGTCGATGTTTTTGAAGCTGGGGTAGGGGATGTTGCTGACCATGAGCACAGCGATGGCGAGCAGCAGGGGCGGTAACAGAATAGTGAGTGCCTGCAGATCGAAGCTGTTGAGCACGAGGACTAGCGAGGCAATCATACCGGCTGCTGCGGGCACGGGGAGACCGAGAAAGTCCTGCGTGCCTTTGAGTCGCTCGGTCGGAGGAAGCATCGGGTGAGTGAGCACATTGAAGCGAGCCAGCCGCACTCCGGCACAAAGTAGATAAACAAAAGCGATGAGCCAGCCGATTTGGAGGAAAAAGGGATATTTCTCTGTCGGGGAGAGAATGAGAAATATTGTCATCAGAGCCGGTGCGACACCGAATGAAATAATGTCGGCGATCGAATCGAACTCCTTCCCGAAGAGCGATTCCCGTCCACCGAGTCGCGCCACGCGTCCGTCCAGAGCGTCGCAAATCACAGCCAGAAGAATGAACCAGACAGCCTGAGTAAAGTATTCCGAGATGAGAGCGGGATCGTCTACGTTATTAGCCTGGATACAGCGCAGGATCGCGAGAAAACCAAAGAAAAGGTTACCGGCGGTTAAGCTGTTCGGTAACAGGTAAATGCGGCTTGCCTCGTCTGCATCTGCGTATTGATGGCGGGGGCGTTCTTTGTCGATCTGTTCTGGCATAAAATGGGAGTTGTTTAGGCAATTAATCCTCTCTGTTAGCTTTATCCCGTAATGATTCGAGGTATTTCCAAAAAGAGTCGTGCTGTTCGGCGAGAAACTCTTCGGAGACGGGAAGCCGGGATCGGAAGATAAAATCGCTTAAGGTGTTTTTATGCAGAATGTAGTGGGCGAAAAGCGCATCGCCATCCTGCTCGAAATAGATACGAAACTCTCCGGCACGTACCCGATAGAGTGTTTTCCCTCCCCGGTGGAAGCGGCCTATCTCCTCACTTGGGTGGTTGAGATGGTGCTGGGTCAAGGTGCTGACGACCTCGACCAGCATCATTTGTGAGCGGGTGTCGAGCTGGTTAAGCTCGTGCATACTTTGCTCGCTGAAATTGACTTGGAACATGAATGGTTTTTGTGAATGGTGTCTAAACTAGTTTTTACCGAACGTTGTGCAACTTAAGAATACCCTTTGATGAGTCAGTCCAGAAAAGACCTTGTTTTTGATGAAAAATATCGATTATTGGTCGATACCTCCCAGTATAATGCGATTCAGGTCGGCTCGTTGAGCCTCCCGGATGATGCATTTGTGGAATGGTTCTCGGAAGGCGATCACTCGGTTCGTGTGGCAGTGGTCGATGCGACGGCTGCGACTGAGGGTAGCTTTCGAGCAGTGGGGTCGCTCATAATTGAAAATTGTGGGGACGAGCTTTCGATGCTGCTTAAGGTGATGCAGCCCCGCTTATACCAGTTACCTTATCTTGGTCAGGGTGAAAATGAGTATATTTACCGCTTTCGGACTCCCAGGGAGCGCAATCGCTCCGTTTATATCGATGATCGCTCCGAGTCCCTGTATCAGAGCAAGCTTTGCGCGGCAATCAAAGTAGCTCGCAGGACAAAAGAAAAGAGTTCCGGTGAGCCGGCGGAGCTGGATTTTGGGGCGGTGCGATACATCATTCCGAGCCACTTTGGATTTTGCTTGGGGGTGCAAAATGCTATCGAGCGTGCCTACGAGACGGTGGCGTCGAACCCCGGCAAGCGGGTCTTCATGCTCAGCGAGCTTATCCATAATCCTTTTGTCAATGAGGACCTCCTGGCGCGGGGTCTGCGTTATTTGCAGACGGATAAAGGCCTCCCACTCCGGTCGGACGGCAGTCCAGCTCATGGAATGGATGATTCGGATGCCTTATGGAATCAACTATCGGCCGAGGATCTTGTCATCATTCCGGCCTTTGGTGCGACCAACGAGGATAAGTCACGGCTCGTCAAACAGGGAATCTCAATCCGCGAAAATGACGCCACTTGTATGCTGGTCGAAAAGGTATGGAAGGCCGCCCGTCGCTATGCTGAAGAAGGATTCACAGTTTTGATCCATGGTAAGTCGGAGCACGAAGAGACGAAGGCGACATTTTCGAATGCTTCCAGCCACGGTCCCTCTCTGATGCTGCGAAACCTGACTCATGCGGAGAAGCTTGGAGCGGTATTGCAAGCGAGTGGCACCGAGCGGCGTGAACTATTCGAAGCCTCTTTTGCCGGACTCTATTCAAAAGGATTCGATCCGGAAACCGACTTGGAGAGGATCGCTGTGGTTAATCAAACCACACTGCTGCGCAATGAGACGCTGCGTATTATCGACTATTTGCGCAGTGTCATCGTCGCAAAGTATGGTGAAGAACGCGCAGGCGAACACATCTGGTCGAAAGGGAAAGGGGACACCCTTTGCTACGCAACTCAGGTCAATCAGGATTCCTTGCAAAAAGCGGTCGAGAGGCCCGTGGATGCAGCGCTGGTGGTCGGGGGTAAAAACAGCTCCAATACCTTCCAGCTCTACCGCGTCTGTGAGGACCGTTTCGGCGAGCGTGCACACTACATTCAGTCGGAGAAAAACATTCTCTCGTTTGATCGGATCCGGCATTACGTTTTCCCCTATCAATTAACCAAACTGCTCGAACGCTCCGAAGAGGAGCGCCCTTTTCTCACCGATGCTCAAGAGGTGCCGAGGATTTTGCTGACTGGTGGCGCGTCCTGCCCGGATGGAATCGTTCAACAAGTTATTCACAGGATAAACAGCTTTTATCCGAGTGAGGCGTTGCGACCCGTCGAGGATATTATCGACGCTTTTGTGTCTGAGGGTTGAGAAATGCAGATATGCCGTTAAGATAAATCCAGTGTTAATTGCATTTACAGATTTGGAAGGGAATGCACGGGTGGCTGTAACGTTTCAGACCGGATTACTCGTTCGCCACCGCCTCTACGGCTACCGCGGAGTGGTCGTAACCCACGACCCCTACTGCATGGCAGGTGATACTTGGTATAAAGCCAACAAAACCCAGCCCTCAAAAGAGCAGCCTTGGTATCACGTCCTGGTTCACGAAAGTGGCGGGCTGAGCACTTATGTGGCCCAGTCAAACCTCGTGCAAGACGAGAGCGGCAAACCTATCGAACACCCCCGTCTTCGCTGCTATTTTGCCGATTTTAAAGACGGCCGCTACTGTCTCAAAGAGAAGTAAGTGCAGCTTTGCGATCACAATGAGCAAGCGTTGCCATAATAGAGTCGAGTAGATAGTCCAGATCCTTTGCAAGCTCAGTAGTCAAAAAACGCAGCACAAAGTAGCCATGGGTTTGCAGCAGGGCATCTTTATTGCGGTCGCGCCGCCAGGCAGCTTCGTCTTGCAGGTGTTGTGCGCCGTCCAACTCGATTACAAGTCTGGCCCCCTCACAAAGGAAATCGACTTCCATCCTGCCTCGCTGGTTGAAGGGGATCGGCACTTCAACGTTGAGCTGGAAACGGCTCCGGGTGGCGTCGAGAGTTTCCAGCCGCTTGAACAGAAAGGCCTCTGAGGCACTGCGGGCGCGGTCAGTATCTTGTTCCGGAGTCGAAGCACACACAAAAAGATGCGCGAGCGGGTCGTCCACGCCATCCAGTATCAAGCGTTTGACGCTGGCGGCATAATCGCGCTTCCACGCCGGATCCACCGGCAATGGAACACTCTGAGGCCATCCGGGCAGAGCGCTGGCAGGTAAGAGTATTGAGTAGCCCACCGCCTCGTAGCCTGCGCAGCGCTTGTCGAACATCCGCTCCAGCATGGGCACCTCCAGGTCGGCGTAATCGTAAACTTGCACCACTTGCTTCCCATCGTGCAAACGGTGCAATCGACCCACATATTGCGCCACTGTTCCGCGCCAAGACACGGGCATGGTGACAAAGAGCGTGTCTAAGCTCGAGCAATCGAAACCCTCGCCCACATAGCGCCCTGTGGCGAGAACTAGAGTGGCACTGTTTTCCAGTTCCTTCATCGCCGCTGCCCGCTGTTGCTTGTTCATACCGCCTTGTAAAGTTACGCTGGCAATCCCCCGTGCCTGTAGCTCGTCACGTAGCACGGCCAGATGCTCCGTGCGTTCGGTCAGCACCATCGGATGTCGCCCCGCTTCGACGGACGCCGCCACGTCGGCACAAATCAAGCGGTTGCGGGGCCGGTCTTCCATCAAGCTTTGGCAAAGTTTTTGATACTCGAAGCGGGCGTCTTCCTCTGGTTCACCCAACTGGCGGAACCGGGTCGGTCGGACAATGACATGATGCCGGAACGGACGCGCCTCGGCTTGCCCCTTTGCGCTCACGCGGTGCCGGATCGGGCCGCACTGCATGAAGATGATCGGATGGTGCCCATCCTTCCGTTGCACGGTGGCGGAGAGGCCCAGCACATATTTCGCCTTGGCCCGGCTCACCGCACGTTCGAAACTTTGGGCCGAAAGATGGTGGCACTCGTCGATAATCAGGTGGCCGTATTCGGCGATCCGGTCATCCACCACATCCTTGCGCACCATACTCTGGATCAAAGCCACGTCGATCTGCCCGCGTAGTTTCCGGCGTCCACCGCCCAGACGCCCGATGGATTTTTCCGGAAAATCGAGGAATTCCGAGAGCCTCACCACCCATTGTTCCATCAACTGCTGGCGGTGTACCAATATGAGCGTGTTGACGCCACGTGCGGCTATCATCCAGGCTGCGAGCACGGTTTTCCCAAATGCGGTCGTGGCCGCGAGCACCCCTGTTTCGTGGGCTAGTATGGCATTGGCCGCCTCAGTTTGTTCGGGACGTAGGCTGCCGGAAAATGACACCTGTAGTGGATTTCCCGATACTCGGCGATCTTTGATCCGGAAGCGGACTTTATGCTTTCGAAGCAGTGTTTTCAGTTCATCGAGACAACCACGGGGCAGCGCAATATGTTCGGGGTGCGCTTCGGCACAGGCGATGACGCGTGGCTTGTCATAGGTCGGCAGTCGCATGGCCTGCGCTTTGTAGAATTCGGGGTTTTGAAACGCGGCTAGGTGGAGGATACGGTTACGCAGAGCAGGTGGAAGCTCGGCTTTCGGGATGTAGAGTTTGTCGGAGAAAACGATCTCCAGCTTTTCGATCATGGACGTTTCGATGACCTTATCCGCAGATCGCCGCGAAGGAGCTGCCTTCCATGGGGTCAGCGCAAATTCATCGGACGGCGGCATCTTGACCGGCACGATCCGATTCGTTCGCTCCGCTTGGGCGACGATCTCGGATAGCCGTGCAGGCTCAATCCTTTGGATGCCGCCGAGAAAGGCCCATTGGTCCGTGAAAGGCTCCAAATCGGCATTCACAAACGCGGAATGCCCCGACTCCCGCGCCGCCTTTTGCAGAGGCAGTGCAATCAGGTTTCCGAAACCACCCCGTGGCAGGGTATCTTGATTTGGAAACATCCGGTCATACGAGCCGAGTCCGAGTTCGGGTCTTGTGTCCATCGCCTCGGTCAAAAGGTGCGCTCCGAAACGCCTCGCCTGACTGGCGGGGATCGCCTGCTCAAAGAAGAACCAAAGATGGCCTCCGTTTCCCGAGCGCGAACGTTCCAGAGCGACTGGCAATTCCAAGCGGTGCACAATATCGGCCAGCGAGGCCGCATCCTCCTGCCAGCCCTCCCCATCCATATCCAGGGCGAGGAAGTGGCAGGATTCGTCCAACAGCATCGGATACACACCCATGACAAAGGGCAGGCCGCTGGAGTCCTTGCCGGAGAGGTGCCAGCGGATCAGGCGATCGGTCACCGGAATCCAGTCCTGGTTCGGGCAGTTCGAACACTTGATCCGAGGCTTTTCGCAGATGCCCCGCACCCACTCATTGCTACAGGCGGGCGAGTAGCCCGCGCGACCCGTCCGCCGACTCTCAAAACGCTGCGGATACACATCGGTACGCCCCCGAAACAATGAACGAAAGCAGGCGATCTTCTCCCCAGGCGGGGAGTGGCGATTCAGCGAAGTAAATTGAGGCTTTAAGGCGGGTGCCATACTTCAAAGCCAATCTAAAGATCCCTCAAACTGCAAAAGTGTTTTCCCGAATAGGATGATCGCTGGTTTCGCCAATTTTTAGTGTCTGGAGCTTGAGTCGATCGGCTAGGAATAAGCCGTGCCCCGCACATTCTTCATAACAGCAAGAACCTCGGTATCTTCAGTCTCGATCATCTGGGGTCTAGGCGGATACTTTCGGCCAGTAGAGCGTTGCCAATGCTCCACATGTGATTGCACGAATTCCCGCGACCCCAGAACCGCACCCTCAGTCAAGTAGCGAATTCGGCACCGAAGCAAAATGTATCGCGGTAAAGCACCCTGTTCTTTTTCCATTACACGCACGGCGGCTGCACGATCAATTTGCGCGGCCCCACCAGCGGGCGCCGAACCCTTGCCGAAAAGCATGCAACGATATTGAGCGAGGGCTTCTTCCACCGAGATTGAATAGAGTTCCGCCGTAAGAAACTTTAAAGATCGCACCGCATGCCTATGCCCGGCGACCGCCTCTGAATAGCCGCAAAAGCGATAATCTTTCGGGTCCTCGACGATTCCCGCCCGAACCGGGTTGAGGTCGATATAGGCGGCCATGGTTTGGAGCACATTTCCCTTCCCTTCCACCAGAACGCTCTTAAAACGATCCGACCAAAGAGGGCCGTAGCGTTTGTGGGTTTTATTAAACCAGGTGGAGAAGCGCTGCTTCAAGGTTTTCATAAAAGCCGAGACGTCTCCCATCCGTGCCAAAAGCCGCTCACGGATTGCTTCCGCCTCCTCACCACCTGCTTCCAACAGCCTTTGCATCTCCGCCGCAGTCGCGGTCTCGTAGGTCGTCGGTTTAGGATAAAGCACACGGTAGCGCCGCATGAGTTCCTGGTTCGATACCTGTGTGTGCGGCACCCGAACCAAGACGTGGAAGTGATTGGCCATCAAGCAGAAGGTTAGAATTTCAACTCCGGAAAAATCCGCGACCTGATGGATCATTTTCCGCAAAACTTCCTTTTCCCGGTTTTTAAAAAGGGCGGCACCATTCACCGTTCGGGACATACAATGATAAATTCCTCCCTCTACCTTCAATCGTCGTGTGCGCATAGAATGAGGCAATCAGGAAGAACAATGATTGGCAACAACAAAATAAGGGACGGGACAAAAAAATGCTTGGTGTTGTGTGGGCGATTAGGTCACATGGTGACGTTTAAATTTTTGCTCCCTGCTTTTCTTGGCGATTGCAGGTAGTTCTCGTCCTGGATCACTCTAGGAAAACACTGCTTCTCGTTGGTTTTCCACGCCTTCGAGCATCAGTTCGCCCATGAGGGTGCCGGCGGTGGCGCTTTTGATTTGCACCGGCACGAGTTCCCCGATCAGGCGTTTGCTGGCGGGCACGATGACTTTCCGGTGGCCACGGGTGCGCCCCATAAACATGCCTTCGCCTCGTTTGGCGGGGCCCTCAAGCAGGACTTCTTGCACCTGGCCGATGAGCGATTTATTGCGGGCCAGGGAACTGTGTCTGAGAATATCGAGTAAAACTTGATTGCGCTGTTCTTTGACTTCCGTGGGGACCGGGTCGCCCATGGGCTCGGCGGTGGTGCCGGGTCGCACGCTGTATTTGAAGAGGTAAGCCATATCAAAGCCGATTTCTTCAAAGTGCTGGCGGGTCAGCTTGAAGTCTTCTTCAGTTTCTCCGGGAAAGCCGACGATCACATCGGTCGAAATGTAGACATCCGGGCGCACTTTGCGCAGCTGGTCGATGATGCTGCGGAATTTTTCGATCGTGTAGGGCCGACGCATGGCTTTGAGAATGCGATTACTGCCGCTTTGCATGGGAAAGTGTAGGTATTCGCAGAGTTTGGGCAGGTTCGCATAGCAATCGATCAGGTCTTTGCGGAAGCCGACGGGATGGGGGCTGGTAAAGCGAATGCGCTCGATCCCGTCGATGTCGTTGACCTGCTCCAGGAGCTGGACGAATGGGCTCTTCTTATCGACGAAGGGAAACTCGCGCACGCCGTATTGGTTGACGATTTGTCCGAGCAACGTGACTTCACGCGTGCCCCTGGCGGCCAGCTCGCGCACTTCTTCGAGGATCGACTCCATGGGTCGCCCCCGTTCTTCGCCTCGAGTTTTCGGCACGATGCAGTAGGAGCACTTCATGTTACAGCCTTGCATGATACTGACAAAGGCTGAGACTTGTTGCTTGTCCTCGACATGCGAGCGAATCGTATTCTGCGAGCCAACTTCCTCGTCCAGGTCAACAATGGTTTCCGGGCGTGGACCCTGGCCCTGTATGGTGGCAATCATGGCGTCAAGGTGCTCCGGCACGCGATGAAATTTCTGGGTGCCGATGACGAGGTCCAGGTCCGGTAATCGGTCCACCAACTCATCGCCACGGTTCTGCGCCATGCAGCCCATAATACCGACGATCAGGTTGGGATTTTTCTTCTTATTGCGTACAGTCAGATGACCAGCTTTGCCGATAGCCTTTTGCTCGGCTTGCTCGCGCACGCTACAGGTATTGAGCAAGATGACGTCGGCATCCTGCTCGCTTTCCACGATGGAGTAGCCCTTGTCGCGCAGCATGGCAGCAACGGCTTCGGAGTCCCGCTCGTTCATTTGGCACCCGTAGGTCTTGATATAAACCCGATTCATGAGGTGGGTGGAGGATGCGGCTTTAGGGTGTCGTGTAAATCTTGAAAATAAACAAGTTTGCAGGCGGCATCTGACAGACTACGGATTGACGCGGTGAATGGAATCAGTTGTTCATGACATTATGAAACATACAAAAGCACTTCTGGAAAAGTTGCCTGAGGAGGCGGTCGATCTGAATGCCAATGCGGAAAGGGTGCTGGGAGGCGAGTCTTTGAATGCGGCCCAAACCTGGGGCAGTGCGCTGGCATCGGCTTATTTTATCCGTCATCCTGAGCTGACAGAGGCGATTCTTGCGGATGCCAAGGCGGCTGGTTTGAGCGACGACCACCTCTCTGATGCCAGAGGTGCGGCGGCATTGATGGGGATGAATACGGTGTATTTCCGTTTTCGTCATATTATGCACACGGAGGCCTACACCCAGAAGGCCTTCAATCTGCGGATGACCCGCATGAGGCAAGTGGCGACGGACCAGGCGCATTTTGAACTCTACTCGATCGGGCCAGCCGCCCTGGCCGGTTGTGAGCTTTGCCTGAAGGCTCATGAAGCTGCTGTTAAAAAAGGCGGACTCAACGAGGATAATGTGCACGATGCGGTGCGAATCGCTTCGGTCCTAAACGGAATCGCTGTTGCATTGGAGATCAAATAATAACACGCCTCTATCGAATACATGAAAAAAGTCTTTATCTCCGGTTGTTATGATATCCTGCACGGCGGGCATATCCAGTTCTTTAAGGAAGCCCGAGCCTTGGGTGATCATTTGACGGTATGTTTTGCTTCGGATAAGGTGCTTTGGGAGCACAAAAAGCGCCGCACATCGATCCCCCAGGATCATAAGCTCGCGCTGATGAGCGCCTTGGACATTGTGGATCAGGTGGTGATTGGCGACTGCGACGAGCTGGGTTTGGATTTTAAAGAACATTTTCTTAACATCCGGCCGGATATTTTGGCAGTGACAGAGGATGACCATTATGAAGCCCAGAAACGCGAACTCTGCGTACAGGTCGGGGCCGAATATATTAAGCTGCCGAAGACACCCCCGCAGTTTACACCAGTATCGACCAGCTCCATCGTGCGCAACATCCGCACGCCCACCTTTGCTCCGTTGCGGGTCGACTTCGGAGGCGGCTGGCTGGATGTGCCCCGTCATGCGCGTGAGGGGAGCTATATCGTCAACTGCGCGATCTCTCCACTGGTTTCGCTAACGAACTGGAACTACGAAAAAAAATCTGGGCTCGGCGGCAGCGGTGCCTGGGCACTTCTCAATGGCAACGATGGCATCGAGAGTGAGCTTGCGCTCGGCGTCGGCTGGCAGGACCCGGCAGTCATCCGTGAGACTGGTCTCTGCGTCTGGCGCAGCGGCGGTCAACCAGTGCTCCACTTCAAACGGAACGGGGATTTTCTTAGGGGTCACATGGCCCTGCACTATACCGATATTCCCCATGACACACCGGGCAATGCCGACAATCAACGCGATTATGACCTTGCCAAGCAAGCAGGTCAGCTGGCGAAGCAAGCTGTCTTGGAAGCTTCACTGTCCAAGCTAGGTGAGGCGGTGAAGGTCAGCTACGAAATGCAGTTAAAGGAGGGCATGCTGGAACTGTCGGACGCGCCGGGATGCATCGGGCGGAAATACGCCGGTGGGGGCTGGGGCGGCTACGCGCTCTATCTTTTCGAGAATAGCGAAGACCGCGATGCCTTCGTCTGCTCAGCGAACAACAACCGCCCTATCGAGCCTTACATCACGATTCGCTAGTTTCTTCTCATCCGATCTACGGTCCGGACTCGATTTTCCCGCCGGGGCTAAGACATGAGGCATCTTCCAATACCCAACTTTCAACACGCAACAACTTCCCTATGAGCCTGATCGAAACCATCCGCACAAACACCGACACTATTATCGGCGAGGCTGAGCTGGAAGACCGCATGCACGGCAACCGTCCCCTGCGGGTCAAGCTCGGGGTCGACCCGACGCGCCCAGACCTCACCTTCGGGCACATGGTCGTCTTTAACAAACTTCGCCAGTTTCAGGACCTCGGCCACGAAGCCATCCTCATCATTGGGGACTTTACTACCCTCATTGGTGATCCCTCCGGCCGGTCCAGCACCCGTCCCGCGTTGACGAAGGAAGAGATCTTCGAGAATGCCCAAACCTACCTTGAGCAAGCCTTCATGGTGCTCGACGAACATAAGACCACTGTTTGCTACAACAGTGAGTGGTTCAACAAAATGGGCTTCGAAGACTGCCTCAAGTTGGCGCGTAAGATGACGGTGGCCCGTATGCTGGAGCGCGACGATTTTTCCAAACGCTATTCCAGCAACGCACCCATCTCGATCATCGAGTTTCTCTACCCCCTCATTCAGGGCTATGATTCCCTTGTGCTGAACGCCGATGTCGAGATCGGCGGCACCGACCAGCTCTTCAACATGCTGGTGGGCCGAGCCCTGCAGAAGGATGCAGGCAAGCAGGAGCAAGCCGTGATTACCATGCCGCTGCTCATCGGCCTGGACGGCGTGAAAAAAATGTCAAAGAGCCAGGACAACTACATCGCGTTTACGGACAGTGCGAAGGAGATGTTTGGCAAGATCATGTCGATCAGCGACGAAACGATGTGGGACTACTACCGTCTTCTGCTCGAGTTGGATGAGCAACTCATCGAGAAACTCAAGGCGGACCACCCCATGCAGGCGAAGAAGCATCTCGCCTCCTCGCTGGTTGGGCGGTTTCACTCCATGGACGAAGCCAAGTACGAGCTCGAACAATTCGAGCAGGTATTTTCCCAAAACAAGCTCCCTGACGACATGCCGGTCTTTACCTGGTATGATCTGGTCGGCGATGCCTCTAGTGCCCCGCTCTTCGAAGTCATGGCCCAGTCCGAACTGTTTGAAAGCAAGGGCGCCATCCGGCGCCTCGTGCAACAGGGCGGCGTGAAGATCGACGGTGAAAAGCAAAGCGATCCGAACCGCGAAATGACTCCGCCAAAGGCCGAGCAAATCTTCCAGGCCGGCAAACGCATCTTCTTCAAGATCGCTGGCTATTAAAGCTGCCCGATGCGAGTTTGGTGGGGTGAACCATCGGGCGCTTCTTCGGGGAACTCTTTTGAATCATAGCTCTCTGAGAGTAAAGAGCTTGATCGAAGACGATTGACCCGGTTGTCGATTGATCTTTCGATTCGAAGCGTGTTGCTTTCGGATTTCTCGGCGATACTTTCCCACTGTTCCTCCATGAATTTTAGCATCTTCAAAAAAAAAGGCTCCGTCCCGAGGTTTGTTGGCTTATTGCTCTGCTCTCTGCTGGTTTTGCCTACGGCGTGTCGAACCCCGGAATTAGTCAATGGGGACCCGGTCCTTTTTACGCCGGGGTCCGGTTCGTTGGGGCCTCATGAGGATGCCTTGAGGGAGGTGCTGCGTCTGGTGCAACGCGGCGAGTGGGAACTCGCACGCGAACAGATGACGGCGCTCAACGCAGCGGCTCCGAAGGATCCCTCTGTGAATCGTCTCCATAACTGGGTAGAGGCGGAATACGACAGCCAACGCGAATTGGCCTTGGAGCATGAAATCGAGGCGGCGAGCCCCGAGTCCGAGCGGTTCAACCCGACCTTGCAAAGCGTGATGACAGACCCGAAACAGAAGAATCTGCCGATTTCGAGCACCACCCGGGAGGCCTTCGAGGAAGCGAAGAACCAGTTGCTTGTGCCCGAGTCCTACAACCGGACGATTACGCGAAAAGGACAGTTGATCGATCATGGGACCCCGCCCGGGCGGATGGAGCGCCTATTGGAAAAGCGGGTTTCGCTGCAGTTGGACAATGTTAGCCTAGAGACGATTATTTTTACGCTGGGCGAGCAGGAGGGGCTGAACTTTGTCGCGGATCGCTCGCTGCCGGCTTTCAAGCAGACCCTTAGCGTGAATATCGAGGACGCGCCGCTGCGCGAGTTTTTGGACTATGTGACGCGTAACATGAACGTGCGCTTTCAAGTAGGTGAGGAGATCATCTGGATCGTCGATGGAAAGAGCGAAGCGACGCGGATGGAGGAGACACGCTTTTACCGGCTGCGCAAAGGCTTCCTGATGCCTGCGCAATTCGGTGCCAACGAGGTTCAACGGGTGGTGGAGAAGAAGAAGGGCGAGGTGAAGGAGACGCAGACCGAGAAGATGGATCAATTTGTCAACGACTCGACGGTGCAGGAGCCATCCATTGATCTGGCGATTGGGCGATTTTTCAAGGGGTCGGATTACATGATCGATTTCGAGCGTAACGTGATTGTGGCGCGGGGCACCCGGGAAGAGTTGGCCACTCTGGAGAGGATCATCGAGGAGTTTGACCGTCCGATCCAGCAGGTCTTGATCGAGGCCCGTTTCATCACGGTGACGGCGGCGGCCTTCCTACAGTTGGGCGCGACTTGGGAGACCGGGCGAACGACGGTGGACGACCGGGTGCCGACGGATTTCACCGGTTTCGGAACGGAAGTAGGTCTGGGCTTGCAGGAGACCTTTACCAACGTGTTTTCCCGGGAGAATCTTTCGGTGACCCTGAACGCGCTGGAGCAGAGTGGCGAGAGCGAGACGCTGAGCGCGCCCCGGTTGACGGTGTTGAACAATCGCCCAGCCGTCATCACGGACGGAAAGACCCAGTTTTACTACGAGGAGTATACGGTCTCGCAAACCATTCTGGAGCGTCAGTCGAGTTCGACGCTGGTGCCCAAGGGCAAACCGACCAAAATCGTCTCGGGGGTTTCGCTGCAGGTGCTCGCGAGTATCGGTGGCGATGGTGAGAGCATCATGCTGGCCCTGGCACCGAAGGTGACCAGCGAGGTCGAGTTGGTGACCTTCGCTGAGGTGCGCGACCGGAATGAGGCCGGGCAATTGGTTAGTTCCTTCGACATTCGTTTGCCGGAATCACGGGATCAGGAACTGGCGACGCGGGCAGTGGTGCAATCCGGCGAGACCGTAGTGATGGGCGGGGTGATGCAGCGGGAGCGGAGCACCTTCGTGGAGTCGGTGCCGCTGCTGGGGAATCTGCCGGTGCTCGGCGCCGCCTTCCGCAACCGGACGGAAGTTGACCAGCCACGCTACCTGCTGGTTTTCGTGACGGCGACCCTCTTGTCCGAAACCGGAGAATTTATTCGAACTCAGAACTAATCAGGCAGATTCTCCCTGAACTGAAATTACGATCGCTTTAGAGCTAGCGGATTTATGCTTGGAAACAGACAACAGACTTGGATCGTGGTTGATATCGGCGGACGCTGGATCAAGTGCGCACGCTACAAGATCCAGGGCAGCAATGTGCAGGAGGCGGGTTCTCAAGTGATTGACATCCAAGCGGAGGGGCTACTGTCCGCCGAGGAAGTGGGCGTGGCCATTGGGCGGGTGCTGCGCTCGGCCGGAGAACATCCCTTAGCCGTGGTATTACCGCAGGGCGCGGCAGTTTCTCAGGTGATGGACCTCCCCGAGCTTTCTACAGGCGACCGCTCGGGTGCATTAGAAAAAGAGATTCTCGACCTGATTGGATTGAGTGCCGAACGCTGCGTGTATGACAGCCAGCCGCTGAAGCCTTTCGGCGGTTATGCCAGCCCGCAATGGACTACCGTCGCCAAAGAGGAAAATTTAATACGTCACATCTCGCCCCTGCTGGCGCAGGGGCTGCGCGTCGAGGCAGCTACGACGGGTGGGAATGCACTGGTGGCGGCGTTTCGGCAGGCGCATCCCGAAGAGGCAGACGCCTGTCTGGTCGATATCGGGGCGACGCAGACCACAGTAGTCCGGCTCAAGCGAGGAGAGCCAGTCCAGATGACAAGCCTCGTTAACGGTGGAGAGAATTGGGCGGAGGCTCTTCTCGAATCTACCGGAGAGGCTTTTGAGGAAGTCGAGACGCGGCTCTTTCGTGATAATTTATTTGCGGACCCCGTGCTTGGCCCGGTTCTGCTGGCGGCAGTAGGAGCTTGGCGTGACCGAGTGATCCGGCAGATTGACGAATGGCGGGAAGAGTTCGGCATGCCCGAGGATGATGGCACCGGAAGCGGTGGGATTTACCTCTTTGGCGGCTACTCCGGCATCCGCGGGCTGGATGCGGCTTTGGCTCAAGCTGGCGGGGCGTCATGGAAGATTCCGGAAACATCGGGGGAAGGATCCGCATCAGTTTGGCTGCCGGCCCACGGGGCGGCTTTGATGGCTGCCGGCACCAGCGGGCTCAAGGCTTCCATACTGCCAGGTTCTCTCGCGAAGATGCGGGAGCGTCGGCTAGCCTTGTCACGTTTGAAGACAGGCGTGCTCTATCTGTTCCTGCTGGTTGTGATTGCTCTCGCGTTGGCAATTTTTAAACAACAGGACCGCTTGGAGGCACTAGTTGTAGCCAATCAGGAGGCGAAAGAGACCATGACGGAAATTCAGGAGTCCAGGGAGTTGCTGGAGCGCCGAGATGAGTTGGGCGCGCGAATCGAGCCGATCGTGCGCGGGCAACTGCATTCTCTCGCTAGTCTGGAAACCTTTCGAAGAATCCAGCGCGTGCACCGCGACTTCGAATTCACCTTGATTCGCTTTGCGGATCGTCCGACCTATTTTTGGGGTATGGACGCAGAGGCCGACCCAACTGAATCCCCAGAATTCACTAAAGCGAGTGGGGCGTTTAACCCGGGGGCCTCTTCAAGCCCGCAGGCTTTTGTCGTCGAGTTGACGGTTCGTGGCGATCAGGCGGAGCGGCTGCAGACGTTGAGTGAGATTGTGGGACGTTTGCGCGAGGAAAAGTATTTCGCGAACGTGGACCGCTTGGTAGGTGGACCCGAACCTGGGCCTGCCGGCAACGGTCAGCTCAGAGAGGACGAAGCCTATGCGCTTTTGTTGACGCTGGCCGAGGAGCCATCGCCTAAGTTGGACGGCGAAGAGAAAGGAGCGATGCAGTGAACGAAGGCTTTGGCATTTCAACGGCGACGGGTCGTTCGGGCCGCACATCCCGCTGGCTGGTAAGGGGGATGATCGTTGTCTTGGGCTTATTCGGCGGGGGCTTGTATCTGATGGTTTTTCGACCGATGGCGGTCGAGGTTGCGTATTTGGAAATAGGCTTGGAACGCACTCATCAGCAGATTACTGAGACCGGCTTCGGGTATCCTGAAGATCCTGGAGCGTATCTGGAGGATGCGCAATTAAAGCTCGAAAGGATGCGCCACTTGGCTGACGAGTTGTCCGAGCGAACTTCATTTAGTTCGAGTATAGAGGAATTACTGAGCTCACGGTTTCGCGTGTTAGAGTTCGAGCAGCGTCGTTTCGATATCCAGCAGAGTTTGACTCAGCTTGCCGAGGAGCAAGGGTCCAGCTTACCGCCTGATTTATTCGCAGGATTACCTTCTTATTACATGACGACCGATCGGCAGCAACAGCTTTGGTTGCACTTGGAATTTTTCAATCATGTGATGGTGGCACTTCTGTCGAGCGGGGGTGAGTTGCAGGTCGAGCAGATCGAGTCGATGCCCTTGCGCACGCTTGGAGCAACTACTGCAACGGAAGGCTCTCTCCTGGAGCTCCAACTCCTCTTAAAGGTAAGGGGGACATTGTCCTCGCTGGCACCCTTTCTCAACGCCTCAGGGCCGGGGGGGGAGGTTGCGACGAGTGGGATCGGGGCAAAAGCCTACAGCATCGTTCACCTAGACCTGCAGGGGGTCGGCGCTGACGGGCAGGTTGTAATGGACTTATTGCTTAGCGGTTTCATTCTCAGTGATCAAATTTTCTGATGCAAATGCCCTCAAAAGCTATAGCCTTGTATTTGTTAGCGATCTGTTTTGCGATCGGGTTATTGATCGCGCTGCTCGTCGATTTGACGCGCCCGCAGCTTTCAGGCATGGAGCCAGCTTCCGGAAATACCCCGGTGTCGGAAGAAAACTGGTTTTCGAAGCGCACGTTCGACCTGTTGAGCAAGGAGTGGCCGCCAAATGGAGGAATCCATGCGGAGCAGAATCCATTCAAGAGCCCGGCCCAGGCGACCGGGCTCTTGGAGCCGGAGCCGCCGGTAGTGGAGCCCGAACCCGAACCCGATCCACCGCCACCGGCGACGCGCGAAATTTCTCTGATTTACCGGGGCTTATACCGGGCCAGTAATGGCGAGCCATTCGTCTACGTGGAAGTCGGAAATATCACGAGAGTCTATCCGATCAATGGGACCGTGGCTCCGAGCTGGACGATTGCAGAGGCCAATGCCAACGAGCTGATTCTGAAACAGGGTGAGGAGGTCCGCATCCAGTTCCCCTTCAATCAGAAAAAAAGTCTGGAAGTGCCTATCGAATAGAGGCCATAGTAAGCGGAAATGCCGAACGCCCCGCAAAGAAAATCAAATGATATCGGTAGTGCCTTGCTGGGCAAAGGTTTGTTGAGCCTACGTCAGCTGGAGTTCGCCCGGCGACGTGCCAGCCGTCAAAGGCTGCCCCTGCACCGTGCGATTATCGAGTTGAACCTAGTCTCCGAGCAAGAGACGTATCGTGCGCTGGCGCAGCTACACGGGCTGCCTTATCGGGAAATCAAGGGGCTTTCAGTGCCGCCGCATATCCGCGAGCGTGTGCCGGTGAAGATTGTCCTACGCTATGCGATCTTTCCGGTTGAGGAGCAGGAGGGCTTGCTTACCCTGGCGTTTTCCGACCCCCCGACGGCGGCGACACTATCGAATCTACGGCTCGCCCTGGGGCAGCGTCTCCGGGCGGTGCTGGCCACACCGAGTGAGATACGGGCGGGGATCGAAAGTTTTTACGGTCTTGGCGCGGAAACGATCCAGCAGCTACGGGAAGACCGGGGGCTGCCTTCGCCGGAAGAGGCCCTGACTTTTGAGACCAGCGAAGAGCAGGAGGATCTGCAGCAGGGAGGGGAAGACGCCTCGATTTCAAAATTCGTCACGCAGATCCTCTATGAAGCGCTGCGTCTCGGGGCGACCGACATTCACATGGAGCCTTACGAGGACCGAATGCGCCTGCGTTACCGGATCGATGGGATTCTGCAGGACATTCCGGTACCGTCGGGCTTGCAGGAGCTTTATAGCGCGATTGTATCGCGCCTCAAGGTGATGGCGGGCTTAAACATCGCCGAGCGGCGCCTGCCCCATGATGGGCGGATTGCGATGAAGCGGGGGAGCCGCCGCTACGATCTCCGGGTTTCGATACTACCCACGCGTTTGGGGGAGTCGGTCTGTTTGCGCGTCCTCAGCCGCGACGACTTGAGCCTGGAATTCGAACGGCTCGGCATGCCGCAGGAGGAGCAAAAGTCGATCAAGGAGGTGATGGGGCTGAGCCAGGGAATGATGCTGCTCACAGGGCCGACAGGCAGCGGCAAGACGACTACGCTCTACACCGCTCTCCAGCATTCGCGCGACGAGGGGCGTAAGATCATTACGGTGGAAGA
>Ga0306912_1000471_pt1 | contig 23624 bp, 25 predicted proteins | sample AntRauFillE10628_FD_190443 | JGI IMG/M metagenome (GOLD analysis project Ga0306912, IMG submission 190443) | Saline lake microbial communities from Rauer Islands, Antarctica - Metagenome Filla E10 #628 (v2) (version 2) | ecosystem: Environmental > Aquatic > Non-marine Saline and Alkaline >... | reverse complement strand
GTTTTGTCATTAACTTTTACATCAAACTTTTTAGAAGGTGTAATTCTAACTCTTGAGACAGCTTCTTTCCTTCTGCCTATTCCTTCAATATATCTTTGTTCTGTTTTTGTTGCCATATTATTCTGTAACTTCTAAGTTATTCATCATTAATTTTCTAAGCTTGTTGTCAGGAAGCATACCATAGACAGCTTTTTTGAAGACTTCTTCGTAACCCTTTTTCTCTATTAATTCTTCTAGAGTTCTTTTTCTAAGTCCACCTGGGTATTCTGTATATCTTGTGTATACTTTTTCCTTCATTTTCTTTTGTGTGATTTTTACCTTTGAAGCGTTTTCAATCTTAACCTTAGTAGTTGGTTGTTTGTTTGGTTGGTAATCAACTTTATCTTTACCCATAAGAGCCACTGCTGCTTCCGTTGCAACTCTACCGATCGGTCTGTTTTGTGCGTCTATAGTTTTCATAATTTTATACGAATTCAATTAGTGCCATCTTGCTTGCATCACTTTTTCTAATTGGTAATTTAATAATTCTTGTGTAACCACCATTTCTCTCTACATATTTTGGTGCAATTTTTTTTATTAATTTATCTGTTTGAGTTTTGTTACCGATCTTGCTGTAGATAGTTCTGTAAGCTACCTGATCGTTTTTAGCTGCTTTTGTAACTAGCTTCTCAATAAATTTTCTAAGCTCTTTAGCTTTAGCTTCTGTAGTTGTTATCTTTTCATCACGCACTAGAGAACATGCAAGAGACTTTAGAAGTGCTCTTCTTTGGTTTGAATTTCTTCCTAATTTTCTGTTTCTATTGTGATGATTCATGGTTGATAAGACTATCAGTTTAAGCTGTTTTTGTAAAGCCCTTAATCAAGGGTTATACCGTGCTCACCTAGTAGTTTTTTTATTTCTTGTAATCCTTTATTGCCAAGACCTTCAATATCTAGAATTCCTTCTTCTTTTTTACGTGCTAGACCACCAACTGTTCTAATATTTGCATTTTCAAGTGCGTTAATAGTTCTTGGTGAAAGATTTAGTTCTCCAACTCTAGTTTTTAGAAAATCCTCTACTTTGTTATCTTTTTCAGGCTCTACCTTTGTTGTTTCTTCAACTTCCGGAGTTTCAATTTCGATTTCTTCTTTAAAACCAATAATTGCTTTGATTTGTGTAATCATTATCTCAATTGATTTTTCAAGAGCTTTTTTTGGAGTAATAGTTCCATCAGTTTCGATTGAAATTCTTAGTCTATTGAAATCAGTTCTGTCTCCAACACGCATGTTCTCAGATTCGTAGTTAACTCTTCTGATTGGTGTAAATATTCCGTCCATTGAAATTGTTCCTACATCTACTCTTTCTTTTTGGATAACTTCTTTTGGAACATAACCAAGTCCTTTTTGTACAAGTAGTTCAATCTCAACTTCCTTACCTTTTTCAGTAATGGTAAAAATTTCTTGATCAGGATTCATAATTTCAACCTGACTTGGAAGTTCAATATCACCTGCAGTAACTGTTTTAGGACCCTTAGCTTTTATAGTGATAGTTTGTTCTTCATCACCTTCTAGTGAAAGTCTAATTTTCTTAAGAGAAAGAATTATAGAGATAACGTCTTCTTTAACTCCTTCGATTGTTGTAAATTCATGTCCTACACCATTTACCTTTAACTGCACAATAGCAGCACCAGGTAAAGATGAAAGAATAATTCTTCTTAGAGAATTACCTAATGTGTGACCGTAACCAGGATATAAACCGTCGATTTCGTACACACCTTTGAACCCTTCTTCCATTACGACTTTTGGCTTTGATGGCAAAGCAATATTATGGTCTGTCATTTTTATTTTTTGATTAAATTAATAAAATGTTGTTGAATTATACCAACTTTTTCAACCCTAGGCAAGCTCGCTAATTATTAACGTTTGTAGAATTGAAGAACTTCTCCTAAGTTAAAATGAGTCTCTTTAGTATTGTAGGTTGGTAAACCGTTTATTGTTGTTTTGAATAGTTTGTAGTCAACTTTTAACCAAGATGGGATATTTAGATCCTTCATTCTTTCATCTAAGTCAGCAAAAACTGATTTATCTCTACTACTTTCTTTCACTTCTATAACATCACCCTCTTTCGCAGAGTATGAAGGTACTTTATTCTTAACTCCATTAACTTTTATGTGTCCATGAGAAACTAATTGTCTAGCATGTCTTCTTGTAGTTGAGAAACCTGATCTTAGAACTACGTTATCTAGTCTTTTTTCTAGGTTAATAAATAGCATTTCTTCTGGGTTTTTAACTTTTGAATCAATTACTTGGTAAGTATATTTACCTAATTGTGTATTTGTTATTCCGTATGTAAATCTAACTTTTTGTTTTTCTAGAAGCTGTGAACCGTAGTTTGATCTAGATCTTATTCCTTCTACGTTAGCATTTCTTTTTTCTGCAGATAGAGCAAATTTAGCAGTTTGTGTTTTTTCAAAAACTGATCTTCCTAATCTTCTTGCGATTTTGTATTTTGGGCCTATTTTCATAATTCTATACTCTTCTTGGTTTACGTGGTGTTGGGCCGTTGTGTGGCACAGGTGTCATATCAGTAATTTTATTGATATTGATACCTTTGTTAATAAAACTTCTAATAGATGATTCTCTACCAGAACCTACTCCTTTTACGATTACATCAATTTTTTTAAGACCTACTTGTTCAGCTTTTTCAACAAGAACATCAGCGGCTTGTGCAGCAGCAAAAGGTGTCCCCTTTTTAGCTCCTCTGAACCCCATAGATCCACTTGAAGATGAAGCAACTAGGTTACCTTTCATATCAGTAAGAGCTAGAGCTGTGTTGTTGTAAGTTGATCTAACGTAGAGAATACCACTTTCAAGCTTTCTTCTTGAAATTTTCTTTTTTGATGAAGCTTTTTTTGCTACATCATCGTTTCCTTTTTTTATAATACGTTTCTTTCCCATAATTAATTGTTATTTCTTCTCAACTGATCTCTTACCAGATCCCATAGTCTTTTTAGCTCCTTTAAGAGTTCTGGCATTTGTCTTTGATCTTTGACCACGTGAAGGTAGTCTTTTTGCATGTCTTGATCCTCTGTATGATTGAATATCTTTTAATCTTTTGATATTTCCAGAAACATCTCTTTTTAAGTCTCCTTCTAATTTTAGTTTCTCAACTTCGTTTCTGATTTTAGTTTCCTCGTCTTGAGTTACATCCTTTGGTTTTTTACCGTGATCAACTCCAACTGTATCTAAAATTTCATGAGCTTTTTTTCTACCAATACCATAAAGTACTGTTAGAGCTATCTCTAATCTTTGTTCGTCTTGTAAAGTTATTCCTAGTAATCTCATAATGGGTGAAAATTTAGCAGATATTGTTTAAAAAGTAAAGTAGGTTATCCCTGTCTTTGTTTATGTCTAGGGTTTGAACAGACAACATAAAGTTTACCCTTTCTACGAACGGTCTTACAATTTGGACATTTCTTTTTTACTGATGATTTTACTTTCATGTTTAAATTCGTTTATATATTCTAGCCTTACCTCCGTAAGGGTCTGTCTTAAGTAGAACTCTGTCGCCAATTAAAACACGGATTCTGTACATCCTCATTTTTCCAGCTAGGTAAGCAAGTACTTCTTCCTCCTCTCCATCGATTAAAACCTTAAACATGGCTTCTGGTAGAGACTCAGTTACGACTCCTTGTACCTCTTCTACTTGTTTTTCTTGTTTGTCTGAACTATTCATTAAATTACGAGTTTATATAGTATCAAAGTAATGCATTATGTCAACAAAACTACTTAATTATTTCAATTTTTATGTCTTTTTTATCTTCTGGGAATGTGGATATCCAGAATGGTTTTACTATTGCTTCCGCAACTTGTATCTCTGTGTAGTCTTGCATTATTGTTGGTAGTAATTTTTTCTCTTCACCTTTTAAATCATCCTTTAATTTTTCTTCATTTATCTGCCAAACAAAATTTGAGTCACCAGATACTTCTAGAGTTTCTGAAAGTTCACTTTCTGAGATTGAAATATTAACATTATCGAAATCACTAATTAGTGTATTTTCATTTGTGAAATAGTTAGCAAATATACTATCGGCGATTTTATTTGAAGTGTCCACCTTGTTAAATATTCTTGCTGATACTTCACCTCTAAGAGTTAGTTTTACATTATTGCTATTTTCTACTTGTATTTCATTAATTTCCCCATAAGAGAATGATTCATCGTTTTGATAAATGTAGAATTCCTCTGTTACTTGGTTGTTTAATTCATCTAATAATTTAGATTTTACTTCTTCTTGTAGTTCGGTAGTTGCTGAACCAATATCTTCTTGAGAAACAATTTTCCTTATTCCGTCAAAACCTCCACTAATCGGTGTATTTGTTTTTGCATAGAAGAAATCAAATGGTTCTTGACCTTCAAATCCTGGAATTGTGAAATCGTCTGATTCTGTGTTGTAATCCTCCCCTATTTCATCTGCATAAACTATCACTGTCAACTGTCCCGGAGTTAAATCTCCATTTGATTCTGTGTATCCTGGAACTTTAATAGAATCTTCAATCCTGTATATCCTTCCATTAGTTGATTCAAATCTAGTATTCTTTATGAGAGTTTGTGAATTCTCTGAGTATTCATTAAAAATAGTTATTTCACCAGATGCTTTAGATTGAACTAATTCTTCACTTTGTGCTTCTACAACCTTTTCAGATTCCTTAGCCAATTCAATTATTCTATAACCAAGTGATTCGTTACTCTCTCTTTTAGATAACTCCTCGATTACAATTCTTTCGTTGAATGACGATGTTTCTGTCTTAGGTGTTATTTTAACCTTTGCACTATCGAGGCTAGTGAAGATAGCAAAGATAAGAACTAGAGTGATTATTGAACCTATCAATATTAAGTATTTTTTCATATTATTTTTTCTAGGTTTCCTGTCCCTTTCTTCATAATCAAATTCTTCCTCGCTGTGAATTGGTGGAACACCAGTCTTGGTGTCATCAATTTTTATATCTTCATTCCTTATATCGTTGTCTTTATTATTCCTATTTGGTATAGGTATGTTTCTAATTGATTTTCTTTGTGTTGGCGGTACAACGTCTTGTATATTTTTTTTATCCATATTCTATATATAATAACAGATTATTCTAAATTTCAATTGTTGAAAAATTATAAATTATTGATATTAGTGGATCTCTAGTTACTCCCTCCTTATATAAAGCCATATTTTTATGGTCAACGGAATCAATTATTCTAATATTTGGTTCGTTATTTCTATTTAATATAGTCGAGTAAAAATCTTTTTTACTAAAAATATCCTTAATTATTTTTTTATAATCCTTGTCTATAGTTATAAAAATATCTTTAGATATTGTTGCTTCGTTTAATTTAATAGTATTACTTATTTCATTAAACCATTTTTCAATGTTGGAATTTATTTGTTTCAATAATCCTTCATCTTTTATCTGGTTTAAATTAAGCATTTTTATTTTTGAGATTGTTATCTGTTCGTTATTTGTTTTTTTTGAAATATTTCTAATTATTGAATTAAGACCTGTTGGTATGGTAATAAGATTTTTAAACATTGAATCTCTGAAAATAGATATTTCAGTCATTTCTCCACCAATATCAAATAAACAGAAGTCATTTATGTTATGAAAATTAGTTCTTAATACATTCAATATAACAAATGGGTGTGTGTAGATATTTAATTTATTATGATTAATTTTTTCTGATATTTTTTCATTTATTTTATTATCAATATCAATATAACTCCTATAAAGGCTAAATTTAATATTGTTAAATTTCTTATTAAATGGATTTTCTGTGTCATAACCATTTAAAAAGATGGATATTATACTGTCTTCAACTATTTTTAGGGATTTATCATGATCTACCTTGGTAATTTTTTCCTCTAGGTATTTCTTTGTGAATTTAGTTTTTTTACTTTCTGAAAAAGTAAGATCATCAATATTTGCCTCATACCAAGGAGTTGAAAAAACACAATTAATATTCTGGACTTTAATTATATTATTATTTTTCTTAAAATCTAGAAAAATGTCAATTAAATCGTCGGTTAGATTCTCTATTTGTTTTTTAAATGTCTCAACATCCTTAATTACTGCAGGATTACTGTATTTTCTTTCTGTGTGTATTATTATTTTCTCGTTTTTTTTAATTTCAACAATACCTAATCCTACACTTGAATTTCTAATGTCAAATATTAAGTCTACGTTTTTTGGAGGGTCTTTTTTACCTTTTGTCATTATTATTATTTTAACACAGCTTTAATTCTTCTGACTCCTGCAGAACTAGCTTCTTCTTTTTTAATTTTAAATTCACCTAATTCAGATGTATTTTTTATGTGCGGACCTCCACAGAACTCTTTTGAGTAAGCTTCATCGATAGTGTCTCCAATGTAATAAATTGAAACTGTGCCTCCGTATTTATCGCCAAAGAAATGCAGAGCTCCAGTTTTTTCTGCTTCATCGAAATTCATTTCTACATTATTAACAGGTAGAGAATCTTTTATTTTTTGGTTTATAATTTCTTCTACTTTTTGCTTTTCTTCATTTGTCATCTTTTGCTCATGTGAAAAATCAAACCTTAATCTGTCTGAATTAATGTTACTTCCTTTTTGTTGGACATGTTCACCTAAAACATCTCTTAATGCTTGATGAAGTAAATGAGTTGCAGTATGGTACTTTTTTTCAACCTCTCCGTAGTTTTCTAGTCCGCCTTTAAATTTACCCTCTGCTGCAGTTCTAGATTTTTCTTGATGTTTTATCATCTCCTCTTTAAAAGATTTTACATCTACAGAAATATTATTTTCATTGGCTAATTCCATTGTTAATTCAATAGGAAAACCGTAACTAGAAAAAAGTTTAAAAGCATCAGTACCTGATATGTCCTGATTAGATATCTTTTTGAATTCCTTTAGACCTGATGAAAGGCTTTTACTAAATTTATCTTCTTCATTTCTAATTGTATCTAAAATAAATTTTTGCTTTTCTTTAATTTCAGTATAGGCACTACTCATTTTATTTATGAAAAATTCAGCTACTTCAGGAATATTAATGTTATTAGCATTTTTAACTGCTCTACGTATTAATCTTCTTAGGATGTATCCTCTATCAGTGTTTGACGGCGTTATTCCATCTGAAATTAACATGACTGCCGACCTTATATGATCAGTTATTATTCTATTTTTATCATTATTACCTATCCTATCTAGAATTTCTGAGAATAAATCAGTCTCATAAACACCAGTATTATTATTTTTAACTACAACTAACCTTTCTAGGCCAGCCCCAGTATCAACAGCTTGTCTCGGTAGGTTTCCGATGATCTTTCCATCTTTTTTTTCAAATTGCATAAATACGTCGTTCCATATTTCAACAATTTTTTGATCATCATCGGCCTGAATAAATTCATCAGTGCTTAAATCTCCTAGACCATCTTCGGTTAGGTCATAAAACATCTCTGTATCGGGGCCACAAGGGCCGTTCCCACCCGCTTCCCACCAATTGGACTCGGCTCCCATATAGTAAATTCTATTCTCTGGAACGTATTTCTTCCATATATTAAAAGATTCCTCGTCTTTTGGTGAATTTTCATCACCTTCAAACACTGTTATGTAAAGTCTGCTAGGGTCAAGACCTAATCCTTTCTCATTATCAGTTAAAAATTCAAAACTCATTCTAATTGCATCCTCCTTGAAATAATCTCCTAGTGACCAATTACCAAGCATTTCAAAAAAAGTTAGATGAGTATTATCGCCAACTTCATCAATATCAATAGTTCTGATACATTTCTGAACACTAGCCAACCTATTACCTTTTGGGTGTTCTTCGCCTAACAAGTATGGAATTAGCGGCTGAACCCCCGCAGTATTGAAAAGAGTTGAGTTAGTTACACCCTTTTCATCAGGAGTAACCAAAGAAGCAGAGTCCAGAATTGCATGATTCTGTTCTTTAAAATAGTCTAGGAATTTTTTTCTTATTTCTTCTGATTTCATAATTAAAAATACTACTTTATAGTCTTAGTTTGAGCAAACTTCTTTTGCTTCAATTATTATTTTTTCCGTCTTTTTATTATTTAATCCTAGAGAATATAAAACCTTCTTGTTATTCAATAAATCTCTACAATCGATAATATTTTCCATTATCAATCTTTTTTTATCATTTTTTGTTAAGGATATAAGTGAAGTTATTGGCTGTAAATTGGTTTCTTCAATTAAGTCGTATAAGTTACCTTTTTTTGGATAATCCCATGAGATCATTCCAAGACCAACACACTTCGCATATTTTTCTGCGCTAGTAGTAAATCTGGTGTTAGTTATTATTAAACCCTTTGTTGGCTTCATTCTTCTATTAAACAAACTGTATTCTTTATTACTAAGGTCGTCATATCTGGCTTTTACATAAAGTGCGACTTTGGTATCGGTTTTTGTCCTAATATCGTTATGAAATTTTACTTCACACAATAATAAATCATCTTCGTCACCAGCGATTACATCTACCTCATGTTCGGTACATGAACCACCTAACATCATACCCACTATAGTTTGATAATTTTTTACATCAAAAATTTTTGCTATGAATTTTTCAAAAGGAAAACCAGTTGGCCCCATATCTAAAAGAGATCTCTTCATTGAATATCTTGCTGCTGTTCTCTTTTTTGTTTTTTTAAGAAGCTTAAAAGCTAAATTATAAATATCTTCTGTTGAGGTAACACCACTAAGTTTCCTTTTTATTTTATCTGTTATCTCATTTGCTAACACAACAGAAGCATCCGCACTTGTTAGCGAATTCTTCAGCTTAGAACCATTGAAGGGTTCTGTTGTTCCATCAGATTTTAATACAAGTTTAATTTCACTCATTATTATCCTTTATTTAAAAAATCAAATTCTTCTAATGATTGACTGTCTGACACTTCAAATATATTTAGATTTACTGTCTCGCCATTAATTGAAGCTATTACATCAATATTTTCCTCTGCCTCAAAAGATATTCTAAATTCTTTATCGGTTATAACTTGAACACAAATCTCTTCAGGACTAGGTTCGTGTGTAATTTCAATAACGTATGGTTCATCATCAATAGGTTTTAGAATGTTTGTATCATGCAAATGACACGGTGTGGGAGTTGTAAAGTTGCCAATATATGTGTGAGTACCGTCCTTGTACTGGTGCTTAATATTAATTGTAGTTTTAGGTGCTAACACTAGATCCTCTTTAGCTTGCTCTCTTTCGAATTTTTCATCAATTTTATCAACCTTATTATTGCTATATATTATGACAAATACAAAAGCTATTATTATTAAAAAAACTACACTTCCCCATGTTTTCTTGCTCATATAAAGATATTATAGCATTACACTATAACTCCGCCACCCAGACATTCACCATTTTTATATAAAACTAAAGATTGACCGCTAGTGATTGACTCTTGTGGTTTTTCAAATTCAATTTTTATAGTTTTTTCTTCAATTTTTAAGACTTTTAAGTTTTGAAGCCCTTGGCGGTATCTAATTCTTGCTTCTAGTGTTTTTTCTTCAATTTTGTCATCTCGGATTAAGTTATAATTATCAATATTTACTATTTTTGAATCTCGATTTTGTTTTTTAGGTGATAAAGTAATTGTATTATTATTTAAATCCTTATTGATTACATAAAGATTTTTTTGATCTGGGCTTTTTTGAAAAAGTTCAAAACTATGCCTTTCTCCAATTGTGTATAAAACAGCACCTTCATGCTTACCAATTACATCACCATTTTCATTTAAAACATCTCCGTTTTTAGTTTCTATAAATCTTTTAAGAAAATCCTTCATATCAACATGGCCAATAAAGCAAAGACCTTGGCTATCTTTCTTGTTATAAGTTAGTAGTTTATTATTTTCTGCAATTTTTCTGACTTCATTTTTCTCTAAATGTCCTATTGGGAATAAAACTTTTTCTAAAATATTTTGGTTAAGGTTCCATATAAAATAAGTTTGATCTTTTTCCTTATCTTTAGATTCAAACAAACCGAAACCGTCACTTACTTCTTTCCTCTGTGCATAGTGACCTGTTGCTATAAAATCAGCTCCCTTCTCTAGTGCAAAAGCCAAGAACGCCTTAAATTTCACTTCTTTATTACACATAACATCAGGATTAGGTGTTCTACCTATTTTATATTCATTAATCATGTAATCAACAACTCCTTCTTTGTATTCTTTCTCTAGATCACAAAGTAAAAATGGAATTTCTAATTTAGCGCAAACACGCATAGCATCGCGCATTTCATCTTTCCAATTACACTCTATGAAATCTGGTTGCCAAACCTTAATAAAAACTCCGGTTACGTCGTAACCTTGATCTTTTAAAATTGAAGCTGAAACTGAACTATCAACTCCACCAGAAACTCCTACAAATACTTTTTTCATTGTTTTTTTTATAACACTAATAATTCTAAAAACAAGCTTTAAAATTAATCTAAATACAATCTACGGTTATTTTTGTGAGCTTCAAATGTTGAAGCATAGTACATATTTCCATCACGTCCCGTTAAAAAGAACAGGTACGGTGTGTCATTCTGCCTTGCGGCTGATCGGATCGCCTTTATACCAGGATTATTAATCGGTGTGGGAGGTAATCCTCTAAAAACATAACTATTATATGGATTATCCTCATTTCTTAAATCGTTCAAGGTAAGGTCAAAAGTACTTTTACCTATAGAATAAACGAAAGTCGCATCAACCTGTAATGGCATATCTTCGTCAATCCTTTTCCATAGAATATCAGCTACTTCTTGCCTACTGTAGGAGTCTGCTTCACCTTCTATTATTGATGCCATTTTTATAATTTCATCTAATGTTCTGCTAGAATTTTCAATCTCATCTGAAATATTTGAAATTTGTCTATCAAAATTATCGATCATTTTTTTAGTGACCTCTTCTGCGGAAACAGTTAGTCTAAATTCATAAGTATCAGGAAAGAGATATCCTTCATTAATCAGTGCTAATTCATAAAAAGTATCTACATCGAAATTAGGAAAAGCTTTTTTAAGCTTATCTGCTATTTGATAAGACGTTTCTCCTTCAACAAAGGTAATTTTTTCAGTAGGTATCTGGTAACTACCTCTTTTTACTCTATCAGCAACTTTAAAGATATTTTCTTTAGAGTGAAACAGGTATTTTCCTTCAACAACATTAGATTTAGTAAGTGTAATAACAATATTAAAGAGTAATTCAGATCTAATTATGTTCTCTCTTTTTAAGAGTTCAGCTGTATTTTTAATCGTCTCACCTTTTTCGATAGTTATAAGTTTTCCTTCAGAAAAATTGTTCGGGGGTGTTGTGTTTATTAAACCAATTAATAAAAAAATTATCACAAAAACTATAATAAAATTTGGTTTATTTTCCCTCAAATAATCATTATTAAATTCTTTGATTTTTTCCTTATTCATATAACTCTAAACTGGTAAATCTGAAGGAGAATTACTCTTTCGTGACTTAACTCTTTCTAGGTTAGGTGTCATTGCTACTGTACCTGGGAAATGGAATATAGTTGCTAATTCCTCAGCATTCATCACTAAAACTTTTCTACCTTTACCCATAAATTCTTTGTAAAAATAAGCTCTTTCTCTGTAGTGATTAAAGTACTGATCTTCCATCATTTTAATATTCTTACCAAAAGGATCTTGCCACCAATGATCAATCTTAGTTGTATTTGCAGGCTTAAATCCATTCATATTCTTGGAACTGTATTGTTTAAATGCGCCAATAAGCCCACCAATATTTACTGGGTTAAAATTATCTTTTTCTGAAATATAAATAGATCTAATACCAACATCGAATGGCAGTTTTCCTTGAGATCTTTCTATCGCTTGTATTCTTTCTTTCTGTATTTCACTTGGGGGTAACGTTTTCTTGTTACCTTCAGAATCCTCATCTTGATTTAGTTCCTGTATCTTTTTAATTTGTTCTTTGTGATTATCCTCCCACAGGTCAGTTTTACCAAAGAACTTACCAGGTTTCTTGTCTTCTTTTTTATGCGCTTTTATTAAAATTTGAAACCAAATTCTCTCACCTTCATTTGTTGATCCGAGGAATTCGAGCATTGGAGTAATAGGGTCAACTTTTTCTTCTTCTTTAGATGGTTTATCAAGTCCATAATCTACGTATGTCCTTATTGGTATTGAATTATCTTCTGTAAAATTATATTCAAGTGCCCACATCTTGTGTTTTGATCTATCAAATTCAAATTTTGTAGCATAATCATCTGCTTCGACTATTTCAATCCCAGGATATTGAGCATAAATTTGTGACTCAATAAAACCTATTATAGATTTCCTAGTCCAAATATAAAAATTAACCTTCCCATCATTTGAAGTAATTTCTAATGAAAAAGTTGGACGAACCGAACCCACCCAAAACCTATCTTTTAAAGTTGCTTCTCCGAAAGTTTGGTGTAGTCCATTTATAAAAAGCTCCATTGCAAGTGGTGTTTTTAAAACATCTGTTGGTGGGATTATTTTTAGTAGTGCATATTCCTGAGAAGACAGAAATCTTTCTCGAACATAACCAATCCAAATATCAAATAATAATATCGCTAGAAAAATAGGTATGACTATAGGTAAAGTCAAAATTAAAAAGTTTATAACAGAACTTGATAGATCAATTGTTTCCATTATTTATAATTTTAATATATTTAGACTCGTTAAGCTAGTGTGTACTTGTCGTCTGATAGTTTTTTGAATAGTTTATTGTTTTGAAGATTTACAAGAACTGTATTTTCTTTTACATGTCTTTCTTTTAAAACTCTATCTACGATATCTTCCTTGGTTAGTGGGCCATCTTTTGCAAGAAGTTGTTTGATAACATCTCTAACAACACCATCTGAGTAACCCCAGTCAGTTAAAGCATATAGACCACGTCCAACAAGAACAAATCTCTTATCTTTAATAAGTTCATTATGTGTTGTAGCGACATGAGCTTTTTTATCAAAAAGTTTTTCAATTTCTTCTGCAACTTCACGGAAGTGAATTGGGGATCCGTGCCTTCTTATTACAAGAAAAGCGTAATCACGAATACCTTTAACATTTATATTTGGTGATTCTGACTTGCCCCATTCACCAAGTGGGTTACTAGAAATCTTCTTTGAAAGTTTTAACCATCTTTTAATGATTTCCTCGCTTTTATATTTGTCTGAAATATCTTTTATTTCAATCAAAAAATTACTAATTAATTCGGATTCTGAAATTATATCTTCTTTATCTAAATTATTGTAAATTCTTTTAATAGATTCTTCTACAGTTAAAGCTAGTTCTTTATCAACAGACCATCTGTGTGTAAAATGTTCGTTTTCCTTATGTTTTAGGAAAAAATCTCCTACCACAAGTAAGAAGTGAACAGCATTTCTAACGCCGTCAGCCTTTGAAATACTATCCAATAGTTCATCTTCTGCAATTAAAACACCGAGATCGTCAATTACTCCTCTTAATTCACTAAAAATAGGTTCTTTATCTTTATATGCTTCTGATTTTCTAATTAGGTTAAGTCCATGTTCTTCAATTTGACGTACTCTTTCTCTGGTAATTGAATATTCCTTACCAATAGCTTCTAGAGTCATCTTAGAAGTTTCTTTTCCTAGCCCGTATCTTTTAATAAGAACGTCACGAGACCTCTCTGGTAATTCAGAAAGTATTTTTTTTACTACCTCTTTTGGTTTAAAACTTAGTTTAATCATATTTGTAATTTAGTCTGTTGATAATTGAATTAGAACGAATATCTCTAAATTCGAATATCTTTAGCTCTTGTCTTGCAATAATGCTACCTATTAAGATATCACTATATAACAGTGCTGTCAACTATAATACCATAATTAGCGCTATATGACAATACTTATGATTCTTCCTGGTATATAAATAAATTTCCTGATTTCCTTCCCTTCTAGCCATTTGTTTATTTCTGACATATTGAGTACTTTTTCTTTTACTGATTCCTCTGTGTCTGAATCAGAAATACCAATTTCAGCTCTGACTTTTCCGTTTATTTGAATACCAACTATTTTTTGTTCTGAAGATAAAACAGATTCATCAAAATCAGGAATTTTTTGATCAAAGACACTTTCTTTGTTGTTAGCTATTCCTTCAAATAACTCTTCTGATAAATGAGGAGCAGTAGGAGAAAGTATAATAAGAAATCTAATGAAGTCATCTTTCAAAATAGTTTCTTTTTCTAAAGTATTTATAAAGCTCATCATTGAAGCTATAACTGTATTAAATTTAAGTTCAGGATAATCATCGTGTGCTTTTTTAATAAGTTTATTTAGCTCTAGTTTAACTTTGTCTGAAGTGTTGTCTGAAATATTATTCTTTGAAATTTTTGAAACTCTCTCTAGAAATCGACGAACTCCAACAACTCCATTAGGATCCCAAGGATAAGAACCTGGTTCATTATATGGACCTATAAAAGCAAGATACATACGAACCGTGTCAGAACCTAATTTCTCGACGATTGGGTCAGGATTTATTACATTACCTTTTGATTTAGACATTTTATTACCGTCAGGACCTAATAGTAATCCACGGTTTAAACGTTTATTGTATGACTCTTTACCAGAGACTACATTGATATCAGACAGGAATTTAAAAAAGAAACGAGAATATAGTAAGTGAAGTGTTGTGTGTTCTGAGCCGCCTGAATAAAAATCAACTGGTATCCATTCGTTTAACTTATCCTTACTAGCAATCTCTTCTGAATTTTTTGGATCAATGTATCTCAAAAAATACCAAGATGAATCAATAAAAGTATCAAGAGTTTCAACCTCTGGTGTCCATCCTTCTCCAAATATTTTTTCTGTTCTTTCTTTTAATTCCTTTGATTTTGCCAAAGGTGGTTCTCCCGTTGGTGTATGGTCAACATCTGTTGGTAGAGTCCATGGTAGGTGTTCCTTTGGAATCGGGTGCGGTGTTCCTTCTGGATCATAAACGATCGGTACTGGAGTTCCCCAATATCTCTGACGACCAACTGACCAATCACGTAGCTTGAACGTAGTCTTCATCTCTCCACCTACAAACTCTGTTATTTTTTTCTTAGCTTCTTGTGAAGTTAATCCATTAAATTCGTCTGAATTAACAAGGATACCTTCCTCTGGGTAACAATGATTATCATCTAATCCCTTTAGCCAGATATCTAGTTCAGCAACCGGACCATATGTATCTTGAATAGTTTTTTTATTAAAATCGTACCAATGAATTTCATGTTTAGCATTCTCATCTTCTGAAATTTCATCTTTATCGTTATTTTCTAATTCGAAAATAAGTCCAGTTACACTAACTTTTTTATTGTGGTCTTTATGGGCGGCATAATATTCAGCAATAACTGGTGTTGAGTTAAGTCTTTTAATAAACTTCAGATTTTTGTATCCAGTTTCCTCATAAACTTCTCTCTTTGCTGCGGTGATATCATCTTCATCTCCTTCTACTCCTCCAACAATAAATGTTTTCCAATTGTGTTCTTTCCAGTGAAGACAGGCAACTTTATTTTTTTCCTTATCAACTAATAATACGTGTATATTTTGCCTTTCAACGGTTTCTTTATTATCCTTTGGTGAATTAGTAGGATCGACTCTGTGTGGTGATACTACATATTCAATCGGTAAGTCGTATTGTTTAGCAAAAGCATAATCACGATCATCATGGGCAGGTACTGCCATGACAGCACCAGTTCCATAACTAGCTAATACATAATCTGCTACAAAAATAGGAATTTCTTTTTTATTAGCTGGGTTAATAGCTACTAGTCCTTCAATTTTTACACCTGTTTTGTCTTTCTCTACTTTAGTTCTTTCAATCTCAGTTTTTGCCTTAGCTGATTTAATATATTTTTGAACTTCATCAAAATTAGTAATTTGATCTTTTAGATCAGAAACTAAATCCCCCTCAGGCGCAAGAACAACATAAGTTGCACCGAATAATGTATCGGGACGAGTCGTAAATACTTTTATTTTCTGTTCAATATCTTCGCCAGCTGAATTTTTTATTTCAAATTGCAATTCTGCACCATTAGACTTACCAATCCAGTTTTTCTGCTGTTCTTTAATTTGATTAGGCCAATCTAATTCATCTAAGTCATCACTAAGCCGTTCAGCGTAATCAGTAATTTTAAGAAACCATTGATCAATTTCTTTCTTTTCAACAACTGCACCCGATCTCTCTGCAGTTCCGTCAGGCATAACTTGCTCGTTAGCTAAAACAGTTTTATCAACCGGATCCCAATTAACAGTAGCTTTCTTCTTGTAAGCAAGTTGTTTCTCAAACATTTGAGTAAAAATCCATTGAGTCCATTTGTAGTATTTAGGGTCAGTAGTCGCTACTGTCCTATCCCAATCAAAAGAAGCTCCCATTGAAACCATCTGTTCTTTCATGGATTCCATATTTTGTTTAGTCCATTCGTCAGGATCTACATTATTTTTAATGGCAGCATTCTCTGCCGGCAAACCAAAAGCATCGAATCCTATAGGAAATAGAACGTTTTTACCCATTAAACGTTGATATTTGGCGTATATATCAGTTACAGCAAAAGCATACCAATGCCCTACATGAAGGTCACCAGAGGGATAAGGGAACTCTACAAGGGTATAAAAATTATCCTTGCCATCAACTTTGTCAGGAGTTTTAAATGTTTTATTTTCTTGCCAAGCTTTTTGCCACTTTTTTTCAATTTTTTTGTGATTGTATCCTTCCATAATAGATAAATGGTAGCAGTTTTTTAAGTATAAAAAAAGCTTAAACTAGAAACTCAATAACATCACCATCTTTAACAATATATTCTTTCCCTTCAGTCCTTAGAGTTCCATTGTCACGAGCAGCACTATGTGAACCAACTTCTAGTAATTTTTCCCATTCGATAACAGTTGCACGAATAAATTTATCGTGAAAATCTGTGTGGATTGCAGTTCCTGCAACTGGTGCCGTAGAATCACGTTTCGTAGTCCAAGCACGACTTTCCTTTTCACCTGTTGTAAAGAAAGTAATTAGATCAAGTATCTCATAACCTTTTTTAATTAAATTATCTATCCCATCTTCGCTACCGCTATCTGCACGAAATTCTTTTTTGTCCGTAGTATCTAAATCTTTTATTTCATGTTCAAGTCCAGCATCAACAATTACATACTCACTTCCTGAGCTTTGCATAAAGTTCATTAACTCATTCCATCGTTCATCTTTTAATTCATCTAGATTTTCTGATCCAGTTTTCTTATTTAAAACATAAAAAAATGGTTTTGTAGTTATAAGGTTAAAAGTTCTGACTATTTTTTTATCTTCTTCATTAAAATCCACAGTGTTAGCTAGATTACCATCATCCAAAGCTATGTCTATTTGTTCAAGTAGTTCAAGTTCTTTCTTGGCGTTCTTGTCGCCTGATTTAACTTCCTTTTGTAGATTACCTATTCTTTTTGTTGAAGTTTCCCTGTCAGCTAAAATAAGCTCAAGGTTTATAACTTCGATATCTGACATAGGATTAACTTCTCCGTGAACATGACCGATATTTCCATCTTCAAAAATACGAACAACTTGAGCGACAGCGTCAGTCTCACGAATATTAGCCAAGAATTTATTACCAAGTCCTTCTCCCTCAGATGCACCCTTAACAAGGCCGGCTATATCAGTGAATTCAATAACAGCTGGAATAGTTTTTTCTGATTTAGACATTTCAGATAATTTATCAAGTCGATCGTCAGGTACAGCAACAACACCGACCGCAGGATCGATTGTACAGAATGGATAGTTCTCAGATGGAACTGATTTTTTTGTTAGAGCGTTGAACAGTGTTGATTTTCCAACATTAGGTAGTCCAACGATTCCTATACTAAGTGACATCTTGCTAGAATACTGGAAAATTGATGAAAAGTAAAACATTGAACTATTTATATGTAATTTTTTAGTCTATTTTTTTAAAAAGATACAATTTATATTTAAAATGTATCTTAAAATTACAATTTTTTACTTAAATACACCTTTAAATATTAGATTGATTCAGAAAATGGTTTTTTGATTACAATTTAATAACATTTGGCCAGTATTTTTTTATATTTTATATTAAAGTCTAATCTGGAAAATTCACACGACGTGATTAAGTACACTAACAACAAAATAAAAACAAACATCAACAAAAAATGGCTTACGGACAGATTGTAATCAAGAGTGAATATAAAAATTGCCCAACTTTCGAAGAGGCAGAGAAATACATCATAAAGAGAGCCCCAGAACTTCTTCCTGTTTACGGTCACTTTCTAAGATTTAATATTACTGAAAATTGTGTAGTTAAGTTTTATTTAATCGGAAGTGCATCAGCAGACGCTAATGATAACTGGGGATAACACTAACAGACAAACAAATGACAACGACATCATACAGAACAAGAACAAAACAAAAGCAAAGAGTAGAAGAGTTTATACCTGTCGTCACAGCTGTATCTGTTGATACAGAAAACCAGGTCGTCCACTTCTCTAGAGAAATAAGGAGGGGGCATTACAATGATTACGTTCCATTCGATTCAATCAGACAGAAAAAAGTAAGTAAGGAAAAAATAGAAAAAATTAATTCCTTACTAGATGAAAATTTGGAAAAAGTATTCGTCGCAAAAGATGTGTCACCTGTAGAAACAGAAGTTGAAAAATACACTGGAGACAAAACATTCCATCTTACAGGTGAATATGAGATGTGGAAATGTCACAAGATTGGTCCTCACGGAGAAGGTAGTAGGCTATCAGAACAATGGAGAGAAATCGAAGATGAGATAAACTCTTAAAAACAAAACCACCTTAGGTGACTAAGGTGGTTTTTTATTTTATGATATAAATTATTACCTCAGTTTCTTATAAAAACTTTTGAAAATGTGTTTTTGAAAATCAGATATCGGCTTACTTTCAATTATCATGGCAGTATCTGAATTGTAATCTATAAATGCAACTCTATCCCCATAGATTATTTCTGTAACATTATAGTTAAATTCCTCATCTTTTTCAGGTATAGCTTTAGCAAAACGATCAATTTTATCAACTTTACCTTTTAAAGTCTTTTCATTTGTAATAACTAATCTCTCTAATTTCTTAGAATCTCTCATTGTCCAATAAACTTTTGGAACATGACGATCCTTTTTCTCTTTTCCATCTTTATTTGAAGTATATCTATAAAATGTATCTCCTTTCTTTAGACTTCTAACTACATCATCAAAAACTCTTCTGGTTCCATCTTTTCCTTCTAGAAATCTAACTTTTGGTTTTTTATTGTTTTTTTCATAAGAATCTTCAAGATCTGGTAGATATTCAAAAAATTGATATTTTAAATCATCAAAAATTGACTCCAATCTATTAGGTGGTTCTGCTACATATAAAACACTTTTACCTTTTTGAGTTTGGCTAACTAATTTTTTTTCTAATAGTTCTGGTAACGCTTTGTAAATTAGCGGTCTATGTATCGCTGTTTTTTCTGATATTTTTGAGATACCAGAGGGACCTAAGTCTAACAATGCTAAATAAATTGCACTTTCATTCTTTGATAAACCAATTTGTTCAAGTATTTTATTTTTCATATTAAATTAAATTATAACAATTTATATAAAAATAACATTAATTGTAAGCCTAAAAGTTAAAAATGAAACATTAAATGGGGGCTTTTATATAAATAAGAAAGCCCCCTTACCTTTTAGGTATAGGGGGCAGAGTGTATCTTAATGGTTTTTACTTAAAAATAACTGTAACAAAACCTTTGTTTTGCTCATCTAACCAGTAGTTGCTTTTAAACTTATCGAGCAGTCTCGAAATATGTGATATTTTTTCATATATTTCATTTTTATCTTTATATCTATCACACTTGTATATTTTTTTACCTATTATCACAGGAATACCACTATGAAGTGCTCTAAAGAGTCTCCAAAAAATATCTGTGGCAAACCATTCTCTTTTTGTTTTTTGAGGAACACTATCATAATCAATTCCCCAATTAATACCTTCTAGAAATCTTTTTTTTAGAAAAGATGAAGGATTTGTATTATAGGGAACTTCTATGGAAGTCAGTATGTCCCCGTTTCTTTCTATGTCTACTTTTATCATTTTGTACCCCTCTTTTTTGATGAGGATCTTAATATCTACATAAAGAAAAACATTTAAATCTTTATAAGTCAAATGAAAAAAATAATCGTTACTGTATAATTTAAATATATGGAAAATGAAAAAATATTTAAAGCATTATCAGAAGATGAATCTGGTACACATGCCGATGAAGACATAGAATTAGAAGCAAAAGAAATTAAAGATGTCGAAGAAACTGCCAATAATAATTTAGAAAAAGAATCAGATTTTTCAGGAGAAAAGTTATCAGCTGTATTTGATAGTAAAATAGATTCTGGAAACATATCCGGATACCATCCATCAAATATAAATGGAGTAAATCAAATAGGATTATTTTACAGAGATAACTTTGGTAATTTACTTGTAGATTTAAAATGTACAGAATTTAAAAAATCTATCGGTTTTACAATAAAAGATGACGGTCAGGTAACACCAATGGATAAACGTTCAAACTCCGTATTAAAAGAATCTTTAAATATAACCAAGGAAGACCTAGTTGATGAAGTAAAAAGTATAGTAGACAAACTAATTCCTGATTCAGTAATAGAAGAACAAAAACAATATTTTTATTGGGAAACTGAAGAAGATTTACTTAAAATAGATAAGGAAGAGGGTGAATCTAGAGGAATACCAAACGAAGAAGATGACGAGGAACCTAATTCCCTATCAGAACTAGAATTAGATGACAAAAGATTAGAAGTTGTAGAATCTATTAATGAAGTTATCCCTGATCCTATAGGTAAGATAATGACAAAACAAACAAATAAAGCTTACGATATGGCTTTAGTTTTTAAGAATCTAGTAATACTAGAATCAAGAGTAGTTGGAAAAGCTGCATACATGATTCCAGTTAACATAGAAACTGAAGGAAAGACAAGAGATGAAGTATACGAGCAAATAACAAAATATTTCGGATTTACAAGAAAAGAACTTAGGGATCAATTCGGTGCAGAGAGTCAAAAACATCCAGACCACAAATTATCACCAGAAGAATTTACAAAGAATATGACAAAACTTATTAGTTTAAAATATAAAGAAAAAATATCAGATAAAATTTCAGAAATTATTAAGCAAGAAAAAAATGCTGACTCATTAAACTAATCTGGTTACATCTTCAATAGAATATTTAAGAACTACACAATTTTATGTGGATCTTTTTATTTTTAGGCTTAGTTTGACAAAACCTATATTTTAGTATATAATATACAAATAGAGCCCTTTTAAATAAACTATCAAACCAAGGAAACGAATGAAAATACATAACGCAAGTTCTGACAGTCCCCTAACCCGAGTATTCTTGCAAGCCGTCCAGCTTTTTGGACAAGAACAAGAATTTTCTGAAATCGAAGAGGCTAACGTCGTAGTGACGGTAAGTCAAGAAAAGCTTCGTGCCTTGTATGCAAAATACGGTGATACGAAATTTATCATATTTCTTGATTGCAGAAAGGATTCTCTTGCAGCTTCTGAATCTAACGTGTTCAGAGCTGGTCATGGTGACCTTCTTAGTCTTCCAAAACTTTTGGAAGGACTAAAGCGTAAGCTTGATCCGTGGGTCGAAAGTCAAAGTGAGACAAAGGGAGAACAGGTATCAACTCCTGCCCCTGACGATCTCACTGTGACCAAGAATCGCTACAAGGTCTTGGTGGTCGATGATAAATTAGAGAACCTGAATAACGCCATGTTGCGTCTGACAGGTCATGAAATTATCACTATCGACACACCGGCATCTGCTCTTGAGCTTTTGAAGCTCGACGATAATCGCGATAATCCATCAATCGATTGCGTTCTGACTGATCTCAACATGAGACCGGACAGAATGTATGGCGCTCTCAATCTCGAACAATACGGTTTGAGTGACGAGGTTCCGGCAGGAATCGCGATTATGTTCGAAGCCACAAAGCGTGGTCTACCGGTTGCTATCGTAACCGATGCGAACCATCACCAAGACTTCTTCTCTGCCATGTTTGATCATGTCAAAGGAGCCGAAGTGAATGGCCAAAGAGTTATCTTCTGTCAGGAATCCGAAAAGAAACGCTGGGACTTTGTTCTCAAACGTTTGATGGAAGAAACCACGGAAGAATAATCTTCCGTCAACATTAACCCAAACCACCTATGTCTGGATGACCTCTAGGTGGTTTTTTATTTTATTATTTAAAAAAACGTATCTAAAAGTTACAAAAACAAAAACTCAATAACGTATTGAAATAAGTATTTTTTAATATAAAAAGCTTTTTTAAGAATCTTTATTACAATTTTTCTTTAATTTCAATAATATAAGTACCTTTTAGTCTATAATCTGTAAATGGAAAAGTGGCACGTTGCCACAAAGTACACTAACAACAATATAGAGAAAAAATGCACTACAAAATAAAAGAATTCATTAAAAACAGTGAAGTAAGTTCAAAAGTCAAAGAACTTATATCTAACTACAAATTCAATTCAGTTGATCATGTTTATAAACATGACAATGATACGGTTGCGATCATAAGCACATTCAGTGATTTATCTTCTGGAGGTGGAGTAGCACGAGACAGTATCTTAACTGTTTTTCACAAACAAAAAATCAGAGAAGGTAAATGGAGATATTCTGATAAGTGGAGTCACAGAAATGATCGTAGGGATCTAATGTTACTTGAAGTAAAAAAGGTTTCAATAGAAACAGAAGGTGATGAGACGCAAATCACAATTACTTGTGCTGGCGGACTTGATTACCCTGATAGGGTGATTTCATTCGATTTCTAGATATAAAATAATCAAGCGCACGACCTTCGGGTACGGCGCTTTTATATTTTACTATTACTTATAATCCGACAGCCCCTAATTCTTCTGATACACTAACTAATTCTTGTTGTAATTCAGAATACTCATCAACTCCTTCTTCATTATAATGTCCATAATAGTGGTATTCATCGAACTCCTCTTCTCTCACAATATCTGGCTCTGCTTCTAAATAATATCCTTCAGGATCATTATAACCACCTATTTTAGTATATTCTTCCTCGAGATTACTAGTTATTTCAATATCATTATTATACGAACCTTGAGAGAGAGTATCTAGACCGACTTTCTTTGAAAATTTTCCTATATATCTTTCAAATTCTTCAGTAATTTTGTCTTTATATTTCATATTTGGACCATAGGCTTCTATATTATCAACTACAAAAGCCTTATCCCCATCCTCATTAATTCCTGGATAACACCACGCTGCAGCAAAAGGTTTACCAGTTTCAGAATCATAAGCAGCTACCACTTGAATTCCTAAATCGGTTACATAATCTGAGATTGGAGAATCTGAACCATGATAATCACTATCAATACGTATACAACAATCAGTATAATTACCCATATACAAATCTATGTCAGGATTTCTATCCCAGACCTTTATTTTTACCAAAGCACCTTCTCTGTCATCATCGTCTTCTTTTAAGATATTTTCCAAAGCATTTTTATCACTATTAAAGTGATCTACATGTTCTTCTAAATCTGATTTTATTTCTTGTATTAATGATTCTGCTCTATCTTCACCTAGAGT
>Ga0306912_1000470_pt1 | contig 23642 bp, 6 predicted proteins | sample AntRauFillE10628_FD_190443 | JGI IMG/M metagenome (GOLD analysis project Ga0306912, IMG submission 190443) | Saline lake microbial communities from Rauer Islands, Antarctica - Metagenome Filla E10 #628 (v2) (version 2) | ecosystem: Environmental > Aquatic > Non-marine Saline and Alkaline > Saline... | reverse complement strand
CAAGACGCCAAAAAAGCCCTGTAGAGCATCCGCGACCATGGTAAGTTCATTCAACACAAAATTATTCTTCTCATTGGGTTGGATGCGGCGACCGGCCCTCAATGCAGAGATGATATCGCCTTTCAAGTCATCCATTTCAGTTCTGTCACTAACCGGTTTAACCGTCAAATTACTGGAAAACATGCGGCTGTTTTGATTCAAGATTTTTTGAGAAGTATTATAATTGATAATCACCGCCCGGTCCAGAGGAAACACATTAATTAGAGACTCCCCCTCTTCCTCCAATACGCCAATGACCTGAAATTTCCTTCCCATCATTTTTATCGATCGACCCGTGGGATCTAAATCGCCGAACAAATTCTCTTTTACCTCGTAGCCTAAAATAATTTGGTTCCTACCCAATTCGTATTCAGAAGGAGTAAAGTACCTCCCTGATGAAAAGGAGAGATTGTAAATTTTATCGTATTCATAGGTTACCGCTGCCATGAACAAACCTTGAACACTAGAGTTTCGGTATTTTAAAGTTTTCCCCGGAAGAAATAGAGCAAATGATGTGATCGCTTCGCCACCCAGGCGTTCATTCAGAAATCGATAATCATCATAATCCGGTTGGGGCCATTTGATATACTTCCAATAATTCCTTCCCGGGTCTTCATTCCACGGTCGTTTATCGACGTAAATGACATCATTGCCCAATTTATCAAAACTCTCCACAATGCTCTTCTCCAGAGAATCTACTACACTTAAAACAGCAATGATGCAAAAGATGCCAATACAAATACCCAAGAGAGATAAAAAAGACCTCAATTTATTGGAATATAATTCCTGAACTGCCTGCATAAAGCTCTCTCCAATAAGTCGGGTCCAAATCATAGTGAAAAATTACTTTCTTGTTTCAATAATGATGGGAAGAAACGCAAAAGTATCCTTAAGTTAGAGATTTATCGACAACTTCATCGAATCTATGGATAAATCTTCTGCATTTTGTTATTTTTGCAACCTTAATCAATGCCAGACCGAAAAGAACTATAAATGAGAACGAAATTATCACAGTTTAAATTTGACCTCCCCAAGAAGCTAATTGCCCAATATCCCTCTGAACACAGAGATGAAGCGCGCTTAATGGTCGTCCACAAAGACACGGGGAAAATTGAGCATAAAGTTTTTAAAGACCTCATCGAGTATTTTGACGAAGGGGATAGCTTTGTATTCAATAACACCAAAGTTTTTCCGGCTCGATTATTTGGTCGAAAGGAAAAGACAGGGGCAAAAATAGAGGTCTTTTTACTGCGCGAGCTGAATGAAGAAATGTTTTTGTGGGATGTTCTTGTAGACCCGGCGCGAAAAATAAGAGTGGGGAACAAACTCTACTTTTCAGATGAAAAAGGTAATGACCTTCTCGTAGCTGAAGTCGTCGACAATACGACTTCCAGAGGGCGTACGATTCGCTTTTTCTACGAAGGAGAAAATGAAGAATTTAAAGAAACGCTCTACTCTTTAGGCAATACGCCACTCCCTAAATACATCAATAGACAAGTAGAAGATATTGATGTGCAACGATATCAGACGCTTTACGCTTCTGAAGTCGGCGCTGTTGCTGCTCCCACAGCGGGGCTTCACTTTAGCGAACACTTATTGAAGCGCCTGCAAATAAAAGGAATTGACTTTTCCAATGTGACACTTCATGTAGGTCTGGGTACATTTAACGACATCGAAGTCGAGGACTTATCCAAACACAAGATGGAAGCGGAGTACTTTAAAATAATACAGAAAGAAGCAGAAATTGTCAATCGTTCGAAAATGAATGACAAAAAGGTGTGCGCTATTGGAACCACCTCTATGCGCTCTATCGAATCTGCCGTTTCCGCCACGAATATGCTAAAAGCTGCAGAAGGGTGGACCAATCTCTTTATCTTTCCCCCTTATGATTTTCATATTGCGGATAGCATGGTGACAAATTTCCATTTACCCAAGAGTAGTTTAGTCATCATGGTGGCTGCCTTTGGCGGTTACGACTTAATAATGGACGCCTATCAGGAAGCGATAAAAGAAGAGTATCAGTTTTACAGCTATGGAGACGCCATGCTAATCATATAGTGGAGTAGCAAAAATTGGAAGATCGTACTCCCGGAAATATATTTTCATGATTCTTCCCATAGAAAACTTGCACAGATACTATATTTTTTTACTTTTGTCAGGGTACTTCCACGAATTACAAAAAAAATTATTCTATGTACTGGACATTAGAACTTGCACATCACTTAGAGGACGCTCCCTGGCCGGCAACGAGGGATGAACTCATCGACTATGCCGTGAGATCAGGAGCGCCCCTGGAAGTGATTGAGAACCTTCAAGCGATTGAAGATGAAGGGGAAGCCTATGACAGTATGGAAGATATTTGGCCGGATTATCCCCGGAAAGACGATTTTCTATTTAACGAGGACGAATATTAATTAAAGTCTTTGGATGATGAGTATCATAGACCCGATCTTCCTCAGCTATAGCGCTTCTTTATGAAACATCCCATTATTATTGCGATTGATGGATTTTCCTCTTGTGGGAAAAGTACGTTAGCACGCGACATTTCCAAAGAGTTGGGCTATATGTACATAGACTCAGGAGCTATGTACAGGGCTGTCACCTATTATTTCCTCAAAAATAATATAGACCTCAATCAAGCGGCTGCAGTCCAATCCGCGGTGGAGAAAATCCACCTGCACTTTGAGCACAACAAGGGTAAGTCGGAAATCTACCTCAGTGGCGGCAATATTGAGTCTAAAATCAGAACGGCAGAAATATCAGAGCGCGTCAGTGACATCGCTGCCCTATCGCCCGTGCGACGAAAACTCGTCTCTTTACAAAGAGAGTTTGCTGCGGGTCAGTCTGTCGTTATGGATGGGCGTGATATTGGTACCGTCGTATTCCCCAATGCCACTGTCAAATTGTTTATTACAGCTGATCTCAACGTCAGAACACAACGCAGATTTAAAGAGCTAAGAGACAGAGGAGTGAACATAAGCAAAAAAGATGTTGAAAAGAATTTACAACACAGAGACCACATCGACTCCACGAGAGATGACTCCCCCTTGCGAAAAGCCGATGATGCCATTTTAATTGACAACAGTAAAATGAACCAAAGCGAACAATTACAATTGGCGCTCCAACTCATTCGGGAAAAAAAATCCTAAAAGTCTGCCGAATAGCCCTTTTCTTCTCCCCCATTTCCAACGACCACAGCAGCCATTCCAAACTTATTATGCAATAGATATATAGGGCGTGCCCCCTTGCTAGACCTTCAGTCAGCTCGGGGTCGGTCCCTTTCGGGGTTCGCGTCTTTTATGCTCGAGCCGCCTCCTGCCAATAGAGGAGGCGACCTCGCGACGCTCCGTGCTCATTTCGATTCGTCCCCAGGCTGGGGACGAATCTACCTTCGCACCGCATTGCGCCCTGCAGGCACCTCACGCTTGCGCCCTGGCGGGCGCTTTCCCATTCTTATTTCATGTTGAGTAATATAACATATTCACACACCAATACATGCACTACTCTTTGGAGCTTTCTCGACCTTTTTTTCACTTCAACATGAATTTAATTACTATCAAAAGCTATAAGCGTCTCACCTATTCAAGATGCTGAAAAACCCTGCGACACATACAATGCGCTCGAATTACAAGCAATTCGTCCCTATTTTCCCATCCTCAAAACCAAAAATTATTTCAAAATCTTTCAATCTGCACCTTTTGAATAGAATAAGACTATCAAATTCGCAGCACTTGATCCCTCTCTGAGAAGTATTTGTATGATAAATTGGTCATTTATAATTTTTACTGTATTATGGGAGCATAAGTGAACCTCGAAAAATGTTGACAAATTAAAAAGACGTGATTCAATGGAAGTTGTTTAAGTGAGGCTTAGCAAGTCTTCAAGCAACAGTCAAAACGATTGTGTCTTCTAAAAAATTCCTAATCATTGATATGATAGATCATTAAAAATTGAGTTTTAAAGATCATCGCATAAACAGTTTTTTGAGAGGTGACATTATAGGAATTACAAATATGAAATAAACCCTAGCGGTAGAATCCGCAATTAATTATTCGTCTAAAAAACGCTTATGAAATTTCTCATCTACCAAAGTCAACTGAAACAAGAATATTACTTCCGTTTTCTCAATAATAATGGGCGACAATTAATGCGCTCCAATAGCTATACTACTGAAGAAGGAGCTCTACATGGAGTGAATACCTTCAAAGAATTAGCGGGAGAAAAAAGTAATTTCGATGTCGATAAAACCGATCAGGGCAATATCATGTTTGAGCTCAAGGCCAAGAATAATATGACAGTGGCCACCTCCATTGTTTTCGAATCTCAAACTGCTGTCAAGGAAGCATTGAGATACATCATTTCCAATGCAAAATCGGCATCAATTGAGCACCAGCGCCCAATTCCATAGTTTAAAGTCAAGTATCGCATATCCTTGGCAATTTCGTGGAAGAATGTCATTCTTAGAGCTCTCGTACTTTAAATAGAGAAATCGCGGTTCAAAACAATACCCATTCTCTGATTAGGATTGTGAATAAAAAAAGAAAAGGGATGTCAACATTGACATCCCTTTTCTTTTTTAAGGTATAAAATCCAGTGCAATTCAATTTAACGAACCAAAGTAACCGTACCGCTAATGATTCTTGTGTTGCCATCATCAAAAGTAGCTTCAACGCGATAAACAAAAACGCCGGGATCAAGCTCTTTTCCTCTGTACGTTCCATCCCAACCAGCGGATGTTTCACCTGGCATGAAATCTTGGCTTTCAAACATCATATTTCCCCAGCGATCAAAAATCTGCATGGAATTGACAATCTCGACGCGTCTTCCCGCTTCAGGAAGGAAAGCATCATTTACACCGTCATTATTGGGCGAAAATACGTTAGGAATAAAGATATCACGATTTACTCGAACGATAATACGAGTAGCATCCTCATCTGAGCATCCCACGCCTCCAACAGCTGTTGCGCTTACTGTAATGGTATTTAATGGAGATAATAAAATAGATAAACACTCTGGATCTAAACACCTAAAGGGTGTTCCTTCTGTATCCCACATAATGGTATCTACAATAGCACTTGGAGGCAAAAAGGCATCCACTATAACACTATCTCCTTCTTCAATAATTATTGATTCGCTCAGGGTGATTTCAATGATTGGTGGATCCACTAATTCTACCTGATCAGTGACCACACATCCATTTGCATCAGTGACGGTAATATTATATATCCCTGGACCTAAGCCCGTAAATGTACCCGAGTTGTTTTCGTCTACTCCTTCCAGAGTATAGGTGACAGGCTCTGCTCCATCTACTGCAATTATTTCAATCTGACCATTTTGGTCCCCATTGCACAATGGATCTCTAGGATTCACTTCGATCTCTGTCAATTCTTCCGGTGCTCTCATTACATCAACAGAAGCTGAATCTACACAGCCATTCCCATTGTTCGTTATAATTAGCTGATACGTTCCTGAAGAATCCACCGTAATGCTTGGCGCATCTATATCCGTGAGAATTGATCCATTGAGGGTACCCCATTGATAATCAAAGTCAGCACCAGAAGAAGAACCATCACTGCTTACTTCTATCGTTTCCGCTGAACAACTCAAGACTCCACCAGACTGAACAAATACCTCAGGCAGCTCTCTCTCTTCAAATACCTCAACGGAGGCGGTGACCTCACAATCATTAGAAGTATTTCTCACGAGCAACCGATAGGTGCCGACGGCATCTACTGTAACAATAGCTTCAGAGGTATCGGAGATTATATTCCCATCAGTAGTCGTCCAAACATATTCGATGTTGGGTCCAGATGAACTTTGCGAACCATCTAATTCAACCTCCAATACTTCACAAGTCAGAATTTCAGGTTCCTGAATTCTAGCTTCAGGTACATCGTCACTTTGTTCTATAAGAACTGTGATTTCATCTGAGCATCCACTGAGCTCATCAGTAACTACCAAAAGGTAATTCCCACCTGAGTTTACTGTTACAACTTCCTGATCACCAGTTCCTGCTTCAATACTTCCATCGCTAGTCGTCCAACTAAAACTCAAACGATCACCGACTGATCCGCTACCATCAATATCAATTGAGGTTAAAACACATGTGATCTCATCTGCTGATGGAACAGCTATTGCTTCTGGATAAGCCCACCATGTGACGGGTATATCTCCATCAAACAATGTGCAATCTTCACCGAACTGAAAGTCTCCACTTACAACAGATCCCAAATACACCCGGACGAAATAGGTTTCACCTAAATTCATACTTCCGGCATCAAAGCCAAAATCAGCAGTTGAGCTCTCAAATAAGATATTATCCATATCGTCAATAAGAACAAAAACGAGTTCATCGTTTCCATCTCTAAATTCACCCCCTGGATCATAACTCACTCCAGTGACTGTTTCATCTTCGCAAAGGTTAAGTTCCACCCCTTCTATGCTTCCAATTTCAGTCAAGCAAGGGCACTCGAACACATCACTAATGGACGACGTGCCACAATCATTGGCATCGGAAACAGAGAAATTATAGGTATCCCCACTATTAATGGGGTCCGATGTAAAGGTGCGTCCATTTAGGGAGCCACTATCTCCTGAAACCATGAGTGTGGATTCTTCTCCCAACACAATATCAAAAGTGACCGTATAGGTTTCCCCTATATCATCACATTCAATTTCAATACTACCGGTTTCAACGGAAGGTGTGGATAAAAATGTCAGTTCGACGGTATCTCTATCTAAACATCCATTATTCGTTTCTGTCCAGACAAAAACATGAGTACCAAAGTCCTCAACTGTGACCTCCGTCGTATCTGAATTTACCACAGAAATATTCACATTTGGAGATGGCCCGTTGAGATACCCCCAACTCCCTTGAGCATTACTGATGGACCTTACTGCAGTCAACTGCCCATTAAGGTCACATACATCCCTGTCTGTGCCAGCATCGGCTATTGGTCGCTCGTAATAAACCACGGGAACGCCAAAGGAAACCTTCAGACATTCATCTGTAGTATCTACTCTTCCGGCCCCTCCATCATTACCTACAATTCGAGAAATATAAAGAGTATCACCAAAAGGAATTGTACCCGACAAGTCTTGATAACAGAAAATTCCGTTAGCTCTTTGTGCATAAGAGGTGCTTCCCACAACAGTATCACTTCTATTATGTAAGATGTATCCCCCCAGGTCATTTCCATCTTGGAATTCTCCCATATCGTCATAGAGGCTTGTTACATCAATACATTCATCACTACAAGCAGTAAGTAATGTATCGGTATCCATTGTACCAATTTCAGTAGTACATTCACATTCCGTGGTTATATTCACCGTATCCGGACCACAATCCAAGTCGTTATTAATGACATATACAACTAAGTCGCCCTTCGGGATGGAAGGCGTTTGTAAAGAGTCTGGACTAATAAATGTTCCCTGACCCATTGTTTCAAAATAATTGCCACCGCCACCATTCAAAATAATGGTTGCAACGTAATTAGTTGCAGTGCCATCGCATTCATAAACAACGCGAAAGTTAATATCGCCTTCAAAAATTACATTTACTTCATCAGAATTTTGACATCCCTCATTATTCTCTGACCACTCAAAGGTGTAAGTTCCCGCTTCATCCACGGTGACTTCAGAATTGGGATCATTGATATCGGAAAAAGACACAGCTCCTGTATCGGGCACAGCTGACCAACTCCCCTCTCCTACGGATGGGATAGCTTCCAATGAATAACTTAAGCCGCAAACTACAGTATCAGTGCCCGCTTCAGCGACCGGGTTCTCATACCAAATGACCGGTTGTCCTTCTGGAACAGCCAGACATGGATCCGTCAGGTCTGTCCATCCTCCGCCCGAAGCAGTTCCAATCACTGTAGAAATGTAATATACTCTGCCAAAATCTAGACCTGTGAAGTAACTAAAAGTACCGTCGCTGAACAAGCTGGAATCTAAAACAGTACCCAACTCAGTAGTGTCGCTCGTATGTAGAACATAAACTAGAGTATCATTACCATCATTGACATGACCTCCTAGGTAATTCGGCATAGCATCTTCATCCTCACAGAGAACAAGAGTATCAAGTGCCATATCACCTGCCTCAGTATCACATTGGCAAACTAAGGTGACGGGAATAGAGTCTGAAAGACACCCATTGGCGTCTTCGACAACTAAGTAGAGAATATCCCCAAAGTTCGTATCGAAATCGATCGCAATGGTATCAGAGGTGAACGTATCACCAGTAAAAGTTCCTGAAATATCTGAATTTCCGTTTACAGTGTATCCGCCTGCGCCTCCATTCATTTCAATCTCTACAACGAAGTCAAGATCAAAACAAGTGTCAGCATAGTTTGCCATAAAAGGAGATTCGTAAAATTCGATTTGTATCGTATCATACCGAGCACAACTAATCGGCCCTTCTCTCCACTCAAAGGTGTAAAGCCCTGGCTCAGTGACTTCGACTGTAGCATTCGTAGAACCCAGGGGAGCAATAGTAGCCGTGTTACCACCAGGGGGAGTATCAATAATACTCCATCCTCCACTGGAAGCCGAAATAGGATCAAATGTATAGCTTCTCTCACAGGTTGCGTCATCAGGACCCAAATTCGGTTCATCGGGGTCTTCCTGAATCAAATCAATACATAATTCATCAGAGAAAAAACAACGTTGAGTCGTAACCTCAAGGCATAGCGTAGACCCTGCATTTGCCGGTGGGGCCTGAATAGTTATGGTATCAGAGGCTGGATTTGAAGGAGGAACAAAGTCAAACCCATTAGGGATCGTCCAATTTCTCAAAAACACATCATCCGGATCACCATTGGGAATCGGAAAGCTTGGATCTTCATAATTGGAATACAGAACCAATTCCTCTTGATCCAGACAAAAAGTCGTATCTCCCAAAATATTAATAATTGAGGGGAAATTCTCCGAAAGAATGAAGGTGTAGGGCGGGGACTCCTGCACACACACAACATCTCCCTGGTACCGAATGGTAATATCCAGACGGAGAGTAAGCTCACCATTGTTCTCATTTTGCTCAATTTCTAATTGGGAAAGCGTCAAATTTTGATCGGTTCCAAGCACCATATTAGAACCTACTATAACCCATTCATATTCGATCGTAAAATCAGGATTGTTGGCATACTCTTGAAATTGCTCGGCCCAAGGCGTATAGCCTGCTAGCTCGGCATCCTGGAATGAAAAAATCATATTTCCATTACCGTCACATAGGGGATCGATTAGATAAGGTCCCCCCATGACGAGAAGGTCGATGACAAAAAACGTATCGCAGCCATTTTCAGACAAGCCTTCACAAGCCTGCTCAAAAGTACCCGGCTCTTCTATAGTTTCACAGAAATAGTTGAAGCCCACGGTTATCAATTCATCATAACACACGAAAGTATCCACCTCGGTAGGATTGTCTTCATTGTCATCCAATCGAGTAACATCAATAAATGCCGTATATGGACATCCATAAGGATCCGATGTTAACGGGGCATCATAAGTCACCGTCGTTCCAGGCGCATGTCCCGATCCAGGGACTTCCATTCCTTCCCACATTTCTGTCTCGTTCTTACAAACTGTAATCGGATCATCAAAACGATCGGGAATCTCTTGAACGTAGTACTCTTTGCAAATTTCATCTGAAGAACTGCCGCATTCATTAAAGGCTATGGCACAAATTTCAAAAGATCCTTCTGAGGTGAAAAACGAGTTGGGAATATCAATAGTAACAGTCCCTCCGGATCCATCAGCTACTACACTTTCTACACTTCCGCCGGGCAAAATTTGATACTCCAAAATTCCCGCGCCTGTAGGAGTCACTATATCCAGGGTGACACCAGTAGATCCCAAGCAAAACGTATCCACATCATCAAACTCTTCCAATTGAACCTCTTCAAAGTCTCCAATATCAAAGTCTCCAATTAGCGGGGGATCGCCTCCTTCCAATACTTCAACTTCTACTTCACAAAAAGCACCGGCACAGCCATCAATTACCACAAAATACCTTCGTCCCGGTTCAGGAGTCCAACTAGCTGTAACCGGGGTAGTGACGCAACCACATTGAGTAAAAACCGGATTAAGACTTTGCATACTTGGATTGCAATTGGTACAATCAGGATCCGGTGGAAAATCAGGCTCGTCAGAGGTATAAATTCCAATTTGAATCCCATTCGCACCTCCCATAGCAACACAGTTATCTGGAGAAATAAGTAAAGAGATGGGATCTTCTCCAGCTATAAATGAGAACCAGTTGGGATTATTGAGTACATTTCCTGGACAGCCGGGAAAACCAGACCATGGTGTCTGAAAACTTTCCATTTGAAGACAATAGTCAGATAAGGTGTCTGCTCCACAAATGGGCTCTGTAGCACAGAGGCATTCCTGGGGTGGTGGATCATTAAGACAGCCGATAATTTCTCTACCTGTAACACATAATTCATACTCACTTGACTCATCAGCAGGAGAAGAAACTAGAATAAATACCTGGCCTGCCGGATTGGTAGGCGGTGGTACTGAATCTAAAATCATGCCATCAGCCGCATCCCCGCAAGCCAGTTCAATAAAATCACTTTCACATGGAGCACCGGCAAATTCTATGGCTGTAACGATAACCTCACCGCCAAAACTGTGATTTAAATCAACTTCTAAAAAGTCAATTTCCATCCCCACAGTAATTTCATGCCAAACTGTTGCATATCCAGGCAAAGTCAAGGGCTCAATACAGTCGCTAATCGCACCCGTTAAATTTTCGGGACACCCCCAAAAATTATTACCCTGATAGCATTCCTCACGGTCTATCTCTGCAGGGTTAAACTGAAAAGCATCCTCACATTCATCATTTTCAGGCGCAAGTTTCTGACTGATTTCAATTTCAAACTCGCCTTGATCTTTCCTTTCAGTAGCCACCCATATGTAAACATTGTCTAGGTCATCCGCATCTAAGCCGCACAAATTAAAGGTGATTTCATTTTCAACATTCGCATCGCACTCTACTAAAGGCTGCATGTCGGGATCCAACCAGGGCTCTTGATTATACTGTCGAGTGGGATCACAAGGGTCGTCCAATAGAAAAATGCCTGTAGACAAAGTGTTCACTGGGTCTATAAAGTTGGTTGTAATCGTGAATTCCGTAGCATTTTCTTCTAAATCGATTTTGTAAAAGACGGCACTTTCAGAGTCACCACAATCAAAATCCTCATATTGGAGGTCAAAGCCAGTGAAGAAATTATTAGCGCAAACGGTCGTTCCTTCTATTACAATTTCATTGCGATTCGTCTCATCTTCTACCCCTGGCCTAACGTCGTAATTCGGATCGCCAATAATATCACAAACATTATCATTTTCTGGAGGCTCACAATTCCTTACGCAAATTTCAAATTCACCCCATTGATCTTCATCCGTACTCACCACAATAAAATACTCGGTGTTCGCTCGCACTAAAACATTCCATAGACTATCGACTCCCCCATTGAACATTTCACCAGTACAGTATTCGTCTTCATCTTGCCCGGGAGGAACAGAAAACGTATTACACACATCCGGCATTTCGAATAATGCCATTCTCACTTCATCTGCCTCAAAGTGATTCACATCTACAGTCACCAATTCCACATCGTCTCCCGTCTCAAAGCGATACCAAACCACAGCCTGATCTTCAAAACCATCAAAACAAGCAGAAACTCCCGGAAAACCAACAGGACACGCACCTCTATTGGTCTGAGTAGTCCAACCTGCAGGTTCATTACAATCCCCGCTGTTATCTCCAATATCAATCAACCCCAAATCCGTCGCTTCACGATCAGGTGAACTGGCATCTTCACACAAATCATTTATAGGTGCAATCTCCTGGAAAAACTCTAAGTTAAAATCGCCCTGGTCCTCTGTAGAACTGGCTACCCACAAATACAGATTATCATAATCTGTATTCGGAACTCCACACAAATCCATTTCCATATCATTTCCAGGAGCAAAGTCGCATTCATTAAAACCAGGTTCTGTGAAAATAGAGATATCTGCATTATAACCACGATTGATACAATCCAGTGTGCCGTCAAATAGAAATACTTGGGCTGCTAGTTGCCCGCCGCCCGTTAATCCATCGACAGTTATATTTAATTTCGTTGCATAGTCATCAATATTCAATTTATAAAATACAGCACTTTCAAATTCGTCTCCACATCCAAATTCTATGAGACTGTTCAAATCAAGGTCATCAAAAAATCCATTCGCACACAAAGTAGTTCCAGCTATTGGTGATCCGGGAATAGCCAAATCGGGGTCGTAACTACCCAAATCAGGAAAATCAATCTCCTCAGCATCGCAGATGATATTGTTTGCCGGTGGTTCACAAACCTCCAAACAAATATCAAATTCCCCCCATTCATCAATTGGAGTACTCACCAAGATAAAGTACTGTGTATTAGGCTTTACTATCAGATTCTCAAACACAATGGAACCAGCTCCGAAATCACAGTAATCATCAGGATCCTGTGTGCCTGGGAATAGTGCATTCCCGGCCATGCATGGATTTTCCATCTCAAAAACAGATACCCTTAAGTCGGCCGAGACAAAGTGCTCAACCGTTAAATCAATCAATTCTACATCCTGCCCAGTCTCAAAAGTATACCAAACTGATGGATCATCTTCATGCCCATCGAAACAAGGTGTTACATTAAAATCGAAGTCGATCGGGCAAGCCGCCTCATTCGTTTGTGGTCCTGTCCACCCCGCAGGCTCTGTGCATCCTAAGCCTTCACCTACTTGATCATTATAACTCAATAGTCCCAAGTCTCCCGCCGAACGACCCGGGTCACTTACATCTTCACATAAATTATTATAGGGGGACACCTCCTGAGTAACGTCTATTGTAAAAGACCCCACCCCCGCATCGGGAACTGCTAACCATAAATATAAATTGTCATAATCTGTTGATGAAAAACCGCACAAATCAAAGCGGTAAAACCCTTCACTTACTAAATCTTCTACCAGTAAATCATTTCCATCAGCATCCTGATATAAGGCCTCACCATAATTGGTAGCTCCGGGACAGGGATTCGCTACTGAAAATAATGCAGCACTCAAATCTGATACCGGACCACCATCAAACTCCACTGTGATATAACTCGTATATTCATACACCTCCAATTTATAAAAGACCGAGCTATCAGCCCCCACCACACCAAAATCTTGCAAATCGCCAGGGGCCAAATCAGTCTCCCAGGGACTCACTCCCGTAAAGTCGCCAGACAATGTTTGCGTCTCTGTTGTGTTGCCCCAACCATTGATTGGATTGGTCTCCGCATCACAGGGTAGATCATAAGTTTGTGCAAGCAATAGAAAAGGCGAGAAAAGCAAAAGGAAAGCCAGTCCTTTCTTTAATAAAGGTGTTCTCATATTGGCGTTTTTGTGTTCGGGTTCATTGTAAAGACCTTCGAAAATACAAAATTGCTGCTTCATTTATAAATTTTTGTTAAAATCGTTGTGGCAATGACAAAAACAGGACAAAAAAGGGCATCGATTCTCATCGATGCCCAAAATAAATTGCCAGTTTCCCCCCTTTTATCGTGTAAGGGTCACTGTGCCATGTAACTGCTCGGTGGTCCCATTATCATAGGTCACCTCAACTTTGTACACATAGGCTCCGGGATTCATTTCTCTTCCTCTAAACGTACCATCCCAGCCGAAATTCGTATCTCCCGTCATGAAATTGCGGCTCTCAAATAGTAGCGAACCCCAACGATCGTAAACCTGCATGTAATTCACCTGCGTAACTCGACGGCCGGTTTCCGGCAAGAAGTAGTCATTCATACCATCACCATTCGGTGTAAATATATTGGGAATATACACATCCCGATACACCTTGACGATTATTCGCATCGCATCATCATCTCCACAACCGGCTCCTCCTATCGCTTCAGCACTTACTGTTACTGTTTCTGATGGTGTAATCATAATAGATAAACACTCTTCATCAAGGCAGCGGTAGGGTTGTCCCTCCGTGTCCCAAATTAAGGTGTCAATGATAGCATCAGGAGGCAAGAATGCATCGACAATCACACTATCGCCGCTTTCTATCACCACAGATTCGGTCAAATCTAATGTAATAACCGGGGGATCAATCAATTCGACCTCGGCGGTCTCTATACACCCATAGGTGTCGGTTACCTCAATGGTATAAACCCCTGGACCTAAATTATTAAATACGCCAGTGTTGTTTTCATCTACCCCTACTAATGTATAAGTTATGGGGTCTTCACCGCCAATCGGTGTAATCTCAATGACTCCATTCACATCCCCATTACATTGCGGGTGTCGGTAGTCAACTTCGATGCCCGAAAGTTCATTATCTGCTCTTTCTAAAACAGCCGTCGTCGAATCTACACATCCATTCTCCGTGTTGCGTATCACTAATTGATAGGTTCCAATATCAGAAGCCTGAATATCCCGACCATCTGTTGCACCCACAATCATACCATCACTGGTGCTCCATGAGTATACGAACTCACTTCCCTCTGATGATCCCGCTCCGGTAATTGTCACTTCCTCAGATGAACAACTCAATTGTCCTAATGCCTCAGCTTCAACCTCGGGCAAATCCCGATCTTCTTCAACTGTGACTGTAGTTGCCACACGACAATCATTGGATTGATTCTCAACGAGTAATCGATAGGTGCCCACCTGATCAACGGTAATTGTCACTTCACTGGGATCAGAAATAATATTGCCATCTGTTGTCGTCCATTCGTAAACAATATCTGGACCTGAAGTTGATGCTGAGCCATCTAAAGTCACCTCTAAGACTTCACAAGTGAGGATCTCCGGATCAGCTATAATAGCTTCCGGTACGTCATCACTCCGATCAATAAATATCGTAACTTCATCTGAACAGCCGCTCAAATCATCTGTAACTACTAAGGTATAGTTCCCACTCGCAGTAACTGACACTACGGCCTGGTTCTCTGTACCTGCTACAATATCACCATCTGAAGTGCTCCAGGAATATGATAATCTATCTCCTACTGAACCGCTACCATCAATGTCGATCGTTTCAACAACACAAGTTATCGTGTCGGCTGAAGGAACGGCTATCGCTTCTGGGTAATCCCACCAGGTTACAGCTACTTCTCCATCCCATAACGTACAATCTTCATCATACTGGAAGTCGCCTCCAATGACGGAGCCTAAATACACTCTCACATAATAAGTCTCACCCAGATTCATCGTGCCCGCATCAAAACTAAAGTTCGGTGAGCTGCTTTCAAACAAGCGGTCGCCAGCATCATTCACTAACACATATCTTAATTCGTCATTCCCATCTCTAAATTCTCCTGAAGAATTATAAGAAACACCGAACACCACTTCATCCTCGCATAAATTCAGCTCATCGCCAACTATGGCTCCTATCTCTGTCAAGCATGGACATTCATAGGAGTCTGTGAAACTCATCGTATCACAGGTATTGCCATCAAAAACGGAGAATGTATAGGAGTCTCCACTCGTGATAGAATCCGAAACAAATGTGCGGCCTGTCAAGGTTCCGCCAACAGTCCCATCCACCATCAAATTAGAAGTATCTCCCAATAAAATATCAACCGTCACTGTGTACGTTGCTCCGATATCATCACACTGAATTTCTACGCTCGATAAATCAAACTCCGGACTCGAAACAAAAACAAGTTCTACTGTATCTGCGTCAATACAATCCGCATTAGTTTCAGTCCAAATAAACTGATGTGCGCCGTAGTCTTCAACCACAACATCCGTTGTATCAGAAGTTGGATCGATAATATCAACATTCGCTGAAGGACCATCTAAATAGGTCCACTCTCCGGTTCCGTCTGTAGCAAAACTGGCTTCTAGTTGTCCTTCAAAGAAACAAAACTGTGCATCGGGTCCGGCATCGGCAACGGGTACTTCATAAAACAAAATCGGTATCCCATAAGTCAGTTTCAAACACGGATCGTTGAGATCCACCACTCCGGTTCCTCGATTATTACCCACAATGCGCGCTGCATATAAGGTGTCGCCATACTCAATGGTACTGGCAAAATCTTCATAACAGAACACACCATTGGCCCTCTGTCCTATTACCACAGAACCGGGAATAGTATCCCATGAATTATGTAAAATGTAGCTCGCCACATCGTTTCCATCTAAAAACTCACCTGTATCTGTGTAGTACGGTGTCACATCTATACACTCGTCTGCACAGGCAGAGAGAAAGTTCGTTGTATCTAAAACACCAATATCGGTTGTACACTCACAATCCGAGAAAAGTATGATAGGTATTGGTCCGCAGCCTAAAGCGTCATCCACATAAAAGGTATCTGTCGTTCCTTTTGGAATCCAATCGGTAAATAGAGTATCATCTACAAATGTACCGTCTCCATTGACCTCAAAATAACCGCCGGCTCCTCCAGAAAGAATTATCGTGGCTCGATATTCTGTGGCAACATCATTACACTCATCAAACCAGGTAAACAGAATATCGCCTTTGAAGTCAATCTCGACTTCATCAAAATCTTCACAACCCTCATTATTCTCACTCCATCTAAAGGTGTAAACACCTGCTGCATCCACCGTTACCAGTGTGTTGGGATCATTGGGATCCCCAAAGACAACCGCCCCCGTATCGGGAACTGCCGTCCACGTACCGGTACCAACTGAAGGAACGGCTGCCAAATTCGCCTCAAACCCACACTCTTCGCGATCCATTCCCGCATCAGCTATCGGGTTTTCATACCATATTACTGGCTGACCAGGAGCTACTACTAAACATGGATCCATGAGGTTCACATAAGCACTGTCTGCTGACTGCGCGTTACCGATCACCATGGAGATGTAATACACCTGACCGAAAGTAATTCCATCCGGATATTCAATACCTCCACCTGTGAAAATTGCAGTATCTAAAATGGTACCTAATACATTGGTGTCAAGGGTATGGAGAATATACATCAAGGTATCATTGCCATCATTCTCATGACCGCCCAAATAGTTCGCAAAAGCAGAGTCACCTTCACAATAAAGAAGCGTATCGGTCGCCATCCCTCCAATCTCAGACTCGCATTCACATACTAAGGTAATCGGAATAGAATCAGATAAACATCCATTCGCATCCTCTACCACCAGATAAAGCGTATCTCCATAATTACCCTGAAAATCAATTTCGATGATATCTGAAGTAAACACATTCCCGTTCAGCGATCCGGAAATATCCGTATCTGAATGAATACTGTATGGCGGTGCTCCACCTTCAATATCTATTTCCACCTGGAAGTCCAGATCAAAACAGGTGTCAGCATAATTAACTGCAAATGGATTCTCCCAAAAGGTTACACTAATTGTATCATACTCCGCACAACTCTCAGGTCCCTCGCGCCATTCAAAAGTGTATTCACCGGGTTCGCTCACTCGAATCGTCGTTGTAGATAATCCGTTGTTATCGAAAGTCAATGTGTTTCCACTGGCTGGAGTATCTATAATAGACCAGCCCCCACTATTCGCCAGGTCGGGCGCAAAAGTGTAAAATGTATCACAGGTGAAACCATCGGGACCCAATTCCGGAACATCCGGAATCTCCTGCTTCAAATCAAAGCACAAGGTATCTGTGAAAAAACAGCGCTCAGAAAATACGGTCACACAAATCGTAGAATCCGTCACCGGATTTGGCGCCGATATTGTAATCGTATCGGAATCCTCCTCAGAAGGAGGAACAAAGTCAAACCCGTCTGGCAAGTCCCAGTTCAATAAAAAGATATTATCGGGTTCCCCATTAGGGTCAGGGAAAATAGGATCTTCCACATTAGCGAACAAAGTCAACTCCGGCTGTCCTGCACAATAGGAGGTATCTCCCAAAATATCAATCGCTCGAGGAAAGTTATTGTCCAAATCAAAATAGTACTCCGCACTAGAGGTACAGACGACATCCCCATTTGAATAAATTGTTACCTCCAACCGTAAATTTAAAAAGCGATTATCAGAATACTTTTCTATGGTATCTTGATTGAGAATGAGATCACGTCCATTACCTAGCGTATCATCTTCATTGATGACCAGCCAATTATACTCAATATCCAAATCGGGATCGTTCTCAATCAATAAAAATTGCTCAAACCACGGCGTATATCCGCCATCTTCCGGGTCCTGGAAAAAGAAGCCCATCTCTCTATTTCCCGTACAAGCAGGATCAATATTAAAGGGACCTCCAAAAACAACTAAATCTATTAAGAAAAAGGTGTCGCATCCCGTAGTGGGTGAAATACACTCTTGATCATAGCTCCCCGGTTCTGACAACACCTCGCAGTAAAAGGTAAAATCGCCCAAAGCCGCCTCGTCATAGCAAGCAAAGGTGTCCACTTGCGTGGGATTTTCATCATTCTCATTAATGATAAATAAATTTAGCTCCGCGGGTACAGTACAATCATAGGCATTGAATGCCGTTGAGGTGTATTGGAAGGTCCCGGGATTATTGGGATTGATAGCCGGCTCGGGTGCTAATTCACCACCAAAAGGCCCAATCCATACATAGTCATCTCCTTCACATATCGTATCAAAGGTGATAAATGGCTCGAGTGGTGCTACTACAACCTCTACACAGACTGGATCAGTCTCATTACAAAGATTCGAAGCATAAACGCATATTTCATAGGTTCCAGGATCAGGAAAATCAATAAACTCTTCGGTAGAGTTCGTTCCATCTTCTATATCCTCTCCATTTAAAGTCCATCGGTAAGAGCATGCACCTTCTACTTCACCTTCCAGGGTAAAGGGAACATCTTCTGCTCCGGCACAAATCGTATCCTCGAGAAAACCAAATTCACCATCGGCAAAAGTAGGCTCTTCGAGATCTGTACCATCCAATTCGGGGGGGTCGCCTCCAACGAGAACTTCCTCAACGGAAACATTACACTGATCTCCATTCCAGCCATCTACAATAATTCCGTACACTTGACCAGCATCAGTAGTAGTATTAAATATTACAGATCCTTGTGTCGGCGCTGTCACAAATGAGCATGGAGACACTAACATGTCGGCAGTAGGTTGCGTTCCATCCGGATTCGTTGGATCAAAATCAATCTCACAGTCCAACTCATATAAAGCAATTTGAACGCCTTGGTTTTGTATACAATCGGAGATAAAAACTTCAATTTCAAGGTCTTCTGCTCCGGCCACAAAAGTAAACCAAGATGGATTATGGAAAGATACCGATGGACATCCCGGCCATGCTAAAGCCGCTGGTCCATAAGGTGGTCGCATATCCAAACAATAGCCATTCAATGCATCCAAGCCACAAATTATTTCAGTCTGATCATAAAAATATGGTGCCTCTCCTTCGCAAGGAATCGGTGGCTTCACTGTAATGCAGAGTTCAAACTCTCCCGCATTTTCTTTCTCAGTGACTACTAACACATAGTACGTCGTATTAGGCTCTATAAATAAATCTTCCTCTTCTATATATCCATCAGGATCATTTTCATTCTCGCAAATCAATTGAGTAAAATCATCACACATCGGATTCTCTTCAAAAAACATGATTTGCACTTCTTCTTGATTCGAATGATCTATAATATAATCTAATCTTGCCGCATCTGCATTCGTGGAAAACTCAAACCATACCCCCGCACGCTCTATTTCTAGCGGATCTAAAGGGCACATCGGGTCTGCTCCAGGCGGAGTTGTTATCATTGTATATTCCTCAGGACAAGCAAATAAATTCGTAAAGGTTCCACAGATTGGTACCGTATCCGTTAACGTGCGTTCAAAGGTCTCCGTATGGGTGTTCTCACAATCATCATTCTCTGGGGCTATCTTTTGACTAATCTCTAATTCAAATTCACCTTGATCCAATCGCTCCGTACCGACCCACAAGTAAATGTTATTTCGTTCCTCTAAGGTTAATCCACAGGTGTTAAACACGATTTCTTCGTCGTATCCATCACAAGATACCATCTCCACCATTTCCGGATCTAACCAAATTTGTTGTTGATACTGCCGGTTTTCTTCGCAGGAGTCCATTACCATAAACAGTCCCATGGAAAAAGTATTCAATGGATCGATCTCGTTGGCAAAAATGGTTACCTCAGAAGCAAGACTGTCCAGATCGATTTTGTAAAATACTGCACTTTCCGCTCCATCTCCAGCATCACATCCAAAGTCTTCTGTCGTTAAGTCAAAATCAATGAAAAAGTTGTTCGCACATACCGTCGTTCCTCCAACAACCACGGGATTGCGATCAAGCTCATCTTCCGCTCCGGGAACAATGTGGAAGTCCTCATCCATGGAAACATCACACAGGCGATCATTTTCCGGTGGCTCACAGTTCTTTATACAAATCTCAAATTCACCCCACTCATCAATATCAGTGCTTACGAGTACGTAGTAGCGCGTATTCTGCTGAACCAAAAGGTTCCATATACTATCCACTCCACCATTTGATACATCGCCCACACAGTATTCATCAAAATCCTGACCAGGAGGCATATTTCCAGGGAATTCACAATCTACAGGCAATTCAAATAATCCTATCCGAACCTCATCTGCTTCAAAGTGATTCACATCTACAGTGATTAATTCTACATCATCTCCAGTCTCAAAAGTGTACCATACCGCCGGTTCGTCCTGAAACGCATCAAAACAAGCATCTCCGGAAACACCTACAGGGCAAGCCCCTCTATTCGTCTGAGTCACCCAACCGGCAGGAGGGTCGCAATCTCCGCTCGCATCCCCTACCTCAATAATACCCAGATCGGCAGCCTCTCTGTCGCCAGCCTCAGGACCATCCATCTGATTACACTCATCGTTCACGGGAGCCACTTCCTGGAAAAATTCTAAATTAAATTCGCCGGCATCTTCTTTATTCGTCGCAATCCACAAATACATATTCTCATAATCCTCATTATCTATATCGCACAGATCCATCTCCATCTCAACACTACTGCTAAAATCGCACTCCTCAAATTCATCTGCGGCAGGAACAGTAATGTTCGCATTAAAGCCGCGCGCAATACAATCTGGCGTGCCATCGTAGAAGAAGACCTGAGCAGCCAATTGGCCACCAGTAGAAAGATCATCTACTGTGATCGTCAATTCCGTAGCGTAATAATCTAAGTTTAGCTTGTAAAACACCGCATTCTCAAATTCATCTCCACAGTCAAAATCTATCAAACTTCCCAAATCTGCATCATCATAAAATCCATACGCACAAACCGTAGTACCGTTCGTAGCCGGACCAATGGGATCATCGGGATCGTAATCTCCCAGGCCTGGAAAATCGATCTCTTCCGCATCGCAAATGGTGTTATTAGCCGGCGGCTCACATACTTCCAAACATATGTCAAATTCACCCCATTCTTCGATAGGGGTACTCACTACTATAAAATATTGTGTGTTCGGCTTCACTGTCAAATCCTCAAACTCAATCAAATCCGATCCCGAGTCGCAATAATCGTCTTGATCCTGAGAAGGCGGAAATAACACATTTCCCGCCATACAAGGGTTCTGCATCTCGAATACAGAAACACGAAGGTCTGCTGACTCAAAATGCTCCACTGTTAAGTCAATCTCTTCTACATCAGGACCTGTTTCAAAAGTATACCAAACGGTTGGATCATCCTCATGTCCATCAAAACAAGCCGTCACACCAAAATCAAACTCAACCGGGCAGGCGCCGCGATTCGTTTGTGGTCCGTTCCAGCCGGCCGGTTCGGTACAACCCAGTCCCTCTCCGGTCTGGTCATTATAGGCTAATACACCCAAATCCCGCGCCTCGCGATCCGGAGAAGTAACATCTGTACACAAATCATTCTCTGGGGCTATTTCCTGGAAAAACTCCAAATCAAATTCGCCGGCATCTTCCTTACTCGATGCAACCCACAAATACAAATTACCGTATTCCGCATTATCAATCTCGCATAAATCAATTTCTACATCGGATCCCGCTGTCAAATCACATTCATTAAAGTCCGGATTCGCCGGTATGGAATAGTCAAATGTTTTTGTTGCACAATCCGGTGGCGTATTCAGTAAAAATACTTGTGTGGATAGTGCCCCTCCGGTAGAAAGTCCTCCCGAAGCAATCGTCAACTTTGTCGCGTAATCGTCAACATTTAATTTATAAAATACCGCATTCTCAAATTCGTCTCCACATCCAAAATCTTCCATTGCTCCCAAATCGATATCCTGGAAAAATCCATAGGCGCATTCCGTAGTCTCGCCGGTCAAGGTCTCCACAGGATTATCCGGATCATAGCTACCCAAATCCGGAAAATCAACTTCTGTAGCATCACATATCTGATTATTCGCCGGTGGCTCACAAACCTCCAAACAAATATCCAACTCGCCCCATTCATCTATCGGCGTGCTTACTACAATATAATAGGTCGTGTTCGGCTTCACCGTCAAATCCTCAAACTCAATCAAATCTGAACCCGAGTCGCAATAATCATCCTGATCCTGTGAAGGTGGAAACAGCACATTCCCTGCCATACAAGGATTCTGCATTTCAAATACTGAAACGCGTAAATCTGATGATGCCGCATGCTCAACCGTCAAGTCAATCAACTCTACATCCGCTCCCGTCTGAAAAGTATACCATACTGACGGATCATCTTCATGCCCATCGAAACATGGCGTTACATTGAAATCAAATTCTACCGGACAAGCTGCCTCATTCGTTTGATCGGAAGTCCATCCAATGGGATTCGTACAGCCCAATCCTTCACCGGTCTCTGTATTATAAGCCAAAAGACCCAGATCACCCGCTCCTCGTGCCGGATCACTGCCGTCTTCACATTCATTATTATAGGGCGAAACCAGCTGTGTCACTTCAATCTCATAATCGCCTACCGATAATTCGGGAACCGCAAGCCACAGATATAAATTATTATAATCCGGAGGTACAAATCCACAAAGATCGAACATCACTTCTCCTTCTCCAATCAGATCTTCCTCTAACATATCATTCATAGCAGGATCCTGATACAAGCTCTCTCCATAATTCGTGCCGGCCGGACATTCCGGGCTCACCACAGAAAATAATGCCAGACTCATATCAGTGGCCGTACCGCCGATGTACTCGATACGGATATATCGCGTATTGGGATCAACCTCCAATTTGTAAAAAAGAGAACTGTCTGCTCCTACTACGCCAAAATCTTGCAAATCGCCAGGGGCCAAATCAGTCTCCCAGGGACTCACTCCCGTAAAGTCACCGGTCAAAGTTTGCGTCTCTGTTGTGTTACTCCAACCATTTACAGGGTTGTTAAAGGCATCACAAGGTAAATCATTGATTTGCGCAACTGCAACCATTGGCAGTGCTAAGGATAACAATAATACGAGGAGTGGGTATAAATGCTTCATACTTATGGTATTTCTATTGGTATTAAGAGCGTCTAAAAGGATAAAACGCTGCCTGATGCATGAAGATAATGATAAGAATTGATTTATTTGTTAACTACAACGAAATGTTTCCCATATTCCTTTGGTTCGGTACTCCTATTAAAACTTATCCTCATCTGTCTTTTGGGCGAGTCCGTACCCAACAAGTGGGGTACGGATCGGGCTATCCGCTCGTAGTCAGGTCCCCACGCGCTGGCATC
>Ga0306912_1000465_pt1 | contig 23841 bp, 27 predicted proteins | sample AntRauFillE10628_FD_190443 | JGI IMG/M metagenome (GOLD analysis project Ga0306912, IMG submission 190443) | Saline lake microbial communities from Rauer Islands, Antarctica - Metagenome Filla E10 #628 (v2) (version 2) | ecosystem: Environmental > Aquatic > Non-marine Saline and Alkaline >... | reverse complement strand
CTACGTCCCAGGAATTATCCATGTAACTTTCTCCCAGCGCTATCGACCCGCCAGCAGCGATGCGGTCCCAGATGTCTTGATTGTGCACTTGTATGTCGAAGGGTTTGTTCCCTCCAATGGTTATTCCCGCATTTTGAAATATTTGCTCGGCGGTTTGTTTGATATTCATTATCAGATTTTATGTTTGCTAGGTAGTATACACTGCATAACAATTTCTACTTTGTGAGACCACAGTTCTCACCGCGCGTCTTTTTCATTGACACACCAAAAGATAAGTGTTTTTATATTTGTAAATACGTTCATTCAAAAGGTTGTTTAATGGAACAGATTTTGCTGACACCTGAGGCAGAACAAGTACAGCGACTGACCAGGGATTTCTGGCACCAGACTGACATCGGCACTATTCGCAGTATGCTGTTCATTGGAGTCAAAAACGTGTTGGCTGAGTTACGATTTGGTCAATACGGGTGTGAGTACGACACTCCTCTCACCGATGAAGAAGCTGTTTGGGCTTTTCGAAAAAAACTCGCAGTGTTCACTCGTGTCGACGGAACAGCAGCACAAGATTTGCTGCGAATCTTTCGTTTGATTCCTTGGCAAGAGGGGGTGACGTGCACGGTATTCATTTGGTTTAGCAAAGAAGGAGAGGCTGGCCGAATGTTCTTTCAAGAGCATGGTGTTGACCCCAACTGTTTTATTGCACGAGCTGACCTGGACCTCGCTATTGAGTTAGCTCAGCTACAGCAATGGGAGGCAGTAGAAGCTGTCAATCAAAATCGGGACTGAATAGGTATTGATAACCGCCACGAAAAACTCTCATACGTGAGTTGAATCGGGCGGTTTTTTTGTATTGAGATTCTCGACGTAGACGTCATCACAAGACTGAATTCTGTAGTATTTAGATAAAGTAAAGACGACTGTTCGTGAAGAAGAGAAAAGAAAAAACCACACAGGTTGCCTGTGTGGTTTGGATTTATCGTACAACGGTGTTTTTGGCCAAAAAATTGCGGTTTCTTGGGTGGTGAGCCGATGTGTTGGATAGTTTACTGTTAAACCGCGGGTGCTGTTTCCAGTGCGGTTGCAGTGGTGGTGCAATGAAGCAGGGTTTTTGGTGATGCATAGTTAGTGTGCAGAGCAAGCTCAAAGTAAAAATCATCATGACATATACTCCTGTTTCGTATCCATTTCGTATTCTACACGAAACATACTAAAAAAGTATGCGCAACTTAAGTTAGGCGGGTTTTTTTTGATGCCAGTTTCACCAGCTTTTGGTACCCAAACACGGACATAAACATCAGTCCTTGCACAAATACGATGGTCCCCCCCGTGGCCACATCAAAGTAGTAGCTGGCGTAGGCGCCAATGAGTGAGCTTGCAACGCTGACTAACACTGCAATCTGCAACATAGTTGGAAAGTGTTTGGTCAGCAAGAAGGCGGTTGAACCTGGAGTAATGAGCATCGCAATGACCAATATGATACCAACCGTCTGAATTGAACCGGTGATGGTAATGGCGAGTAATACCAGGAAGGCGTAATGAATGAAGGTGATGGGCAGGCCAACTGACTGCGCGTGCATGGGGTCAAAGGCAAAGACCATAAACACCCGGCGGAAAATGAGTACCACTGCTGAAACCGTCCCGAGAATAATCGCGGTATACCAAGCCGATTCGTTTGATATCCCCAGCAGTTCTCCGAAGAGTACGTGAGTTAAATCTACCGAACTGACAATCTTTGATATCAGCATCAGACCGAGCGCGAACAGGGTGGTGAAGACAATTCCCATGACTGCGTCCTCTTTAATTTTTGAGTTACTTTTGATATAGCCAATCAATACCACGGAAATCATGGCAAAGATAAACGCACCCAGACCAAACGGAATACCCACCATATAGGCCAGCACAACTCCCGGCAGAACAGCGTGTGAAATAGCGTCACCCAGAAGTGACCAACCTTTGAGAATAAGGAAGCACGACAAGAGAGCGCAGGTTACTCCCACAACCACCGCCACAATGACGGCCTTCATCATGAACGCGTACTGCAGAGGTTCTAAAATAAATTCTATAATAAACATACGCTAGTCAAATTTTATGTGATGTAAAAGTCCATCGAAGGTCTGCGAGACGAGTTCCTTGGTGAAGACTTCTTTGGTTGGTCCGTGAGCGATGACTCTGTACTTGACCAGAGCAACTTCATCACAGGTGTCTGGTAAAGAGAGTAAATCATGAGTAGCCAGAATGACCGTCTTGCCATTTTCTTTGAGTGAAATCAACAGTTCTATCAGAGAGTGTTCGCTGGTAGCGTCGAGCCCGGCAAACGGCTCATCCAAGAGAAGAATGTCAGCTCCTTGAGCTAAGGCTCTGGCCACAAACACCCGCTTTTTTTGCCCGCCTGAGAGCTCACCAATTTGTCGATCTTTAAAATCAATCATGCGCACTTGTGTTAGGGCGTTGGTCACAAATTCATGGTCGACTGCGGTCGAGGTTTTGAAAATATTTTGCGTGCCGATGCGGCCCATCATGACCACTTCATACACCGAAATAGGGAAGTCCCAGTCCACTTGCTCGGTTTGGGGAACGTATGCGACATGTCCGTGTTTTTGGGCGGTTTTGGTGTCGTCACCACACACAATAACTTTACCGGTCTGGGGTGTGACGAGTCCCATGATGACTTTAAATAACGTCGACTTTCCTGCGCCGTTCATCCCGATGACACCGGTAAAAGTGTGGTAGGGAATTTCTATGGACGTATCTCGCAAGGCTTCTTTGTCTCCATAACTGACGGAGACGTTTTTGAGTGATATAGCTATATTAGACATGACGATTATTGATTGTTGGTTAGACCGGAGATAATGGTATCGGCGGTATGTTCCAGGAGATCTATGTAGGTAGCTGCTGGTCCGTCAGCTGGAGACAAAGAATCTACGAACAGCACTCCACCCAATTTGGCGTTGGTAGCTTCAGTCACTTCTTTCATGATGCGTGGCTCAACGGTACTTTCACAAAAGACGGCGGGTATTTGTTTTTCTCTGACTGTTTCAATCACATTAGCAACTTGTTGGGGTGAACCCATAGATTCTGAGTTAATGGCCCACAGGTATACTTCCTCTAACCCGTAGTCATTAGTGAGATAAGAGAATGCTCCTTCACAGGTTACAAATACTCGGTTGTTTTCTGGTAGCGTAGCGAGCGCTGACTCAAGTTGCTTGTCGACTGCTCGTATTTTGTCAGAGTACACAGCGGCATTGTTGGCGAAATATTCAGCATGTTCTGGTGCGATAGCCGTCAGTTCCCGACGAATGTTTTCTACGTATACCAAACCTTGTTCAGGTGACATCCAGGCGTGCGGATTTGGTTTGCCCGCGTAGGCGTCTTCGCTAATGTCGATTACTTGCACCCCTTCACTAACAGTGATGACGGGCACGTCGGGAATACTGGCTTTGAGTTTTTCGGTCCAGAGTTCCAAATTCATCCCATTTTCAAAAATCACGGTGGCTCGCGACGCTTTGATGAGGTCGTTGGGGGTTGGTTGGTAGCCGTGGATTTCAGCACCTGGTTTGGTAAGAGAGATTGCTTCAATCTTGTCACCACCAACTTCACCGACCATGTCGGAAATAATAGTAAAGGTACTTAGAGCCACTGGCTTATTGTCAGAGTCAGACGACAGGTCGCTACTGTTTGATTCAGGCGAGACGAATAATACAAAGGCGAGAATGGCAATAATGGCGGCTGCAAGTAATACGGTTTTCTGCATACAATTTTAGATTAGTTGATTATAATTTTGGAATTTTTGATCCGTGGGGATCGTGGGTCGGTTGATTTAGGTAGGTGCTGAGTTTTTCAGCCACTGTGTCACTTAGGGCATGTTCAAGTATTTCCGCTTCAGCGTGCACTGAGTCTATGGGCATCTTCAGAGTTTCATACAAAAATACTTCAATCAGTCTATGTTTAAACGTGATTCGTTCGCCGATTTTCGTGCCTGTGGCGGTCAAGGTGACTTTGCCGTACAACGGAGCGATGACTAGTCCAGCCGTAACCAGGTCTTTGAGACCTTCTGATACTGTCGATTTTCTGAGATTTAGTTTTTTGGCAATATCAGTGACTGTGGCGTCAATGTCGTGACTGTTGAGTAAATAGATAGCGCGAATGTAATCTTCCTTTGCTGAACTGAGTTTTTGCACGAAGGAGTTTGTTCGCATAGCCGAACTTTATCACATACTATTTTGAATGCAAGACTGCCTCTGTAAAATTAGTGAGTAAACAAACCTAGTACGCTGATTCAGAAATAACCCATTACTTGGTATACTCACTGTTCATGTCTCCAACAGAAACTCAAACACACAACAAACGCGTGCACATCTTTTCTTTATCTTTTACCAAGTTGGGTGATGGGTTGATGGATCCAAAGCTCGTATTGTCATGGCTGCTCACTAGTCTGGGTGCTGGAGTATTTTGGATTGGGTTGTTGGTGCCTATTCGAGAGGCTGGAGCACTGTTGCCACAACTTTTTACCTCGGCTCGGTTACGAAACGTTTTGGTACGAAAATGGTGGTGGGTGGTTGGGTCTTTTGTGCAAGGGTTGGCGGTACTCGTGATAGCGGTCAGTGCGTTATTTCTCCAGGGAGGTCTGGCCGGAGCTGTCATCGTTTCCAGTCTGGCCGTATTTGCGCTGGCTCGAAGCATCTGCTCGGTGAGCTATAAAGACGTGATGGGAAAAACTGTTGAGAAATCCCGTCGGGGTAGGATTACCGGCAGCGCCGCATCCATTGCCGCGGGCGGAGTGCTCGTGTTTGGACTGCTGCTTTTGTTTGGGGTATTTGACCAACGCCTGATTGTGCTGGGCGCGCTGTTTTTAGCAGGTGGGTTGTGGTTGCTGGCTGCTCTACGTTTTGCAACATTGCGTGAAGCGGTGAGTGAGATTGCTGTAGAAAATACAGAATCTATCACTGCTACCTATTTGCGGTATCTGACCAAGGATACAGAGTTGCAAAAATTTTTGGTGGTCCGAGGGCTGTTGACCGCGACGGCGATTGCACCACCGTTTTTGCTGCTCCTTGCTCGGGCGGGTGACACTCAGTTGCTTACGCAACTCGGCGGGCTCGTGGTCGCGTCCTCCTTTGCCACTTTTGTCTCGGGGTGGGTGTGGGGCAGATTGTCTGACCGGTCTACGAGTCGGGTGTTGGGTTGGGCCGGGTTTGCCAGCGTTGGGTTTCTGGGGCTGGCGCTTTTAGGTGCCTACGAGAGTTGGTACAACATAGTCTGGTTTTTGCCGGCGGTGTTGTTCGGGTTGGTGGTGAGCTATCAAGGAGTCCGCATCGCGCGCTCGGTGCATTTGGTCAATATCGCTACCGAAGAAACTAGAGCTGCGTACACTGCCATTTCCAATACAATTATCGGAGTAGTGCTGTTGGCAACCGGCTTGTTTGGTTTGCTCGGTGAGATGGCGGGAGTGCAGAGTGTAATCTGGGTGCTGCTGGGAATGAGTTTCTGCGGCGGTTTGATTGGATTTACTTTGAAAAACTAAGTGAAGTCTATTGCTGGTAGGCAGTTATTGAATCGGTAAGTTTCCTTCGCCGCAGATTTTGGTAGTAAGATATCCCATCAAGCCTCCCAAGAAGGCTCCGTCTAGGAGTACCCAATATGGTGAGGTGAGTCCCATCCAGATTACAATATCAAGTGACATCAACGGCAGGAGACTGTCCTTTGCTAACAGCACTAGGATGAGAAAGAAGAATACGCCGAAGCTTGGTCCGCGGAGCCACCAGCGCATCTTGATAGAGGGAAACAGCGGGTGTTGTGTAAACATACCGACCAAACCAATCATGGCACCCATCATGACCATGAGTAGCAGAAACCCAATTCTAAATTCCAGTGATGTATCAATGGAAATAAGAGGCAAGAGCACTAGGGCAGCTGCACCAATGATAAAGCCAATGACTTTGCCTACGAGGACACGACCGGTAATTGAGTGTGTATGAAACATATAATAGTATAGATGAGTCAATAAAAGAGATCATCTATATTGTAACAAGGTTGGTTGGAGCGAAGTGAAAAAATACCGAATCAAAGGTCAGCCTACCGGATTATTTTTTAGGGATTGTCTTGTGTCCACCAAATTGGTTGCGCATGGCGGCGATGAGTTTCCCAATATGAGATGGATTTTCTCGAGTCGCTTTGCGCTGCGCTAACGCCGCTTCGAGCACTTTCACTTCTGCAATCGTGGTGATGTGTTCCATTTCGGACTCGGTCTCACCGGTGGGCACTTCACCAGCAATGGTGTCAATTTGACCTTCTTTATAGGCTGCACTCAACCAAGAAACCAGCTTGCTGCTAATAATGCTCTCGTGTCCGTAGGGTTTAAACACTTCAGCAACATCAATGCCAAATTGTTGAGTATGTTCATGCAACACTGTCACACCTTCTGCGATTGCACCCATCATGCCGTATTCAATTCCGTTGTGCACCATTTTTACAAAGTGACCAGCTCCGGCCTCACCCACGCGAGCGTATCCATTTTCGGCGGCTAAGCTTTTAAATATGTGTTCGTGTGTCGCAAATACTGTTGCGTTGCCACCGACCATAATCGACGCTCCGTGTCGAGCGCCTTCCATGCCGCCGGAGGTACCGCAATCAAGAAAGTTTAGTTCTTTCTCCGCCAAGGCTTTGTGGCGACGAAGGGAATCTTGGTAGAAACTATTGCCTCCATCAATGACAGTGTCTCCTGGTACTAAAAGTGGGGTGAGTTCATCTAGTACCGGGTCGACAAACGTGCTCGGTACCATAACCCAGATTACACGGTCGCTGCCCAGGCACGACACCATCTCTTGGTACGAATCAACTACGGTAATGCCAGCTTCGCTGGCAGCGGTCTGGGCTTCTTTGCTTGGGTCGACGCCGATTACTGTGTAACCCTTTTCCACTAATAGTGTCGCCATGTTGAGTCCCATCCGACCCAGTCCGATAAATCCTAATTCTTTTTTCATATAAAATAATCTATTGGGTTACTGGTCCGTCCGAACCAGGGTCATAGGTATACAAGGGCAAGGTTTTAAATTGCTCGAGTACCGGAGTAATAAATTGCCACGCCAATTCCACTTCATCGCCGCTGACAAACCGGGTTTGATCACCGGTAATACAGTCAAACAAAACGCGTTCGTATGCTTCTGGCGAAGCGGCTTCATCGGTAGGGTTGGCTGCTAACGTGAGCTCTTGTTCACGCAGGGCAAACGCAAAACCAGGTGCTTTGGTCCACATCGAGATGCTAATGCGCTGCTCTGGAGCAAACTCAATACGGAGCACATTGCGGTGTTCGTGCGGGCCTTCTTGGGCGGCACAATGACACAAATTACGCGGACGAAAGGTGATGATTGCTTCGTTCACGCGCTTTTGCAGTGCCTTGCCTGCTTCGAGGGTAAAGGTAGTGTCTTGCCACGGGGCCGTATCGAGGGTAAAGGAAAGTTTGAAGTAGGTTTCCGTGTCGCTTTTGTCAGCTACACCGTCAGCTTCTGTATAGCCTTTGTATTGACCGCGCACAACGGAGGTTGATGCTTGTGATTTGAGTGCTCGTAACGCAGTGGCTCGGGCTGCGCGTATTGCCGGCGCGTCTTGGATGTCAGCTGGTGGCATGGTGAGTAACGCAAATATCTGGAGCGTGTGATTTTGACCAACATCGCGCAGGGTGCCAATGGCGTCATAGAATGAGCCGCGACTGGACACATCTTTGGTTTCCAATAATTTGATAGTGATTGACTCGATGGTTGCGCCGTCCCACGAGTCTGCCAGGACAGTGTTTACAAAACGCAGCGCCACAATATTTTCAATTGCTTCTTTGGCAAGGTAGTGGTCAATCCGGTAAATTTGCTCGTCATTGAATAGCGTACAGAGCTTTTTTTCCAGGTCCTGGGCAGTGGTCAAGTCCCGACCAAACGGCTTTTCCACTAAGAGCCGAGCCCACGAATTTTCTTCATCACATAGCGCCATTACCTGGCTACTGTGTAGTTGGTCAAAGATTGTCTCGTAGTGCTGCGGTGGTACAGCGAGATAAAATAGTTTGTTTGTGCATTGGCCAATTGCATCATCGTGTGTTTGCAACGCGACTTTAATTCGCTCGTAGGCCGATGTATCGTCAAAACTTCCCGCTACGTAATGAAAATGAGCGCAGAATGTGGCCACGGTTTGCGGGTCATGCTGGTGTCCTTTTGTTGCAATACTCTCTTGTACAAAGGACTGATACGCTTCGTCGCTCAACTCTTTACGCGATAAGCCGATGACAAAAAACTGCTCAGGCAACTGTCCAGCTAGGTATAAGTCCAGGAGAGCCGGAAATAGTTTTGTTTTCGCGAGATCTCCAGTGCCGCCAAAAATAACGATGGCGGTTGACTGCAGGTCAGAGTTCGATGTCATATACACAGTATGATACCTTCTTTTTTTGTTAGCGGAAGAGGAGCTGTGTTAACATTTAAGTATTCGCGCAATTAATAATATTTCATGTTGACAGAACAACAAATTACACACGTACAAAACAAAGTAGCCCCTTCAAGCGATGAGCTTGCTGTCTGTGAAGCGTTCCGGATTCTGGGGGATTGGAACCGCTATCGCATGATGAAGACCCTGATTGAAGCCAAAGAATTATGCGTGAGCGATCTCTCAAGTATTGTCGGTATCTCGATGTCTGCTACGTCGCAGCACTTACGCATCCTCGAGCTGTCTGGGTTGGTTGCCAGTGAACGAATGGGTCAGACTATTTGCTATAAACCAATAACGAATAACCCCAAGCTAAAACCAATCTTAAAATTAATTCTCTAGCCGCATGAAAATGATATCAATCATCACCGGAAGCCATGCTTGTCTTGGCGTGCTGCAGCCTGAGGAAACGCTTTAAATGTACCCCCAGCCGGATAGTGCGTGAGATATGTAAAAACAATTGCTCAAAATGCGTTACGGAAACATCATCGCCAGCCCGGTACACCCAAGAAGATTTTAATTTAGTAAATAAACACATTGACTATGGAGCATAGTTTACGAACGAAGTACGACGTCGTGGTGATTGGAGCCGGGTCCGGTGGGCTGACCGCAGCAGTGGGATTTGCCAAGGTGGGCAAACGAGTTTTGTTAGTCGAACGAGAACATATTGGTGGTGAGTGTACCAACTCTGGTTGCATACCCAGTAAAGCATTGCTCCATCACGCCAAGACCTATCATCAAGCCACCAGTGTCGCGGGGAATACTCAAGCCACGGAAGACTACCGACAACATGCGTTTCCGTATGTGCGTGAGAAAATTAACGAAATATTAGCTGACGAAACACCCGAAGCATTTGAAAAAATGGGTATCACCGTGGTGATGGGCGAAGCGATATTTACCGCTCCGTGTCATATCAAAGTTGGCGATATTGTCTATGATTACAAGACCGCTATTATTGCGACGGGATCAAGCCCGCGACCGATTGAGGTACCCGGTCTGGACCAGAGTACTGTGCTCACCAATCAGAACATTTTTGATTTGGAGGCGATTCCAGCCCGGACGCTCATTGTTGGAGCGGGACCGATTGGTCTAGAGATGGGGCAAGCGTTGGCACTGCTGGGGAGTACTGTCACTATCGCCACTATCGATACTGAGTTCGCCCGACTAGAGGATGAAGCGATTCGCCCGATTTTGCAGGAGCAGTTTACCTCACTGGGTATTACGGTTGAGCTCAACGCGTTTATTCAGAGGGTTGAAAACGGGGCGGCTATTTTTGACCGCAAAGAGGGTGATGTCGTGACCGACACATTTGCAGTTGCGTTTGACAAAGTACTGATTGCTATCGGTCGAATGCCGAATATGCCAGACGGACTAAAAGCAGCTGGTATTGAGTTCGACGGTCACAGCATCATGGTCGATAGTCAACATCGAACAAGCAATAAATACGTGTATGCCGTTGGTGATGTAGCTCAGCGGCTGAAGTTTACTCACACCGCCGACGATAGTGCGCGACAAGTAGTGACCAGAGTGGTGTCTCGCGGATTACTGCGGGTGAACAATAAAAAAGCGGTACCGAAGGTGACGTATACTTTGCCCGAAGTAGCTCAAGTGGGGTACTCGTGGAATGAGGCAGTCGATACGTTTGGGGCAGATAGTCTGATGCGAATCGAAGTACCGTTTACCCAGAGCGATCGAGCCAAAACCGACAATGATACCACCGGCTTGCTGGTAGTAATCACCCGTCGTTTGAGCGGCGCTGTGCTCGGTACACATATTATCGGCCCCGCTGCTGGTGAGATGTTGTCGCTCTTTACCTTGGCAATTGATCGAAAAGTTTCGCTGTGGAAACTCCGCTCACTTATCTACGCCTACCCCACCTACTCACTAGTCGTGAAAAAAGCCGGTGACCAGTTCTTCGCCCGGCAAATGGGTGACTTAAAGGTGGACCTTTTGCGTGTACTAAAACGTCATGCACCTAAATTCATTGCCTTGATATTCTGGGTTTCTCTGATTGTTGCGTTTCAAAACTATCGGATTGACAACAACCTCTCCTACTCAGATGTACTTTTGAGTTTGATTGATTTCTTCACCAGCACATTGTGGGGGCCAGTTATATATATGCTCATGTACGCTTTGCGCCCGTTGCTACTCTTTCCGGCCACCTTGCTCACGGCGCTCTCGGGCACGCTGTTTGGCTTTTGGTGGGGGGTTGTATACACAGTTGTTGGTGAGAACGCTTCGGCAAATTTTGCGTACTGGATTGGTCGGTTCTTCGGAAAAGATATGAAACTTGAAAATTCTCTTATCGGGAATTGGGTTGAAGCACTGCGCGCCCGACCGTTTGGTACAGTGCTCTTCATGCGTCTCTTCTATGTTCCATTTGATCTTACCAATTACGGCTCTGGTATTTTGAAAATCAACTGGCGGTCGTATTTCACCGCTACCCTCATCGGTATTATGCCGGGAGTAACAACGTTTGTTGCGTTGGGTGCGGCTCTTGATTTAGAAGAATTCAGCGCGAACGGTCTGACGTTTGACGCCTTTGACCCACGGTTCTTGGTTCTGTCTGTGGCTATTTTTATTGTCTCGTTGGGTCTGTCGCGGTTCTTGAAACGATGGAATACAAATAATTGACAAAAATCTATTTATAACTTATAATGTTGGCGGGTTCTTTATTATTTACCCAAAATAAAACTACATAGGAGGTCAACGTGACTGTAGCGTTTCGGCACAAAGATTATCAGTACAATCTGAAATTGAACCAACTGCGGGACGAGGTGAATCGTCTGCAAAATGCAGAACTTACTCTGACGCATCAACTTCGTGTTGCGTGTGCAGAAATCGAGATTCTCAAAGAAGAAAGAGACTCTCTGCAAGAACAAACGGTCATTGATAACTTGACGAAAGTCAGAAATCGAAAAGGCTTTGACCTTGCCCTTGAACACGAAGTCAGTCAATTGCCAGCGTCGGGAGACTCGCGTGCCGCTACGGCAAAAAGTCTGGGTTTAATGATGGTCGACGTCGACTTATTCAAACCGGTAAATGATCAACACGGTCATGAAATGGGAGATGAAGTTTTGGTCGCTATCGCACACGCACTGAAAAGTTCCGTGCGAACCTACGACGAAGTGTGTCGCTGGGGCGGTGATGAGTTTGTAGTTATCCTGCCTGGGATTGACGAGCTGGGACTCAAAAAAGTCGCGGAGCAAATTCGCCAAGCAGTGGCAGACTTGCAGTTTGGTCAAATTCCTAATTTGCAAATCTCAGTAACGATTGGCGGTTCTATTCAATTACATCAGACTGATGAGCAGTTGCTCGCTCGGTCTGATGCAGCTCTTTATGAAGCAAAGAATAATGGTCGAGACCAGGTAGTTCTCGTGTGGACAACCTAGTCTGAAATCACCAAGTGGCGATGAATCTTTAGATTCATCGCCTTTTTTATGTATCATGCAACCGTGCATCAGTATAAGTAATATTTTGGTATAGTTTACTCATGAAATTACTCATCTTCATTTTCACTGGGTGCGTATTGTTGGGCGCATATTTTATCTTTTTTTCAGGTACTCCGTCGGTCACAAATGTGTCATCCAGTGGCACCACTCTCGTGGCGTTTGGAGATAGCTTAATTGCCGGTGTGGGAGCAAGTCAGGGTAATGATTTTGTCAGCATTTTGGCTCGTCAAGTGGACGAGCCGATAGTAAACCTGGGTCGCAGTGGAGACACAACCAGAGACGCACTGACGAGAATCGACGATGTGCTAGATAAAGACCCGAAGGTGGTATTGCTGCTGTTTGGCGGAAATGATTATTTGCAGCGAATTCCGGCAGCGGAAACATTTAAAAATCTCGAACAAATTATCCAGACGATTCACCAGTCGGGGTCAGCGGTTTTGTTGCTGGGCGTACGCGGTGGTATTTTGCGTGATAATTTCAAGAGCGAGTTTGCGGCTCTGGCTAAAAAATACAACACAGCTCACGTAAACGATATCCTCGATGGACTGTTGGGTGATAGTCAGCTCATGGCCGATAGGGTGCACCCCAACGACGCCGGGTATCAGGTGATGGCTGACCGGGTGCAACCGGAGTTGGAAGCTTTGTTGCAGTAGGTACCGTTGTGTATCAGCCCTAGTCCATGGTTTTATTACCAGATTTTATTGCAATCGGACTTACGCTTTATGAGCACACAACCCTTTGACGGTGACCTCAATTTCGTCAACCGAAAAATTCTCTAGCTGCAGAAGTTTTTTTATTTTTTTGTCGGGAGCTGTAAAGTGAAGCACTTTGTCGCACTTGGTACAAACCGCATGATGGTGGGGTTCGTGTTGGTACTCATACTGTGCTTCATCTGAACCGAGGTGAATTTTCTTAATCAACTTTTCTTTTACGAATAAGTCGAGGGTGCGGTATACGGTGACCAAGTCAATCTCCGGTATTTTTTGTGAGAGTTCAGCTGCTGAGAGAGTGCCGGTGTGCGCTTTCAGAGCGTCGAGAATGAGGGTTCTCTTTTTGGTTAGTTTGAGATTCATATGCAAGTAGTTTGCATTATAGCAAAAGTTTGTTAATATGCAATCGCAAATGACTTGCATTATTATATAAAATCTTACACATGTTTGAAGCTCTCCTTGCCGGCTTTTTAATCGCCCTCACTTCTATAATCGGGGTCTTATTTTTCGGTAATAGCCGGCATCTGCACGGCGTACAGAAATATGTGGTACCGGTTGCGGTGGGAGTCTTTTTCAGTCTTATATTATATGAACTGATCCCTGAAACGCTCGAAGCGTCGCAGCAATGGGGTGGACTGATGATATTGCTTGGGTTTCTTGGTTTTTATATCTTGTCGCACAAGCTGCACCAGCGGTATCATCATCTTGAGGCAGAGGACTGTGATCGCAAAGGTGCCGCAGCGCTGATACTGGTCGGAGATTCCGTTCATAATTTTACTGATGGAATTGTCTTAGGGGGTGCATTTTTAATCGATCCGACAGTAGGGGTTGCGACGGCAATTGGGTTGGCTCTGCATGAGATACCACAAGAAATCGTTGAGTTTGGAGTCTTGGTGCGTGCCGGCTACTCGCGTACGCGAGCAATGCTGCTCAATGTGCTCTCTGCAAGCACTATTATTTTAGGAGTCGGTGTCGTGTATATGCTGTCAGAAATTGCCCAAGACAGCGTGTGGATATTGTCAGGGTTGGCAGCGGGAAGTTTACTGTTCTTGGCGGCGAGCGAGCTCTTGCCTCGTATTCACGGTAATCTAAAACACTACGGCAGTATTTGGTATGCGACCTTTTCTATCATGCTGGGATTTGTCTTGATGAGTGTAGTTGTGCAGTGGTCACACGAAACGTTTGGTCACGGGGATTCTATGCATGACGTTGAACACGTAGACGAACACTAGTGTGCCAAGGCCAGGCAGATAAGTTGGGTGTTTGCCGGGAGATGAGGCGCGAGCGTAGCTCGCGCCTCATTTAATGTTGCTCCCGTAGTAACCACATCGTCAAACAAGACCAGGGTTTTGCTAGACATCGTGGCTAGTGATTTGGTATCACACTGAAAAATACCTTTGATGTTGTGTAACCGCTGGTGTCTATTGAGAGAAACTTGCGGGGCCGTTTCTTTCACCCGCGCCAGAACAGGCGCGACTGCATAGTCTGTCGTGTGCAGAACGCTCAACACTTGATTATGACCTCTCTCGCGTAACCGGTCCTTTCCTAGTGGAATGGGAATAAAACACGCGTCCGCTAACTGGTTTTGCTGTATCCAGGTAATCAAAAGATTTGCTAAAATCCTTTGCGCCTGAGAATTATGATAAAACTTGTTTTCACGTATCGCCGCATGAATAACTGGGTGGGTATAGTTTGTACAATAAAAAATACCTTCGTGGCAACCGGACTGGTGGCGGATAGTCTCTTGTGCGTGGTTGCGAACAATGAGCTGCGAATCACGGGGAGGGAACAAGACATCAAATAGTTTATTCAGGGTCTGCTTCATACTTCACAGTATACGGTATATCAGCATGCTAGAATAAAGCGAACATTTATGAAATTTTTCAATTCGATAGTTTCGTCTCTCCAATCAAACAATGCTGCTTCAGACACGGTCGTAGGAGTTGATATTGGGTCATCTTCAATGAAGGTTGTTGAACTCAAGCAGAGCAAAGGAGTCATCACACTTTCAACCTATGGCGAAGTGCAGCTTGGTCCGTATAACAATCGAGAAATCGGTCAATCAGTCAATCTAGAAACCAGTCAAGAACAAGAGGCCTTAGTAGACATTATTCGTGAGTCTGCAGTAAAGGCGAGAAATGCAGTGTTTGCCATGCCGCTCTCTTCGAGTTTTGTGACAAACGTAAGTATCGAAGCAGATGCCGACGCAGATCTCGCATCATTAGTCCGCATAGAAGCTCGGAAAGTAATACCTTCTTCACTCAGTGAAATTACGCTTGACTGGGCAGAAGTTGAGCTCACCAAGACCGAGCGCGCTGCCGAAGAAAACCGTCGACATGTTCTGATTGCAGCAATCCAAAATTCCGCCTTGGAACAATTTAAAGTACTGATGCAGTTTGCTGGATTGGTTCAGCCACCAACCGAAATTGAATGTTTTAGTACGATTCGGAGTCTGTACACGAGCGAAGAAGAAGACATTGCAATTATTGATATCGGGGCTGTGTCGGCCAAGTTATATATTGCTCGTAAAGGGTTGTTGATGCGCATGCATCGGATTCGAGCGGGTGGAGCAGTGGCCACCAAACATATTGAACAAGCTCTGGAAGTGGATTTTGAAACAGCCGAACAAATGAAATACGCCGCTGACAGAACCAGTGATTCATTTGCTGAGTTGAAGCGAGCTCATGACAGTAGCTACGATCGTGCGTTTCGAGAGTTCCGTCAGGTGCTCGCTGAGTATGAAGAAAAAACCGGCGTCACCCTCAGTTCAGTACACCTCTCAGGTGGAGGCGCGCTATTCCCGGGTATTGATACGTACCTCTCACAAGCGATTGATAGAGACGTAGTTATAGCGAACCCTTTCTCAAAAGTTGCCTATCCAGCGTTCATGGAAGACATTATGGATGTAATCGGACCATCGTTTACCGTTGCTCTGGGGGCAGCTCTGAGGTCATTCGAGTAACGTGTCCACAGTGTAGTGAAGTGTAAAGTCTAGTAGGCAGGTATAATATATTCTATGAAAAGTTCTTCAGATAATTCGTTCATCCCAAAACGCGGTGCTGCTAAAAAAACACAATCAGGAGCTCCGCATAAGATTTATATAGTCACCTATATCAGTTATGTTCTGATGTTCGCCACCTTGCTTTCTGCAGGGGGGCTGTATTTTTATGCCCAGTACACTAGTGGTCAGCTTGATGCACAGGTGTCAGCACTGAACTCAGAAATAAGCAGTTTTAGTCAAGCTGATATGGAGAGGATAACGCAATTTAACGTACGTCTTTCACAAGCCCAAGACAGACTAGATAATAGCATCTCTGTCACTTCTGTCTTTGAAGCGCTGCAAGCGGCTACTATTGATACTATACAAATCAAGTCTTTGGCCATGGAACGAGAAGGTGATAACAGACTGGTTATCGAAGGAGACATCCAAACAGATTCATTTGATTCGACTATTTTTCAGCGCGGAGTTTTCTTAAGAAATGGCACAATTCAAGAGGTTGAAATATCAGACGTCCAAAACACCACAGTGAACGAATTGAGTGAGACAGAACAAGAGCAAAATTCCAGACCAGCAGTTACATTTACGGCGTCCCTCAGCATTCCGTTAGAAGAGATTCCAGCCAATCCACTATCGTACCAAGGACAAACAGCTGATTTTAATGAGCCAGCACCAGCTCAGCCAGCAGAGCAAGACACATCAGCAGAAAGTAATAACGAAGATATTTTATGAAATCAATAAACTTGAGTCTGTTCTCCCACGTGGCCATGATTGCCTTATCGATTGGTATCGGCTTCACCGTAATAGAACCTCTCTTTAATGACATCGGTGAGATGCAAGATACTATCAGTGTATATCAAGCTGAGTTACAAAGTGTATCTCAAGTGAATTCTCAGCTCAGTTCAATGACCAGCGTGTTAAATAGCGTTGCTCCAGATGACCAACGAAGATTGCTTACGTACATGCCTGATGAAGTTGACACTGTGGGCGTGCTAAGGGATTTATCTATCATTTCCAATGAAGCGGGGGTCGTCTATCTTTCGATAGTTTCTAGCGGTCAAAGTAGCGATGACGACTCTGCTGAAGAAAGTGCCTCAGGTCTTATTCAACCAAATAAATATTTGTTTAACTTAAGAGTAGAAGGTACCTATGGTCAAATAAAAAACCTCTTTACTTTATTTGAACAAAATAATTACCCGATTGAAATGCAAGATGCACTCGTTCAGCAAAAAGAAGGCGGCTTACTTGCAGTAGATATGAATTTGTCAGTGTATGCATATGAAGACAGTGCATCAGAAGAGGTAATAGTATTCTAAATTATGGGAAAAATAATCACCAATCTAGTAATCGTTCTTGGCCTCATCACCGTTGCGGCGGGAGGCTACTATGTATTTATTCAGAAAGAAGACTCAGTGCTTAATTTCTCCTCAAACGATCAGACCATGCAGAATATGCTCAATAATACACAAGTGTTTATTTCTCGAAGACAAGAATTAAATAAAGTAAACCTGAGTGAAAATATAAGTATCTTTGATGATGCCCAGTTTCGATCGCTTCGATCTTTTTCAAGTACAGTCCAAGAACGACCAGTCGGCCGAAATAACCCTTTTGGTACACCAGTTGTACCAAGTAATACCACTCCTAGCATTTAGGTCATATGAATCCTCTGGATACACTGAAAGATTGGCCTGGTGTTGATGCGACATTCGTTGAAAAAGTCGTTGTGCAAATGCAAGAAACCGATAAATCTTTGGAAGCCACACTTCTAGATGTAGGAATGAGCCCTAGTGATGTACGTGATTTTTTTGCTGAGTACTACCAAATTCCTAGTTTTGTGATACCAGAAGGGTTTGCCGTAACTCAGCAAATTCTTGACTTTATCCCTGAGAGTTCTGCGGAACATTACCGCATGGTTCCGCTCGTGATGGAAGACGACGTATTGGTAGTGGGCGCGAATAATCCTGATGATATGAAAATGCGTGAAGCATTAAATTTCATCAGTACCAAATACAATGTGCCGTATCGTCTAGTGTTTCTTTTGGATGCTGATGTAGCACGTGTTCGAATTTTTTATGAAAACCTCGAGGGTGATGTTGGGGATGCGCTAGATACGATAGAAACAGAGCTCGATGCAGAAATTGCAGCGAGTGTTGAAGAGAGTCCTAGTCAAACTAAGCAGTCAATGGAGCATATCGAAGAAGATGCTCCTGTTACAAAGATTGTAGCCACTATTTTGCGCTATGCCGTTGACGGAAATGCGTCTGACATTCATATCGAACCAGGTACCGGCAAGGTTGGAGTACGGTTCCGAGTAGACGGTACACTGGCTACTAGTTTGGAGCTACCAAAAAATGTACACATGGCAGTGGTTGCTCGAGTAAAAATTCTGTCCGCAATGAGACTAGACGAACGCAGAAAACCACAAGATGGACGTTTTTCTGCAACATTTGATGATCGAAAAATCGACTTCCGAGTTTCTGTGCTCCCTACGAATCATGGTGAAAAAGTAGTAATGCGTATTCTCGATACGACTAAAGGCGTGCGCTCATTAGCGGAGAGTGGTATTTCACCTAAAAATCTAGAAATCATTAAACGAATCGTGAAAGAACCGTATGGCATTATTTTGATTTCTGGTCCGACTGGGTCTGGTAAATCAACTACCTTGAGAGGCATGATTCAAGAAGTAGACACATTGACCGAGAACGTAATGTCTTTAGAAGATCCGGTTGAATATAATATGGATGGAGTGAGTCAATCACAAGTGCGCCCGGAAATTGGCTATACCTTTGCCAAAGGTCTCAGAGCAGCTTTGCGACAAGACCCCGACATCATTATGGTGGGAGAGATTCGAGATAAAGAAACTGCTCAGCTCGCTATTCAAGCAGCCCTGACTGGACACTTAGTACTTTCGACCATTCACACCAACAGCTCAATTGGAGTAATTCCTCGTCTGATAGACATGGGTGTCGATCCGTACCTAATTGCCCCAACGCTGAAGATGGCTATTGCACAGCGTCTTGCAAAAACGCTGTGTCCCGGAACCGGACGAGAAGAAAAAATTGATAACAGTGTCGAGATGCGAATCGAAGCCGCGTTTAAAACATTGCCGGAAAAATATAAATCGATTATTCCTGAGAATAGAACAATGCTGCATCCCGAACCAAGTCCGGGCTGTTCTACAGGGTATCGTGGTCGAACAGCGGTGACTGAAGTGCTCGAAATTAATGAAGAAATGCAAGAACTTATCCTTAAAAATGCTTCTGAAGAAGAGTTTACTCAAGTGGCCCGCAAGAACGGGTTTGTTACTATTCAAGAAGACTCAATCATAAAAGCGCTCAATCATAAAATCCCGTACGAGGAAATGAATGCGTTCGGTTCAAAAATGGGATTTGAAACTGAAGAAGAAGCTGAATTTACGTCTGTCGATAACTTCGAAGACTTTGAGTTATCAGAGGCTATAATGGAAGATGATGAAACTACTACTCATTGATGACGACGTGTTCTTGCGTGATATGTATGCATTGAAATTTTCCGAAAGCGGATACGATGTGAGTGTGGCTGAAAGTGCAGGAGTTGCTTTGTCAAAAATCGAAGCAGACCCGAGCTTTGAAATTATTCTCTTAGACATCATCATGCCAGAGATGAAAGGGACAGAATTAATCAAAGAAATTAAACGGCGATTTCCAGAAATGACAGCAAAGTGCATCGTACTATCAAACCAGGGTCAACAAGAAGACATTAATGAGGCGATGGAAGCCGGGGCCATAGGATATATAATCAAAGCAGAAGCGGTTCCCAGTGATGTGGTAAAAAAAGTCGAAGCTCTATCTAAAAAATAAAGAATCATATGTCAAAAGTAGATTACAAAAGAGAGCTAGGTGCACTAATTGACCTAATTATTCAAGAGAAAGCTTCGGACTTACACTTGTCTTTCGGGGCACATCCTTTAATACGAGTTTCTGGAACACTTATTCCGCTGGTCAAAAAACCCATTTTAAACACCGCCGACTTAGAGGGTTTTGCGAAGACATTAATGCGAGACGATCAGTACGAGAAGTTCATGCAGTATACTGAGGTAGACTTTTCGTACGAAAACACCAAAGGAGTGAGATTTCGAGGAAATGCGTTTCACCAAAGAGGGCAAAAAAGTATTGCGCTGCGACTCATACCAAATGTAATCCGCGACTTCGAAGAACTCAATTTACCGCCAATTCTCGAAAGCTTCACCCAACGAACCCAAGGATTCTTTTTATGCGTAGGACCAGTTGGACAAGGTAAATCAACCACTCTCTCCGCAATGGTGAATGTGATTAATAAAACTCGTGCCGAACATATCGTGACGATTGAAGATCCAATTGAGTACGTGTACCAAGAAGAAAAATCTTTAATTGATCAGCGCGAGATAGGCATAGATTCGGAAAGCTTTGAAACTGCCCTAAACGCAGTGTTCCGTCAAGATGTGGATGTGATACTCGTGGGAGAGATGCGCAATTCAGAAACCATCTCGGCAGCGGTAACTGCGGCTGAAACGGGACACCTCGTGTATTCAACTCTCCATACCAACGACGCTGCTCAGACGATTAGTCGTATCGTAGATTCTTTTCCCGGCAGTCAACAAGACCAGATTCGAGTACAACTCGCCTCGTCTTTAGTCGCTATATTTTCTCAGAGACTCATTCCTCATATTGCTGGTGGACTTGTGCCAGCCTACGAACTATTAATAAACAATACAGCGGTTAGTAATTTGATTCGAGAAAATAGAATTCACGAAGTACCGTCCGTGATTGAGACTGGTCTCGAGCAAGGTATGATTGATATGAATCGCTCGCTGGCTCGTCTGGTGCAAAATGGCGATATTACCGTAGAAAATGCGTTTACGTACGCATCTAACCCCAAAGGTTTGGAACGACTCTTATAATATTTACACACCTTATTTATGCTCTTCAATTACAAAGCCGTCGATAACTCAAAAGTAAACCGCGAAGGAACGGTGGAAGCACCGTCAGTGGATGCGGCTATTTCGGCAGTACAAAAAAGAGGATATACGCTGCTTTCGATTGACGAAGCAGGAAATAGTTCAGGAATAATGGGTGCCCTGAATGTGGAATTCAATTTCCTACAATCGGTGTCAAACAAAGACATTGTGATTCTGTCACGGCAGATAGCGACGTTGTTTCAAGCTCAAGTGTCTCCATTGCGAATCTTTCGCCTCTTGTCTGCCGAAGTAGAAAACCCGCTATTGCAGACAACGCTGCACCAGGTCGTTGAGGACTTGCAGGGAGGAAGCTCTATTTCCCGAGCGTTAAGTGCGCACCCTAAAATATTTTCTTCTTTTTACATAAACCTCGTAAAGGCTGGCGAAGAGTCAGGGTCCCTCGAAAAATCTTTCGACTATCTGGCTGATTATCTTGACCGTCAATACGAAACGATTGCCAAAGCAAAAAACGCGTTAATCTACCCGGCCTTTGTGATTGGAGTCTTTGTCCTGGTGATGGTGCTGATGCTTACCTTGGTGATTCCAAACATTGCAAACATTTTGACCGAAGCTGGCCAAGAGCTACCTATCTATACCAAAATTGTAATTGGTATCTCAGACATTCTAGTCAATTACATCGGACTGATTTTGGTTATCCTTGCAGCAGGAGGTGTAGGGTTGTGGAAGTTTTTGCAAACGGATGTGGGGAAGCGGGCGAGAGACGAATTTGTTCTCTCCATACCATACTTGGGTGACTTACAAAAAAAGCTCATGCTGACACGTATTTGCGACAACATGGCGACTATGCTCGGCAGCGGTATTTCAATTGTGCAGGCGCTAGAGGTGACAGCGGACGTGGTAGACAACACGGTCTACAGAGAAATCATTCTCGCTTCGCTTTCTGAAGTCAGGGGTGGACGCTCATTTGCCGATTCGATTTCTGAGTACCCAGAAATTCCCGGCGTATTTGCCCAGATGTCAAAAGTAGGAGAAGAGACGGGGAGTCTCGGAGATATCTTGACCACGTTGGCGAACTTCTATCGCCGAGAAGTAAACAACGCCGTAGACACTATGATTGGGTTGATTGAACCAGCTATGATTGTGTTACTCGGACTTGGAGTCGGGGTCTTGCTCGCGTCTGTTTTGATGCCGATTTACAATCTCTCAAGTTCATTCTAGGTACTTTTCCCCAGGGAATGATTTATTGGGTTTGTAAAGCCGTATAATAAAAGGAAGTCTCGTACAACGTGGCTCACACGTTTGAGGTACGCAGCTGATATCTCAAACGCGTTCATTAAACATAAAAGCAAAAATAATTTATGAAAAAGACATTCCAACGAGGTTTTACGCTCATCGAGCTCCTCGTCGTTATCGCGATTATCGGTATTCTCGCAGCAGTAGTGATTGGTTCACTCAACGACGCGCGAAGCGGTGGTCAAGACGCGTCTGTGCAACAATCTGTAGCCAACATTCGATCACAGGCTGAGTTGGTGTACAACAGTGACAATTATTCATACGGTGATGTGTGTGCAGACCCAGCAGTTGAGAACCTTATGGACGCAGCCCTCAACGTTGTAAACGGTACAGACTACGCACCGGGTACCCACGGTATTCCAGCGTATGTGCCAACCAACAACCTGACTGGTGACGATACTACTCGAACCGGATCATGTCACGATGACAACACCACCTACGTAGCTCAAGCACCACTGGCCTCAGAAGATAGCTTCTGGTGTGTCGATAGTACAGGGGCATCACGAAAAACCGATGCCATGGCGGCGAGTGACACCCAGTGTCCGCCAGCCAACTAATCTAGATTACGTACCAAAAAAAACTGCTCTCGAGCAGTTTTTTTGTTTGTAACTATTTTTCTTGCTAGGTAAAGCATCGTATACTGGTAGTATGAATCGAAATATTTCTGGATTCACATTAATAGAATTACTGATTGTTCTTACCATCATCGGCTCTCTGGTGGCAGTGGTCGTCCCTAGGTTGCAAGATGCGCGGACCGAAGGGTTGGAAACTAAAACCAAAGCCGAACTCAGTTTGGTGGGTAAACGCGCCGCGGTGGAAGAAAGCCTGGCGCTTACCTTCGACGTAGTGTGTGGTACGAATGGATTTTCGCAGGCTCAGAGTATTGCCGATCAGATCTCCGCCGTTGAAACCTTTACCGGCGAAACCGTGACGTGCAATAGTCGTACTGGTGGCTACGCGGTGGCGATTTTGGTCGCTTCGTCTACGTACTGGTGTGTTGACAGTGCCGGTCAGCGTCTGGAACGTCCAACGGATCTCGGAGTCGCTGAGTACGGGTGTGATTAAAATGTGATTTCGTTTGCTATACTACAGCGATGTTATTAACTGAGTTGTTTCCTGGAGTCCCGGTTGCTCAATTTGCAATGGTGGCTTTTGGTTTTGGAGTCATCATCGGCAGCTTCCTCAACGTATACATCTATCGTTTTCATACTGGAAAATCTCTGTCTGGTTCGTCGCATTGTTTATCGTGCGGTGCCCCGCTTCGGTGGTATGACTTGTTCCCGCTGCTTTCGTATGTGGGGCTGCGTGGACGATGCAGACAGTGTGGCTGCAAGATACCTATCAGATATTTTCTCGTTGAGTTAACAACGGGAGTGCTGTTTGCCGGCGCACTCTCTCTTACTACGGACATTTCCCTGATATTGCTTTGGTGGTTTATCTTTTCCGTGATGGTAGTGATTACGGTGTACGATTACTACCACTTTATTATTCCTGACAGCCTCACGGTGACGCTCTTGGTCGCAGCGCTGGCGCTGGTAAGTTATCAGGAATATATCGCCGCGGGGTCATTGCAGGATATAGCGGTCAGAATCGGTGCGGCGTTAGCAGGTTCGGCGTTTTTCTTGGCTTTGTGGCTGATTTCAAAAGGAGCGTGGTTGGGTTTTGGCGATGTGAAATTAGCGGTTCCGCTGGGCGTATTGGTCGGCACGGCCCAGGTCTTTTCGTTTGTAGTGCTCTCGTTTTGGATAGGAGCCGGAGTGAGTCTTTTGATTTTGGCTGTTGCATGGTTGTTGGAAAGGGGAAAACGTCACTTACAATTACCTGAGCTAGGCCTTACAATGAAGAGCGCAGTTCCGTTTGCTCCGTTTATGGTGGCAAGTAGTCTCGTAATTATTTTTACTCATTTCAATGCTCTGGCGCTCTTCAGTTTTTTCTAAAAAAAGACCCCACCCGCAATCCGTTGCTGGATTTTCATTGGTCGAACTCATGATT
>Ga0306912_1000464_pt1 | contig 23875 bp, 16 predicted proteins | sample AntRauFillE10628_FD_190443 | JGI IMG/M metagenome (GOLD analysis project Ga0306912, IMG submission 190443) | Saline lake microbial communities from Rauer Islands, Antarctica - Metagenome Filla E10 #628 (v2) (version 2) | ecosystem: Environmental > Aquatic > Non-marine Saline and Alkaline >... | reverse complement strand
TCAGGGCTCACCTCAAGAGCTCCATACGCCATCCGGCGAGCTTTCTCGTAATTTCCCTCATTAAAGGCGGCATCCCTTGCCTGACTGAACTGTTTATCAACGGATAGTTGTGAAGTTTGAGCCATAAGGCCCGAGACCGAGCCACCTAACCCCATCAGACAGATTAATAGAGCAATTTTACAGGTACCACTGCCGTCAATCGACGCCAATTTTAGTTTTTTATTGAGCATTTCAAAAGATTTGATTCTCCAGTTCATCCAGTTTTTCGTGTGACGGGTGGAAATTTTTCAATTCAGTAAATGTGGTTTTTGCTTCGCCGGTTCTCTCCAGAGCCATCAGAATCCGGATCTTTTTCTGGAGATATGAATCACTTTGTGGATGATACAACAGGCCGGTATTGATCACATCAAGAGCAGCTCCGTAGTTACCTGCCCAGTATTCAGTATCAGACAGCGCATTGTAGGTATCGAAATAAGTGGAGTCTCTTCGGATCACCTCTCTGAAAAGTTCTCTGGCCTTGTCGTATTCACGATTCCATGCGTACGTTCGTCCCATCAATATCCGAATATCATGATATTCGGGTACTTCCAACAGCAGGCGTTTTGTAATAGCCCTTGACCTCTCATAGTCATCATCAAACGCATACTCACGGGCAATTCGGAACTGTTCATCGACACTCAGGCCTGTGGAGTCAAACTCTTCAAACATTTCGGCATACTTAGTAATGAACTCATACTGATCCATCGGCCGGCTATCATACCTTTCGGGATAGAGCTTGTTATTCTGGGTTGCATAAGCATTTTTTGACTTGAATGTTGTCAGATTACCAACCAGTTCATCTCTTTTGCCCGGATTTTTAGCGGCAGACAAATTCAGACCCTCACTGATTTCATAGAGTGTATTATCACTCAGGAAATGGGAATTACTGATATAGTCCGACAGCTGATTCTTATTTTTCATGAGCGGGAGCGAATGAATGTTTCGGAACGTACGGCTCGTATCCATGGTCTGACCAATCCAGTGAACTGAATCAGGCATTGCGAGGTTAGCATTTTCTCTTAAAAATGTTGTCAAGGCAGGGGCAATATTTGCATGGGTATTTACGGATTCAAATTGCACAGGCTCCTTAATTAAATCTGAGTAGATTACAATCGGGACGTGATAGCGGGAGATTTGACTGGTTTGCGGAACAGGAATGAGCCAGTGATCACCAGTTATGATAAAAATAGTGTTTGAATAGCTCTCTCTGGTTTTATAAGAATCCATAAACGAGCGCAGGGCATCGTCCGTGTAGAGCAGTGTGGTGAGTTCACTCTTGTATCTCACAAAGCTCTCTTTAGCTGATGTGGGCACTGAAAGAGTATTCAATCGGGTGTTGAACTTTTGGGCGTACCCATTTTCATCAGGTACAGTAAACGGTGAGTGAGACTGAAGGGTATGATAAATTTCCAGACGAGGTTCTGCTTTGGCAGTATCAGCCACCAACTCCGCAATTTCAAATAGTGTTTTGTCATCAAACCCCCAGTAGTTTGCTTCTGTATTTAGCCGGCTGCCAAACCGATTCGAGATCCACTCTTTATTCACGACAAAATCGGTCCCCTGATAGTCAAGAAAGAAGTTTAGGCCATCAAAGTAGGTATTGTATCCACTGTAATAGGAGGTGTAGTAGCCCTGCTCTTTCAGCATCCTGATTATCGACGAATGCACCGGGTAATCCGGACCAAGATCCATGAATCCATTTCGCCCCGGTGGCAGCGACCCAAGCAAAGAAGGAACCATCCCAAACGTCCTCCCCGACATGCTCAGCCCGTTTTCCCAATACAAACCATTGGCTGCGAGCGAATCAATAAATGGAGCAAATCCACCCCACTTTGCGTTCCGGCCTACAAACTCTCCTCCCAGGCTCTCCACAAGAATAAACACAATGTTAGGGGGCTCAGATAAGTCTCTGAAAAAAGGACCTAAGACATCTTTTTGTTCTGATCGTTTAAGAAACGGGTATTCTGAATTTTTGATTGGTTCATACGCTACCGCAGTTTGATTTGACAGGGCCAAACCTGCAGTAATAAAATGGCTCAGTTTATTGGATGATAGTTGACCCGGTGGGTTACCTCCGGCCAGAATAGAAACAATACTTCCAAGACCAGTAATCCCAAGAACAGTCACGATCACCCCATGACGAACTTTTCCAGAGCTCCAGGAAATATACTCCATCAGGTGAAACAGAGTCCAGATTAATAGTGCGATTAAGAGCAGAAACGCAAGTAGTTTGAAGATAAGATTACTCTCAGCTGCAATAACTGTATCTGCCATCTCTTGAGTGCTGTAAGCCCAGAATTCCGGTCCGAGCGGCATAAGAGTAGCAGAAAAGTAAAATGCGAGTAAAACACCGGCTGCGCCAATAGAACCGATGATGACTGCGACGGTAAACTTTCTGACAAATGCACCGGTCTGCCTCATCAATACGAAAAGAATATAAACAGGCAGAGAAACCAAGACTATAAGCTGAAGATCTGCCAAGGCAGCAATAACTAAGTCACCGAGGCTAAACATGCCCATTCCGTGCCTGTATGAAACCAAAACAAACTCTATTCCCCGAACAACAAATCCGGCAGTCAAAAGGGCTGCCAAAACAGGCGCGTACTCTCGGCTGAAGCTATCAACGAGATCTTTAGATTTTTTCATCCTGCTTTGTGTGAACGCTTTATCATGTTTAGGGCGATTTTAGTTATACAATTGCAATTATTATTTATCGTCGGTTAAAGTATGACTATTTATAAATATTAATAAATTTTAATATAACTAATCATATTTGTTTATACTGCCGATAATAAACGAATAGTAGTTCCAGTGTTTTTTCTAAATGTTTGTGTAGAAATAAAATTAGGTGTACAAAATGCTCAAAGGTAACGTCGTTGTAATTGAGGATGATGAAATAACCGGTATTCTCATTAAAAGAATATTCGAGCGGGAATTTAAGTTCAACTTCGTCTTATTCAGAAATGGTCTTGAAGGATTAGAATATATTCAGAACAACTCTCCTTCTCTCATAATACTCGACATAATGCTTCCGGGGAAAAACGGGTTTGAAATTCTGAAGGAATTGCGAGAAAGTGAAGCTCACAAAAATACCAAGATTATATTGCTTTCAGCTAAATCTAATTCTTCAGATATTGAACGCGGATTTGATCTGTCTGCCGATGAATATATTACGAAACCATTTCAGCAGCAGGAGTTTGTCGTTCGTATACGAAAACTTATGAGGGCAAGCTAAGATTGTATCTGTCACTGACATATCAGACCGTTTTACTGCTGTTAATGTTGCTCCTCACGACATTTCTTTACCTGTTAGTGTACACATTTTGGACGCGTGCAAAAAAAAAGTACTGGAGCCGATACAAAGTAAAGTTCAGGGCAATGTTTATGCCACTGATTTTAGATTACATTGAAACAGCCAATCGTCAGTCTGATGCAGATGACGTTATTAAGAAGCTGACTCGCAGAAATGAAGACATAGTGCTCTTTCTGGAGATACTTGATGAAATAACAGAGATCCTCAATGGTGATGACCGAAAAAAGCTTAACTGGCTTATCAAACATGCGCTTTTCGATCGGTTTTACAGGAAAAAGTTATATTCCAATTCCGTAAATGCTCAGCTCTTAGCCTGTGTGTACTATAGTAAAAGTGGTTATTTGAACCGGAAAATGACCGTACGTCTAATTTCTCTTATTAGCTCTCGTAATACTAAAGTAGCGTACGCTTCAGCAAAAGTACTTCAAAATTCAACGAACGAATATATACGACTGAATACGCTTAAGTCTTTTTTTAAGCGACCAGATGCATCATCAATGATGATAGGAGAACTTCTGCACCTGTTTCACCAAAACGCAGACAAAATATATCAGATGTCCGGAATTTTGCTCAAACAACTATTGCTTCAGAAGGACATACCTAAGGATAGAAAGCAGCTTGTTATTGATTATATAGCTTATCACAATCTTTATGAATACAGTTTATTTCTGCGCAATTATCTCCAAACCGTTTTGTATCGGTTTGAGAATAAATCTCTTATAGTGAGTCTGATAAATGCACTTGGGGAGCTAAGGGTTAAAGAAGCCGGGACACTCATTCGGAGCTACTCTACAATACAGAATGCTGAAATTCGAATTTGCTGTGTGGAAGCGCTGAATCAGCTGGGTGGATCGGATAATCTGTCTTTTATTACCGGAATGCTGCTGGATATTGAGTTTGATGTCAGAAAGCGGATTATTCAAACACTTGTTCAGGATCCGGATAACGGACATTTACTCCTGGAGAAGTTCATGCTGACCTATCTTAAATTTGTATCTAAAGTCTGGACATCAGAACTGCCGCCAAATGACATGCTTGTTTTTATAAACAAATTAAGAAGTATCACTACCGGCATTCGCATCACATCTGCAAATAAAGCACTTCATTTCAATCCAGTTCAGAAATGATACAGGCGATAGAGTGGGGTATTATAACGTACTTCCTGTCACTAAACAGTGTTTACCTATTGCTGGTGATCAGTTCTCTTATTTATATACGCCAACAAATGCTTCTGAGCGATGTTGTTAAGCCTTCGAGTTTATTCAAGTCAAAGGTTTACAAAACGATAAGTATTCTTGTTCCGGCCTATAACGAGGCCGGAAACATTATCGAATCTGTCGAATCTCTACTCAGGTTAGAGTACCCCGAATACGAAATAATTGTCATAAATGACGGAAGCAGCGACGAAACCATCGAACGCCTTAAAGATCATTTTAAACTTACCAAAACGGAACTCTTCTATAAACAAAGTATCGATCATCAACCCGTCCGGGGTATTTATAAAACGGCTGAAATACCCAACCTGACCGTGATTGACAAAGAAAATGGCGGCAAATCGGACGCGCTGAATGCCGGTATTAATGTATCGGATTATGATTTGGTTTGTTCTATTGATGCCGATTCAATTCTGGAGCAGGATGTACTTAAGAAGCTGATTCAGACATTTGTCCGGCACAAAGATACTATTGCTGCGGGTGGCATTGTTCGGGTTATTAACGGCTGCAAAATTGTAAACAGGGAAATTAAAGAGATACATGTGCCGGATGGTTTTCTTGGCAGGCTGCAATCCGTTGAATATTTACGTGCATTTTTGTTCGGGCGCGTCGGCTGGGACTACCTGAAAAGCCTGTTGATCATCTCCGGAGCATTCGGAATTTTCGACCGAAAAGCGATCCTGGAAGTAGGTGGATATAGTGTAGACTCCGTTGGCGAAGATATTGAGTTGATTATCCGTCTCCACAGTCATTTTTTGCGCTCTAAGAAAGAGTACAACATCCGGTTTTTACCGGAACCCATTTGCTGGACGGAAGTGCCAGTTGATTACAAAAGTCTTAAAAATCAGCGCAACAGGTGGCATCGTGGGCTGGCTGATTCACTATGGAGACACAAATACATGCTTTTCAATCCCACATATGGCAGAATTGGACTTTTGGTGATGCCATTTTTCCTCATTTTTGAGCTAATCGGCCCCATTATCATTCTTCTGAGCTATCTCTACCTTGGGGTTCTCTTTTTTATCCCGGGATATACGAGCATTTCGTTTATAGTGCTCTTTTTTGCCGTTTCGGTTATTTACGGGATGGTTGTATCACTCATATCTGTACTGGCTGAAGAGATTGCCTATAAAACATACAGCAGCACAAAAGATATTCTTATTCTTACAGCCTACTCGTTTATTGAAAACATGGGATACCGCCAGATTCACTCCTACTGGCAGGTTCTGGGGATCATCGATTTTATTAAAGGAAACAAAAGCTGGGGCAAAATGGAACGGAAAGGGTTTAAAGCTAACTCTGCTTCCTAAATCGGGTTCGTAAAAGTCGAGTTCGATTCTTAAAATTAAAATCGGACGTCTTCCGTCGGCTGACGGAGAAATTTTCCCCAGAGGATGCCTTCGGTGAGAGGGGGTGTTCATGGGTTTTTTCAAAATACTGATGAGCATCCCCCCTGCTTCCCCCTTTTCTCGCCGCGGGCATGTATGAAAATTAAAGTCAAGAAAATATACCATTTCCATGAAGCGATGAATCGCTTTTTTGACTTTAACCGGAACACCCGCTTAAAGGCTCGTTACATCCACTTCTTATGTTAACCGACACGTCCCTTTAGGGAAAGGGGGAGTTTACTTTTATTTTTTTATGAATCGAACTTAGGTTAAAAGATCCACTCATTGAAGGTTATGTCGCTAACATTTAGCCAATTTGGGTTTCTTTCCAGAGTACTTTCCCCAAAAATAGACAACACATTGACAAATAGAACGGCCTCCCTGCTTACGCAGAACTTCAAGAAGTAAGTACCCATGCCCAAGGCATATCTGCTGTGAAACCACGCTTTCGGCTGTGGTGCCACTAACCCGGATTGTACACCAAGCCCCGAAAGCATTCTGGGTAATGTGAATAAGCCATTTGCAGCACGTGCACCACAGGCATGCCATGGGCAAACGCATCACACATGAAAATTACGCAGCAAAGAATCTACATCAAAATTTGAGCTATAAGATATATAGCGTAAATACATAAATTTCAAAACAATAAGATTCTCAAACACAGATCATCGGTAATAATCAGGGCCCTCTATCACTTTCTCATTCAGAATCTGACTGAGTCAGGGTGCCATGTTTTTGAGAAAGATTAAAAATAGTTAGTTCCGGCCGACAAAAAAACCGGATCGGAAGCAGGCTGAACCCGATTCCGCGGTTTACATAAAGTCGGTTATTCCCCCTGCCAATACTGTCATCAGCCCATCCCTCGGCTACAACCTCCCTTGGCAAAGCAATATCAAGCCAGTGTTTAGAATCAGGCATCAGTGGAAGATGTATCTGCCCCCCATGAGTATGGGCAGCTAAGGTGAAAGTTCCCTGATCAGCCGGAATATCCCTGTAAACAACGGGATTGTGCATGACTACCACACGCGGTTCATTGGCAGATACTATATTAAAGGGCTTCAATATGTCACTTTGGCCTGCCCATTTCGAGCCTAAACCAATAACATGAAAAGTGGAGCCGCTGTCGTTTGTCAAAGAATAGGAGTCGTTTTCAAGTACTATGATGCCAAAATCTTCAAGAGAGGACCTTAAATAATCCGCCATTGCCTCGTTTATTTCATCGTCTTCTTTTGCGAGGGAATAATCATGGTTGCCAAGTACCGCCACAACGGGTATCTCTTCCTCCACTAACGGTTGAAGCAGTGATACGGCTCGTTTTACAACAGATGAATCAGCTTTGTACACAAAATCACCAGCGATTAATACCACCGCAGGTTTAGATTCTACGGCTTTTCTTACAGCTTTTTTGATCATACCGGTATTTCCCCACCACATACCCACCTGGAAATCTGCCATTAGCGCCACTTTCTTCCCTACCCAGTCAGGACCCAAATTTGGCACTTCTACATCGTGTATCTGCACATCAAGAAGAAAACGGGGCTCAACAATAAAGCCCCAAACACTTAGTGCAATCAGTATTACCAGAACAATGAGCGAGATTACTTTTAAAATTTTCATTTAACGGATTTTTACCAAAAATACCAATCTGTTGATTTCTAGTTAGTTGATAGAGTTTGTCTTCAAATATAACGGTCAGCTATCGCTCTCTTTATCGCTAAAAAGAAAGCCGAAGGGTTCCAGAGTCGGGACATGCAAAAATACGATTGTGATGATGCCCAAAACGGGGATTGCCAGAATCATGCCGATGATTCCCCAAAGGGCGTTACCCACAATCACGGCCAAAATCACAAAAAAAGGATGTACATCCACTTTCTGTCCCACTACAAAGGGTTGCAAAACGTAACTTTCGAAAAACTGGGCGACCGTAAAGGTAATTACAATTCCTATTAGCACACCGATTTCGCCAGATGTGAGGTAGCCAAAAACCAAAGCCAGAACGAATCCTATAATATTACCCAGATAGGGAATAAGCGTGAAAAGCGCAGCTATAATACTAACAAGAATAAAATTACTGACGCCTGTAATGCCAAGACCAATCGAATAGGTTATTGCCAGCAGGCCTATGAGTATCAACTTACCCACCAGGTACTGCTGTACTACATTCGCTGACTCCTCAACAATTTGATTGACATCATCACCCTTTTCATCAGAAAATAGCCGTAAGAGAAACGATCGGAACCGATGCCTGTAATTGAGTATGAAAAATACGTAAATGAAAGTTAGAAGATAGGTGCCCATATACCCGGTACCGCGCCCAAACATGCTGATTATAATTGTGCCCTCACCCGACTCACCTCCAACAGAGGAGAGACTACCACTTGTCGGGAGATCACTTTCAGTTAAAAAGGTATTGCCCGTCACAAATGTTTTCAACTGTTCAATTTTAGGCTCCATCGTTTCTTTAATGTCGGGCCAGCTGTCAACAAAAACTTTGGCCTGATACGAAAGAAGGGCGGCAAATCCAAGTGAAATAAAGAGGAGTATAAAGGTGCTCAGCAGAGAGGAAAAACCCCTTTTTAAACTTTTCTCCATCCATTTTGCCAAGGGTAATATCACCAGTGCCAAAATAATAGCTGTTATCAGCGGTGCAAGAACACTCTTGGCTTCCAATAACCCCCAAACCAAAAAGAAGATGCCGGTAATTATAGATGCCGAATAAAGAAGAATTCTTTTACTTCCCTCCATTTTTATCTCTCCATAATTCAGAGTTAGTTCTGTTTTGCTGAACCAAACTGCAAATTTCTTGTGCTATATACAAGAAGAATAATCTTGGTTAGAGGCCTGGTGATATGCTTGTAAAATCTTATTCAGCTTTTTTGACCCTAAAAATTAAATTTTGCAAGTATTAGCTATAACTGCGATAAGACAGTCTTTCCCGGCTAAATCGGCCAATGCTGTGCTCATTCAGATTTATACAGTACTGGGAATTATGTAACTATCTACCAATAATATATAACGGTTATTGTCCCTCGAATAAATAAATTTTGAATATACACATAGCAGCCAATAATTAATTTTTAATAAAGCAATCAGGAAGAATATTATGGATAACACAAAAAAAATCAATCCCTATGTTCATGAACCTAAAAAGGGAGTATCCTGGAGAGCGATTTTTGCAGGTACTTTGACGGTATTGGCAATTCTTCTGGTTCTAAATTTATTAGGACTCGCATTCGGGCTGGGTACCATTGAGCCCACCGAAGAAACCAATCCGTTGAGCGGAATTGGCACCGGGGCCCTGATATGGTGGGTCGTCAGCAACCTTATAGCTCTCTTTGCAGGTGGATTTGTTGCCGCTCGTGTCGGTGTTTCTCTTACTGATATCAGCGGTGTTGTTCAGGGGATTATGACCTGGGGCCTGTATACACTTATCTCAGCATGGTTATTAATTACAGTGGTCGGCACCATCATATCGGGTGTCGGAAGTGCTGTTGGCGGTGTGATTTCCACAACGGGTGAGGCTGCAGGTGATGCATTTGCACCGGTGATTGAAAAGCAGGTTGAAGATCTTGACATATCACTTGACAATGCCAAAAAGGAATTTTATTCCCTTATGAGAGATGCCGGCAGTGATCCCGCTGAAATTGAATCTGATATACGAGATATCGTATCTCAAGGCCTCAGAGATGGTGATGTTGAACAGGCTTTCAGAAATGCCAAGGACAGACTAACCCAGTCATTCGAAGAAGTGGACAAGGATGAACTTGTCAATATACTGGTTGAACGGTCAGGCATGTCTCAGAGTGAAGCTGAACGTGCTGTTGACAATGCCCTGGACGATTATGAATCAGTGCGTCAGGATGTTGATGAATTCCTTGCAAGGGCAGAAGAGACGGCAAAAGAACAAGGAGAAAAAGTCGCTGAAGCAGGATCCAAAGCAGCTGGCTATCTGTCTATCGCCCTTGTACTTGGATTGTTTGCAGCTGCTATAGGTGGGGTATTAGGTGTTAGAGATCTCAGGGATGAATATGAGACTCATTATGTACACCACAATCCTGAATCCGATTCGCATATGCATTCCAACCCGAGTCCGTCTAATGATCCGCACCCATCTGATAGACCACATCCGTCTGATAAACCGGGTATATAATGGGCGGGAGTTCATTAGCTCCTGGTTGAATAGACAGTGCCGGAAAAACAATGTAATCCCGGCCTTTATTCAGCCTGAAAACCCGGCAATGGACGCGCGATTGTAACTACTATTACCCCAACAAATCTTAGGGGAATAATAAACCGCTAGAACTTTAAAAATAACCTTAAAAAATAAACCCCTGCACTGAAAGTACAGGGGTTTAGTGACGGACTAAAGTCCTATTCCATGATGAAATCCGAGTCGTTATCATCCTTCTTGCTTCTGTGGTGCTCTGGGTAGGTCTGTGCATACAAACCTGAATCACCCGTTCGAAACAATGCTTTTGAAAATCTCTACCCAGTACGTGAAACCGATATTTCCTAACCCATACAAGGTGCCAGGTTAAACGGGTCATCGTGTGGCTTTCTTTCCCAATGCCCCAAAAAGATACCAGAGGTTAGATTTTTCGTAACACTAAAGTTCTGCACTGAAAGTGCAGGGTTTTAACGCTCCTCCGGGACCAATAAAAACAAGACTATGGCAAAAGATAAAAAAGAAGGAAGAACAGCTAAAGAGATAGAAGATTATACTGCAGAAATTCCATCAGATGCTTATCTATGGACTGCTTTTGGTGTAATGGGTGTATCACTAACCCTTAAAATTATAAAAAAGAACGACCTTGCCCTGTTTGTGGGTCAATGGGCTGCTCCGATTTTATTGATGGGAGTATATAATAAAATAGTTAAAGTTGAAGGATCAGATTAAATCAAGCACAGCAATCAAAGACCATAAATTATAGCACTATATTATTCCTTTATGACCTACATAATTCACAAGAAAGTTTCTTTGTGATAATGTGGATTTTCTTATTTCATAACTGAAGTAAAAACGATTAAAGAAGAATTTAAGCTTCCCAGACATTCCCAGTCACTGCCGGGTGAAGAATCGGAAATGCGGTGAAGCTGATGGGTGTCACTAAACTGTCAACCAGCCATAGCCAATCGAACGGCTCCATTCAACTTGTAGCTGGTTGGGTGGGTACGAAGGTGGGCAAGTCCGTGTTGAAACCGCAGTAAGTAAAAAAAAACGAATATTATATAACCAGTAGCCATTACTCCATTACCTGAAACAGTAAAAACGGTAATTTCTTTGCTTACATACCGGTTATATTTCTCTGACACTGTTGTTCTTCGAGATCCGTTTTTATTCAACTATATACTGTGCTGGACCAATTGAAAAAAGGCTAAAGAGATAGCTTTCTACTGTAGAAAAGTCTATGCCTAAAAAGTTACGACGATAAATTGTTACTTCCCTTGTAAGATAGCCAGAAAACATTGCATAATTACTACATAACACGCCGAATCAGTATGAATCGACCTCTGTAACCATCATAACCCAAGTTGAATATAGGAATTCATAAGCCCCTATTAATGTATGAGGTATGAATTTTTCAATTTACAAATGGGTCATTACGCCTTTTTTCTGGTGAAGGGCTGGTGCTTCAACAAGCTGTTGACAAACTCGCACAGGCCATCGGCAAGAATCATCTCAATTTCCCTAAGGCAAAGACGTCTCTCGGCAGAACTCATTTTGCAAATGGAAACGTCGAAGCAGCAGAATCTACTTTATCCGAATCACTTGAAATAAAACGGCAGTTATTGCCTGATGAAAATGCAACTACAGTATGGACATGGATTAATCTTGGCCAGGTTTTAACACTTCAGGATCGTTTTGAAGAAGCTGAAACAGTGTTAATGGAAGCTGTTGAAAAGGCTTCCGCTGCTCTTCTTCAGGACCATTGGCAGAGCATCAGAACTCGGCTGGAACTTGCTATTTGCCAGCTACTACCGTTACCAGTAAATAAGATAAGTATGCAAATTTATCGTTTTCGGGAAATGCATCAGATTTCGCTGTAAGTTAAACTAAATGAATTTAGTGTAACGGCATTAGCAATAGATCAGGCAGATGGTTCTATAGAAATGATCGATAATATTTTGGCTGTTTTGGAAGGGCAAACAGATTACCAGGCAGTTCAAATGCAATCACGAGCCAGTGAATTCAGATAATAATATTTCCCCCTTTTTGTTGATGCCTGAATGGTTTGAGCGGATAGTTTCCATGCCGATGCCTATTACGCTCATTGAATTCATAAAATTGCTTCTCCCCTGGTACACCAACTAATCGCAGAAGACATTATAGTTCTCGAACCAGATCCGTAATGTCTCAAAAAGACATTGCGGATCTATCGGCATGCCCATGGCACCCCTCCTATTTCTTGAATACTATTACTATTTCATTAAATTGAGTATCTAAAAAAATATTAGGCTCAAAAATGATGTAAATTGTGATTAATTAATTTGTTAGCCTTATTTAAGAAGTTTTTAACAAATCATCAGCACTATTAAGAGACCTGTATGCATAAAGAATATCACTGCTTGGTAATATTACTTCTTCTGCTGATCACAATGCCGTTCAGCGTACTTGCGCAAGTTCAAAACCAGACTGAAATTGCAGAACCGGATGAAACCACTGCTCCAGAACGCGTTGATGTTGCGCCCGTGGCAGAAGATTCCCAAATACGGGATCGGCTTACCAGGATTTTGGCTTCAACAGAATGGTTCAAAAATCCACAGGTAGAGGTGAACGATGGCGTGGTATTTTTAAGTGGATCAACAGAAACCGGCGATTATAAAAGATGGGCGGGAGACCTGGCCAGGAATACACAAGATGTTACCGCCGTAGTTAACAGAATTGAGATCCTGGACCCGGATATATGGGATTACCAACCCGCATTTACCGGTTTGCAGGAATTATGGCGAAATATTATGAGTGCTATTCCATTCCTGATCTTCGGAATAGTGGTTTTGGTTATTTTCTGGGGAATTTCCGTGCTGGTTGCTAAAGGTGCCCGGGCTTATTTAACTAATCGTCAAATGAACGACCTCTTGCAGGATATTGCTGCACGAGGAATTGCTATTTTTGTCTTTCTGATGGGGATATACATCGTTTTTCATGTTGCAGATTTGACCAATGTAGCTCTCACAATACTGGGGGGTACAGGTTTGTTGGGCATTGTTTTAGGGATCGCATTCCGGGATATAACTGAAAATTTCCTGGCTAGTATTTTTTTGAGTGTGCAAAACCCATTTCATTCGGGTGATCATGTAGATATAAATGGCAACACAGGATTTGTCCAGCGGCTTACTATACGGGCCACGTTACTTATGACGCTTGATGGCAACCATATGCAAATTCCAAATTCTACCGTCTACAAAAGCAGCATCCTTAACTACACAAGTAATCCAAACCAGCGATTCAGTTTTGTTATTGGCATTGGATATGATGCCAGCGTTACTTCTGCACAGGATCTTGCCACAAAGATATTTGAAAAGCATCCGGCCGTTTTGAGGGAACCAGAGCCCTTGGTTTTAGTGGATAAGCTGGCTTCTTCTACTATTAATTTGATGTTCTATATATGGGTGGATGGAAGTAAACATAATGTTCTAAAGGTAAAATCATCTGTGTTGAGGCAAATCAAAACTGCTTATATAGCAGAGGGGATTTCAATGCCTGATGATGCAAGAGAAAGAGTATTCCTGGATGGCGTAACAATTCAACCCCAGAAAGAAACTGCAACTTCCGAAAAGAAAAAAACCGTGGGTACACCTGTTGCAGAAGATTCAAAATTAATTACGAAGGCAGAAGGGCAATTAGAAAGCAATGATAAGGAAATTTTGGAGCAGGCCCGAATGTCAAGATCTCCTGAAGAAGGAGATAACCTTTTAAAACCGAATAAGTAGGGTAGAATTTTTTGGTATCTGATATACTCCTAATGTCATGTCAACGCTCAATTGTCGAGTGAAGGCCAGTCAGGTTTACTCAAAGCTTATCAAGATCGTATGGAATAGCATTAAAACCTGACAGGTCTGAGACATTTCTGTATTGACTACACACTATTGCACTGTCAGTCGTTAGACTTCTTTTCGTTAGACTTCCCTTTGTCAATCGCCTCGTCAGCTTCTTGTTCATCGCCAGCGTCCCGCTGGGGTTGTTCGTCTGCGGAATCACCTGGATCGTAGTCCAGGATCACGAGCATGGGAAAGTGGTCAGATCTGATGTGAGGAAGGCGGCGAAGTTCAACAAGAAGAAAATGCTTGGATGCAAATACGTGATCCAGCGGGTAGCGCATAAGACGATTTTCGGTGTCATAGGTGGTTATCAGGCCCCGGCCTACTCTTGGGTCGAGCAATCCACTGATCCGCTGAAAAAGATGCGTAGTGCGAGACCAGGCCACGTCGTTGAAATCGCCGGCGACGATCACCGGAACGTCCCCCAGTTCTGATACCTCTTTGGCAACCGATAGCAACTCGGCATCCCGCATATCGGAATCTTCGCGATCGTCGTCTTCTTGCGCCTCTCCTGCATCTCCTTCAATGCTGCGGTCTTTATTTTCTACGTCGGGACGTTTGAGGCCCGGAGGACGAGGATGCACTCCATAAAGGGTCACGAGAGTTCCCGAACGGAGCCGCACCTGGGATCGAAACGACGGAATTCCCGGCTCTATCAAAAACCGGATCTCAGGATTCACCAGTTCCAGTCTGGAATAAAGCAGCATTCCGTAGTGATTCTTCTGCGGTTGGTGTAGCGTATAAGGATAATCGTCTTCCAGACCGTCGAGCTGGTCGAGCCATCGCCGGGTCGGTTCGCTTAACAGGATGAGATCGGGATCGGTATCGCGTATGAGATCACGCAGTTTTTCCACTTCAGGATTATCGTAGAGCACGTTATAGATCAAAAGTGATATGCGGTTGGAATTGTCTTTTGCATGGCTGTCGGACATTTGTCTGGGGTATATCGCCGTGTAGGGTGCAATGGAAATGAGCTGCCAGACCAGAGCAAGTCCAACCACCGCACCAAGCATGTATTCCCATGGCCGCAATCGACCGTAAAGATGCAGCGCCGCATAGCCTGCCAGCGTCAACCCCATCAATACGGCGAACTGTATGCGCGGAAAATCGAAGACACGTATCCACCAGGCATCGCTACGGAATAGAGGTATTGCGGTACTGGAAACCAGCACCAGTGAAAGCAGGCCCACAGCGATGCGGCATAATAAATGGAGTGTTTTTCTTTCAGCTTTTATTGACATGATGAAAAAGGGTTATTTTTCTCCATAATGGAATTGTCACTCATTCAAGCTTAGTCAACTGAGTCTTCGGAAAGTGCAATTAACAAAATCTTTGGGAAAAAACACTCCAAATGATCAAGAATAGATCTGCAATTTGAATTCTCAGAAGGCTTTGCCCAAGTGACACGTAAAACTCCTATTACCCAATTATCACAACTAAGAAGTATGGTAATTAATGTATGGTTATTAATAAAGTAAAGCATTACACAATTATGGGAACAGTTATATGAATCACGCATTTCTTTTTTTACCTAAGATCAAATGGATCTACAGGAAAGTTTGTGGGTAAGTAGATTAGGTTGTTTGTTCAGCGACCTGGGCAGAGTGGCCACGCGTGCCAGTTTTATCTTTACAATTTTTCTTTGCAGTTTGCGTAGGCTCCTGCAAGAGTCGCGATTGCCGGCTCTTATTTTTTTGTAGCAACAAATATCCTCCCCAATTCACAACTGGCAGGTACTTCACTCCTCTAACCTGAGTTCGATTCATAAAAAAATAAAAAGTAAACTCCCCCTTTCCCGAAGGCATCCACTGGGGAAAATCTCTCCGTCAGCCGACGGAAGACGTCCGATTTTAAATTTAAGAATCGAACTCAGGTCTCTCCGTACTCTACCAGGTTGTTTTGTTCAGCACCATGTTACATTTTTAATAAGATTCAACAGGTAAATCTACTACAAAAGGGGTTCGCTAACCATGAAGGTTTTTCGAACTACTATTCTGTTTTACTTTGGAAAATCAGACCTCTAACCACAAACTTTCCTGTAGATCCGGTCAAATAATGATGTCCTTTTTTAGTGTTAAAAAGTCCCCTCCTTCTTCCTAATATTTAAGCTCATCGGCTCCATTATCATTCTTCTGAGCTATCACTACCTGGGTATACCAACTTTTCATTTATCTAACTCAATTTTGCCGTCTCCGTTATTTATGGGATACTGGTCACTCCTATGCCGGATTATACACCAAGAAATTTTAACACGTTAAGGGGCTCATACACACGTCATCGTGAAGAATCCGGTTTAGATCTGCAAATAGATGGTTCGACTCTTTCACATTTCAATGATTAGCTGGCCTGACTTGCCGTCAGAAATTTCTATCAAATTTATGAGTAAATTGAGCTTTTTATTCTGATACTCTCAAAAAAGTTTAATGATGGAAACAAAAGCTGGGGCAAAATGGAACGGGAAGGCTTTAAGGCCAACTCCAACTAATGAGAGCTTTCTGTCTAATTTACCAAGTTGCTGCTTATTGAGGACGCTGTTCAGGCCTCAGCCGATCGGACAAACTCCAGAACCTGCTCAAATTCAGAATCCGTAATTTGAAAATGTAAGGTCGCCCGAATCGTGTGCTTGCCAAACGGTACCACGCCAATCCCGTTATCGCCAAACGTCTGAACCCAGTCTGTGGCCAGGCCTTCGACGGGATCAAACAGGATGATATTGCTTTCTACAGTATCAAGATCAATCGTAAAGGCCTCAGATGCATCCAGTTCTTTAGCAAACCGACTTGCCCGGCTATGGTCTTTCTTCAAAAGCGGCCAGTGGTGCTCCACGGCATAGTCTGCGGCCGCGGCAAGGAGTCCGATTTGGCGCATACCTCCCCCCCACATTTTGCGGTGTCGCCTTGCGTGTTTTTTATGGTCTGATGAGCATAGCATCATAGACCCCACAGGCGCCCCCAAACCTTTACTGAAACAGATTGACATTGTGTCGGCAATTGATCCAAAAAATGCCGGTTCGATTTCGGTTGCCGTCATCGCGTTCCATATTCGGGCTCCGTCTAAGTGAACCGCCAGCCCGTGCCCATCCGCTAATTTTCTGATATCGGTGAGTTCGGTTTTCGAATAGCAGGCGCCTCCCCCCTTGTTAGTCGTATTTTCGATGGCGATTACGCGTGTATGCGGATCCCATTCATTTTTAGTTCGAATGGCCGCTTCGGCAATTTCGGGAGTAAGTTTACCACGATGACCTTTTACCGGCCGCAGCTGTACGGACGACAAGTGAGCGGCCGACGCACTTTCGTAATTAAAGATGTGACCCAGCTCATCAATAATAACCTCGTCTCCGGGAGTCGTGAGCACATTTATGCTCAGCTGATTGCTCATCACTCCGCTGGGTACAAAGAGCCCGGCTTCCATCCCAAAAAGATCTGCCATCTTTTGCTCAAATGCATTGACGGTCGGATCCTCGGCAAATACATCATCACCGACTTCCGCCCGGGTCATCTCCATGAGCATTTCGTGCGTGGGTTTTGTAACGGTATCGCTTCTGAGATCAATCATGTATTTTGTTTGTATTTGGTTTTAATCATAAGTGCAAAAAGGACGTCCAAAAAGGTGAATCATAATCAATACTGTCATCCCGGCCCCAGAGCCGGGATCTCCTATTCTCGTTCGATAGGTGAATCCTGCCAATGGTTTGCTCTTCCTTCTATTTTAGGATGAGAGATCCCGCATCGAATGCGGGATGACGCCCATTTGGGTATACACAAATTTAAGTCATGCAAGGCAACGTAAACACCACTCGCCTGCGCTCCGCTTCGGCACTCCCCTCAATGGGCTGTGAGAAAATTGATTTCCAAAGTAATTGCGCCTAAATAAATTAAGGATTCTGTTAAATTCGGAACTTCCAGTCCTTCTAACTCACCCCCGCCCCCTTCCGTCGGTGGCCGGACAAACTCTTCGCCTGGCGGGACTTGACAGAGAGGGGAGCTTCAAAATGAATTTATAGTCTTAAAAAATTAAGTTGCCCGGAAACTTTAGTCTTTAATTTCTCACAGCCTCCAAAGGGAAGATTTCTTTTAATAGCTAAAAAATCCTTCACCGGTTTTGTCGCCCAGCATTCCGGCATCCACCATTTTCACGAGCAGCGGACAAGGCCGGTACTTTGGATCTTTAAACCCTTCGTAGAGAACATCCAGTATATCGAGGCATACATCAAGTCCGATAAAATCAGCCAGGCGAAGTGGGCCCATTGGATGGGCCATTCCGAGCGTCATGATGCTGTCGATATCTTCCGGCTTGGCCACGCCTTCATACACGCAAAAAATCGCCTCGTTGATCATTGGCATGAGAACACGGTTGGACACAAAACCGGGAGAATCGTTAGCCGGAACAGCCACTTTTCCAAGCTTGTCAGACAGATCAAGAATACGTTTTGTAACGTTACTTTCCGTTTTCATGCCGTTGATGACCTCCACAAGCTTCATTACCGGAACGGGATTAAAAAAGTGCATCCCTATAAACTGCCCGGGACGTTTAGTGCATTCCGCTAGTTTTGTGATGGAAATAGACGAGGTATTGGAGGCTAAAATAGCGTGATCCGGAGCGTGCTCATCAATAGTAGCGAATACCTTTTTCTTCAGGTCAAAGATTTCAGGAATGGCCTCAATAACCAGATCCGCTTTGTTCACCCCATCAGCAAGGTTCGTGTCAGTTGAAATTCGTTTTAGAGATGCATCTTTTTCATCTTCGCTGATCTTCCCCTTTTCGACCATTCTTGACAAATTCTTGTCAATTGTAGCTAACGCTTTATCAGCCAGTTGGCTGCCGGTTTCTACAAGCCTTACGGTGAATCCACTCATGGCAAACACATGGGCAATTCCATTACCCATTGTGCCGCCACCAATTACTGAAATTTGTTCAATCTTGCTCATGGTATTCTATGTGTTATTTTAATCCGTTCAATTGATTTCATTCGGATTTGAGAGTATGTATTTTAGAGAGGATTTACAAATCTAAATTTACTTTACACGCGGCTGCCACTTGCAATGAAAATTCTCTTCAGACTGTCACTGTTCATCCTGATCCTGCTGATTGGTGCTGCCGGTATCGCCGGATTTTACACCTTTTACGGCCAGATTCCCGACCACTCAGCTACGCTTCAAGTCAATGGTGTGCAGGCACCTGTTGATGTTCACTGGGATCCATACGGTGTACCCTATATTTACGCGAATTCGGAAGATGACCTGTATTTTACTATCGGTTATCTGCATGCGCAGGACCGGTTATGGCAGTTGACGTTAGCGCAACTGATGGCAGAGGGGCGTTTTTCAGAGTTTTTGGGTGATGCATTTGTTGAGATTGACAAGCACCAGCGAACGCTGGGCATATGGAAAACAGCTGAAACCATTATTGAAGAGACAACGCCCTCGATTCTCACCAAACTTGAAAGCTATTCAAACGGTATCAATGCCTATGTGGAACAAAACCGTGAGAGTCTGCCTATTGAAATGACTCTTCTCGGCGTCTCTCCTGTCGAATGGACACCCACACATTCTATTGCCGTAGGCCGCCTCATGGCATGGAATCAAAACATTCAGTGGAAAAGTGAAATTGCGTTCGCCCTGCTAGGCTCAGAGATAGGAAATTCCCGTGTCGATCAGCTGCTTCCAAGTGAATTCAGAGCCGGTTTTTCTCAGTCCTATACTACTGACACACAGAGTATTGCGTCGGTTGACCAATATTTTTTAGAGACTAACAATAAGTTAAAAACCATCATGCAAAGCAAAGGTGTTGCAATTGGAAGCAATGCCTGGGCAGTGAACGGCAGCCGAACTGTGAGTGGTCAGCCAATATTAGCCGGCGATCCTCATATGGGGCTGAGTATGCCCGGCAACTGGTATGAACTGCATGCCACAACGCCTGAATTTTCAATCACCGGTGCTACTATTCCGGGTGCACCGTTTGTACTCCTTGGACAAAATGAACACATAGCGTGGTCCATTACAAATATGATGGCGGATGATACTGATTTCTATCTGATTCAAAACAATCCGCAAAATCCGGAACAATATGTGGCCGACAGCTCCAACGGTCAAGCCGTGTATGAAGAGTATACCTGGCAGCAGGAGATCATCAAGGTGAAAGATTCTGACGACGTACTGTTTAGAATTCCTCACACAAAACACGGCCCGATCATCAACAATGTACATCCCGATGGAGAAAATATTGGTGTCCGGCCTGTTGCCATGCGCTGGGTGGGTCACGAGATATCGCATGAGCTTCGTTCCATGTATGAACTTAACCGGGCAGAATCGTTAGAAGAGTTTATCAGGGGGCTGCAACATTTTGGCGCTCCCGTTATGAACTTTATCTATGCGGACAAGGAAGACAATATTGCGCGGATAGGTGCCGGACGACTACCGGCAAGGTTTGAGGATGCCACATACTTTAAAGAAGGCTGGGACCCTGACGAAGACTGGACGGAGTGGATACCCTACGACCGAATGCCGCGGGAAATCAACCCTGAATCTGGGTATGTGGCTAACGCAAATAACAGCGTGGTTTCAGAAACCTATCCGTATTACATCGGGCGCTTTTGGGCCTCAGAATCGCGCATTTCCCGCATACGGTATTTAATTGAACAGAATGAACAGTCGAATTTGAATACCATGCAGCGTATGCAGTCTGATATTTACTCTGAACACGCTGCTGCTTTAGTTGAAGTCCTTCTTCCTCTACTTCGAAATTCAGGACAGGGGAATGAGTTTGAAACCGTCCTCCCCTACCTCGAAAACTGGGACTTCCAGTACAGAACAAATTCTACAGCCGCCACTATTTTTGATCTCTTCTTTCTTAATTTATCCAATCGTATTCTCGAACGAGATATTCCGGACAACCTTCTCGAAGGAATATACCGGCAGGAAGATATTCCCGTTCGAATAGTGACGAAAATTTTGACGGACGGCGGCTCCTATTTTAATATTGCGGATGAGGAAACAGAAGAGTTTCGGCTCCGGACAGTTCGATCCGCCATGGCTGAAACGATCCGTGAGCTCACTGAACAGCTGGGTCCGGAACCTTTTGCCTGGCGGTGGGAATCACTCCACACACTTACACTCCGTCCTCCTCTGCTGGGCGAAATATCAGACAACCCCGACTCACCAAAAACACTCGGCCTGATCGTTCGAAATCTTTTAAGCGAAGGCCCTCACCCCGTCCCGGGACATGGCATGACTATAAATAAAAGCGAATATAGCTGGACTAATCCCTTTGCAATGACATTGGGGCCATCCATACGCCGTATCGTTGATTTCAGTGAACCCTACCGGTCACTATCAGTACTGCCAACCGGACAGTCAGGGAACCCGCTTTCAGCCAACTATGGAGATCAAACCGACCTCTGGCTCGACGGCCGCTATAGGTATATTTACTCAGACAGCACGTTTTTCAAGGAAACAAACGTTGAGACTATGAAATTGGAACCGCTCTCAGTTCAATGATACGGTTCAATATCGTACATTTGTTATCTGCCCGTTCTTTGACCGGAATAAGCAGCAGAGCTATTAAATCAAACGAATTTAAACCGATCATTTATGACGCGTTCATTATCTTTAGTTCTTTCATCTTTACTGCTTTTTGTTGCTCTCATAACGGCCGGCTGTAAATCCACAGAGTCCGTATCTGAAAGGGCATCCGGCATTGACTATGTTATGCCACCACTTCTTGATCCCACAGATAGTGAGATGCAGATAGCGGTACACGAACCGTTTGACTCAGATGTAGATATCGATTCGCTGCTCAACAGCATGTCGCTACACGATAAAATTGCCCAGCTGTTTGTTGTTCCTGCTTACGGATCGTTTACCAACGAAAATGAATCCCGCTATTTAAGATTGAAACGGCTGGTTGCCGAAGAGAATGTGGGTGGCATTATTTTCATGCAGGGTGACGTCTATGGTCAGGGTATGATGACAAATGAGCTTCAGCAGCTTGCAAAAATTCCGCTCTGGATTACACAAGATATGGAGTTTGGCGCCGCAATGCGTGTTCGGGGCACAACCCGCTTTACGCCAGCAATGGGGATTGCAGCAACAAATAATCCCGAAAACGCCTACCAAAAAGGGATAATTACGGCACGTGAAGCAAAAGCACTGGGCGTTCATCAAATATTTGCGCCTGTGCTTGATGTCAATAACAATCCTGATAACCCTGTCATCAATGTCCGCTCTTATGGGGGTGTTCCTGAAATTGTATCCCGGTTTGGGAATTACTTTATCCGGGGCATTGAAAGCGAGGGGATCCTGGCGACAGCAAAGCATTTTCCGGGACACGGCGACACCGATACAGACTCGCACCTGGCACTGCCGACCATTAACCACAACTATGAACGAATACAGAATCTGGAGCTTGTACCCTTCAGAGTCAACATCGACAGCGGACTTCAAAGTGTGATGAGCGCGCACATCGCATATCCTAATATCAGTGAAAATGAAGGGCGCCCGTCTACGCTTGATGAATCTATTTTGAACCGTATTCTGATTGACTCGCTTGGCTTCAATGGCCTTGTGGTGACAGACGGGCTGGAAATGAAGGGCATTTCCGACCATTATGCCCCAGGCGAGGCGGTCGTTCTTGCGCTTAAAGCCGGAGCAGACCTGATGCTGATCAGTCCGGATGAATTTACAGCCATTGAGGGAGTAAAAGATGCAGTGGAAATAGGCCGGATATCTGAAGAGAGAATCGATCAGTCCGTTAGAAAACTTCTTGAGCTTAAGAAAAACCGCGGCGTTTTTGAGGATCACTCGGTTGATCTTACCATTCTAAACCAGGAAATCAACACCTTGAACTACCAGGCTATAGCTAATTCTATCGCCCGGCAGTCTCTTACCGTGCTTAGCAATGAGAATGATATCCTTCCGATCACCGACGCTAAGTTTCCTTCGGTGCTGGTAGTAACCTTGGCCGACGACAGTGATGGTGATACCGGAAGTAATCTGGCTCGTGAAATGCGAAAGTACCACCAGCGCGTGGTTTATCACAATATCGACCAGCGCACCACTGAAGAAGAGAAAGCGGAGATGCTTGAGACTGCGCAAAAGGCGGATTTGATTGTCATTGGATCGTTTATCATGGTGAGATCCCATCAGCCTATACAGCTTCCTGATGATATCAGGGAGAATGTGATGGAATTACTAAATGTAGATAAGCCATCCATGCTCGTGGCATTTGGCAACCCGTATATTGTTCGTGACATTCCCGATGTTGACGCTCATGTTCTGGCCTGGTCATCCGATTCCAATCAGGTTCGCCAGTCAGTTCCGGGACTTTTTGCAGCCGAAAAAGTGAATGGAAGGCTTACCTCAGAAGTTCCGGGACTATACCCTCTTGGGACCGGCCTTAGCTTTGAACACACCGCACTTCGGTACGATATGCCCGAAGCTGTTGGATTGCGAACGGATTCCCTGATTAACGTGGATATGATTATGCATCAGGCGATTAACGATTCCGTGTTTCCGGGCGGTGTGGTTGGCGTGATGAAAGACGGCGCTCTCGTCTGGAGCGAGGGATACGGCTATCACGATTATAATCAAACCACCGCAGTGTCTGCAGATGACGTGTACGACCTGGCATCTCTCACCAAAGTGATGGGAACAACCACCGCTATCATGAAGCTTGTAGATGAAGGAAAACTCGCGCTTGATGATACCGTTGCCGAGTTCATTCCGGAATTTGATACTGATGAAAAGCGTGAGATCACCATCGAGCAGATGCTGCTTCACACCTCCGGCCTGCCGGCGTTTAAAGTCTATGTCGACAAATTGAAAACACGCGGTGAAATTCTGGAAGCCGTCAGAAACGAGCCGCTGGAGTATGCACCCGGTGAA